>Ga0114973_10002626_pt1 | contig 12941 bp, 12 predicted proteins | sample M_140807_MF_Meta_FD_87025 | JGI IMG/M metagenome (GOLD analysis project Ga0114973, IMG submission 87025) | Freshwater microbial communities from Lake Montjoie, Canada to study carbon cycling - M_140807_MF_MetaG | ecosystem: Environmental > Aquatic > Freshwater > Lake | place: Lake Montjoie... | reverse complement strand
TCAAGTAATTTATGTGTTGCAGGTGATACTATGATACTAACTAAAGAAGGATATTATTCGATTGAAGAATTAAAAAATAAGGATATTGAAGTTTGGAATGGTAAAGAATGGAGTAACACAACTGTAAAAAAAACTGGAAGTAATCAGAAACTTATTAATATTGAATTCTCTAATGGTATGAATTTAAAATGTACAGAATATCATAAGTTTTATATTGAAACATCTTCAAGACCTGGTAATAAAAGTGTTCCTATTGTAGTTGAAGCAAAAAATCTAGAAAAAAATATGAGAATTATAAGATATGATTTTGATCAAACAACCGATAACAATAATGAACTAAAATACTCTTATACACATGGTCTTTTTTGTGCCGATGGTACAAAAAGTACTAATAAATCTCAACATAGATGTCATTATAAAAGACAAGAAGGTAAATATTTTTGTGGGAGACATTTAAGCCATATCAAGGATTATGATATAGAAGATGGAATTTGTTGTGCAAATTCATATTCAGATAAACCTATGTTACCTTTATATGGAGAAAAAATAAAACTTTTAGACCATATTGATAAAATTAGTCATGGAGAATATATAGAAAAACAAAACAAGATTAACGTGTCATTGCCTTATGATATAAAGGAAAAATATTATGTTCCAATAAATAATAGTATTAATAGTAAAATAAGATGGTTAGAAGGATATTTTGATGGAGATTCTTGTATTATAGAAAATGATGGTCTAAAAAATATACAATATTGTTCTAACAATCTAAAATTTATGAGAGATATATTATTATTACTACAAACATTAGGTATATCATCACAAATCAAAGTAGGTAAAAAAGAAAAAAAAACATTATTACCAGATGGCAAAGGAGGTAATAAATACTATGATACTAAAATAATTTATAGATCATCTATAGATAGTATTGGATTAAATAAATTGATTAAATTAGGATTTAGTCCTAAAAGATTAAATATAGAAAATACAAGATTGCCACATCATGTTACAAATATGTTTATTAAAGTAGAAAATATACTCGATAAAAATGAATACGGAGATACTTATTGTTTTAATGAACCACTAGAACATAAAGGAATTTTTAATGGTATATTAACTGGACAATGCGCCGAAATAGTAGAAGTGTCAAATAAGGACGAAACTTCGGTATGTAACCTAGCATCAATTTGCCTTCCTTCTATTCTAGAATATCCAAATAAGTCATATCATGACTGGTATGATTTACTTGCACATAAAGAAAAACAACTTTCAGAATATTATTTTAAAGGACAACTTAAACTACTTTCCGAAAAGGATTGTGTTTATTGTAAATTATTAAAGGCATTATTGAAAGAAAATGGATTGGAATATGAAGAAATTTCAAATGAAACAGCAGAAGAATTAAGCCAATATTGTGCTCGACCTATACCAGATAAATTTACAACTATTCCGCAATTATTTTCAATTATGGAAGATGGTGAAATAGATGAAGTTAAACATTTAGGGGGTTATACAAATACATGGAATTTATTATCTCCGAGAGTCAATCATAATAAATTATATGAATTATCTTATGATTTAACTGTAAATTTAAATAAAATTATAGATAAAAATTATTATCCAACTGAAAAAACAAAAGTATCAAATTTAAGACATAGACCTATCGGTATTGGAGTTCAGGGTCTTGCTGATTTATTTTTATCCTTAAAAATACCATTTGATTCGCCAGAAGCACGAAAAATCAATAAAGAAATATTTGAAACTATGTATTTTGCTGCATTGTATTCTTCACATGATATAGCTTTAAAAGAAGGATCTTATTCTACATTTAGTGGTAGTCCAATATCTGAAGGTATTTTTCAGTTTAATATGTGGGGATTAAAAGTTGAAGATTTGTCAGGAAGATGGGATTGGGACTTTTTAAGAAAAAATATTATGACAAATGGAATAAGAAATAGTTTATTAATAGCTTTGATGCCAACGGCCTCAACATCCCAAATAATGGGATCATATGTTGAATGTTTTGAACCATTAACATCTAATTTATATACAAGAAGAACATTAGCAGGAGAATTTGTAATTATCAATCCATATTTAATAAAAGATTTAATAAATTTAGATATGTGGAATAATGATGTAAAAAATAGATTACAATACGATAAAGGTAGTGTAAAAAATATTAAAAACTTTCCTTTTAAAGATATTTATAGAACAGTTTGGGAAATACCTCAAAAGAGTTTATTGGAAATGAGTGCAGATAGAGGAATATTTGTTTGTCAAAGTCAGAGTCTTAATTTATTTTTTGAAAAGCCTGAATATAAAAAATTATCAATGGCACATTTAGCTGGTTGGAAATTAGGATTAAAAACAGGTTCTTATTATATAAGAAGTAAACCGGCTACAAGTGCTCAAAGATTTGCAATGGATCCAGATATTGAAAAAAAATTAAAAGATGAAGATTTGCAAAATAAAGAAGAAATTGAATGTTTGAATTGTGGTGCATAAATAAAAAATTGAAAATAAATTATTATAAAAGTATATTTTATAAATGAACAAATCTTTATGTATTATAAGAAAATATCCTCCATTGATGGTAATTAAGAAATATCCTCCATTGATGGTAATTAAGAAGTATCCTCAATTAATCATAATTAAAAAGTTAAAAAAATATACAAGTAACCTATGTCCTATATGGATACGGAAAAATTTTTGAAATAAAAATTGAAATATTTATATTATATTATAATTTAGTTATAAAATGTCGGAAGATTTTATAACTATAAAAATTTCAGCTAAAATATATACTGGTTTTCAATATAAAATACCAAAAGAAATATTTAATAATATGACAATTGAAGAAATTATTAATGAAGTTAAAATACATATGAAAAATTTTTTTACTAACCCATATGACTTATATTTATTGAGAGAAGGTATTGATAAACTTGAATTACATGTTCATGATGATATACCATATAATAGAGCTATTATATATTTATGTGATAATTGTCATAGTAAAAATTAAATTATATTTATTTCTTCAAATATGTCATTTATTTTTTGGATTTGAGTATCATTTAATATTTTATTTTCAGGATATTTAATATTGAATCTAATATATAGACTTCCTTTATTGCCTTTTAAATTTTCTAATCCTTTTTGAAAAATGATATAGTCTTTACTTGGGTTTATAATACCATAAGTTTGTGTATCAATTTCAAAAGGTTCAGAAAAATAAGGTATATTTATTTTTCTACCAGTAATTGATTCTTTTAAAGATATATTGTATTTTAAATGCAAATCTAATCCTTTTCTTTCAAATTTATCATGATTTTCTATATTTATAATTATAATTAAATCTCCTGCTTTTTCATTATCTTTTTCTGCTTGTTCTCCCCATTCTTCATATGTAAATTTATATCCATTTTCAATTCCTTTTGGAATATTAAGATCAATAGTTTTTTGTTCTTCAATAATACCGGTATTTATACACATCGTACAATCTATATTATTTCTAATTTTTCCAGACGAATTACATGCGCCACAAGGTTGATTTAATATGTGTAAAAGAGGACCTATTGATATTTTTTGTTGCAAGGTTCCAGAACCATTACATTGTGTGCATTTTTTTTGGCAATTTTTACACTTAAAATTTCTTTTTAAATTAAAAGTTTTCTTTGTTCCGGTATAAACATCTTCTAATTTAATAGAACAATTATAGTGATGATCTGATTTTTTAATATTTTGGTGTTGTCTTTGAAACATACCATTTATGTTAATTCCAAAAGGAAAACCACCACCCATACCACCACCCATACCTCCAAATAAATCTTCTAAAGATGGTGCTGGATTATCATATTCTGCTTTTTTTTGTGGATCAGATAATGTATCATATGCTTGTTGAATTTCTTGAAATTTTTCTTTATTACCTCCTTTATCAGGATGATGAGTTTTTGCCATAGTTCTAAAAGCTTGTTTAATTTCATCTTCTGAAGCATTTTTATTTAAACCTAAAATATTGTAATAATCGCTCATTTTTATATTTAAATACTCTAATATTTAAATATAATTTTAATTATTAATAAAAACTTTTTCAAAAATTGCCATCACCTTTTCTGGTGAATACTCTTTATAACAATTTAAATCTTTATCTTTATATTCTTGTGGGTTAAAGGTCATTAATATATTATAAAAATCAGTATCATTATAAAAATAGATCCCTTTATCTTTTAATATATCTTTGTGTGCATTATTCCAAGTATAACCACCATATAATATTATTGGTTTATTATTTATACTAAATTCGCCCATAGAAATTCCAAAAGTATGTCCTAAATTTCCACATTCAAGATGTGCATCACAAGTATTTATAAATCTATTTTTTTCTTCATAAGTTATTATTTTGTCTAAAAATATCAAATTTGGGTGGTCTCCAAATCTTGGAGTATTTACAAAAACAAAATACAGGTTAGAATTTTTTTCAACGGCAATATTTATTACATCTTTTGTAAATTGTATATTAAACGTGTCTTGACCTCCATGTCTTCCAAAAACAATTGCATCTTCTGGTATATTTAAAGCTTTTCGTAAATTATCATTTGGATCTGTTGATGGTGGTAATCCTATCATATGCGGAACAAATAGAGTTTTATCAAATTTTTTTGCTAATGTTTCTGATACAGCAGCATATACATCTCCATGTGGTTCTGTCATATCAAACACACAATGGATTACATTCTTTATATTTTTAAGTAAAAAATTGTCATTTTTACCAAACTTAATATAATAAAATATATCACAATCTACTACAAAATCTTGAATTTCTTCAATTGTATCATAAAAAAATATGTTAAATCTTTTTTTAAATTTTTCAACTGCAATTTCATCATGACGGCTATTAATTCTTTGTGTAATTATAACACTCTCATTTTTAAGTAAAAGTTCGTTATAATGGGCATAGTCATAAATTGCTGTACATGTACCTCTAACATCTAAATCTCTAGAATAAAAAGCTATTTTTACCATTTTTATTTAATTTTTCTAACTTTAAATTTTAATTTAAAAATACCTTATTTATTTAAAAATGAGTGATACAATAGTATATAAAATCAAAGAATTAGACCTTAATATCATAAATCCTTCTAATGAAGCTTTTAAAGATCCTTACTCTTCTGCTAGTAAAACTATTGTTATTGGGAAACCGGGTTGTTTTCAAGCTGGTACTAAAATTTTAATGTATGATGGTACTATTAAAAATGTAGAAAATGTTAAAGTTGGTGAAAAAGTAATGGGTGATGATTCAACACCAAGAAATGTTTTAGAATTATGTAATAATAATGATGTGATGTATAAAATTATACCTAATAAAGGTGAAAGTATAGTTGTAAATGAAAATCATATATTGACATTAAAATGTACAGGATACAATAGTCATAAAAAAGATGAAATTATAGATATAGTATTAAAAGATTTTTTAAATAAGCCAAAAACATTTCAACAAAGATATAAATGGTTTAGAACATCAGTTGATTTTCATGAAAAAAATATTTATTTAGATCCATATATGGTAGGTTATTGGTTAGGTGATGGAAGTTCTTATTCTGCATCAATAACAACTACAGAACAAGAAGTAATAGAATATTTTCAAAATAAATTAGAAGATTTAAAATTATTTTTAAAAGAAAAACCTCAAGATCCAATAACATATAGAATTGTTCAAACTGATGGTCCAAAACACTTTAAGAATAAATTTTTAAATTTTTTAAGAAATAATAATTTACTGAAAAATAAACATATTCCATTTGATTATAAAATTAATTCTAGTAAAATTAGACTTGAATTACTTGCTGGGATAATAGATTCTGATGGTTATTATGATGTAAAAGGCAATGGATATGATATAACTTTAAAATCTGAAAAATTATTAGATGATATTATATTTATTGCAAGATCTTTAGGATTTGCTGCTTATAAAAGTAAATGTTTTAAAAGATGTACAAACTCTAACAATAAAGATCATATTGGTACATATTACAGAACTTTTATAAGCGGCAATGTTGAAAAAATTCCTTGTATTGTATTAAGAAAAAAAGCTGTAGAAAGAAAAATAAATAAAAATGTATTAGTTTCTGGATTTAAAATTGAAAAATTAGAATACGGAGAATATTTTGGATTTACATTAGACTGTAATAATAGATTTTTATTAGAAGATTTTTCTGTTGTTCATAATACTGGAAAAACCACGCTTATAGCAAGCTTACTTTACGCTAAAAGACATATTTATCCAGTGGCTATGGCTATGTCTGGATCTGAAGATAGTAATAATTTTTACAAGCAAATTTTACCCAGTACTTTTGTATTTAATGACTATGACCCAGAACAAGTAAAAAGTTTTGTTAAAAGACAAAAAATTGCAAAGCAGCATTTAGAAAATCCATGGGCTGTCATGTTGCTCGATGATTGTACTGACGACCCTAAAATTTTCAACACAAAACTACAACATGCAATATTTAAGAAGGGTAGACATTGGAACTGTTGGTACATATTAAGCCTTCAATATAGTATGGATGTAAAACCTGTAATTAGAACAAACGTCGATGGCTGTTTCATACTTCGCGAATCTAATCTAAAAAACCGTGAAAATCTTTGGAGAAATTATGCAGGTGTTATTCCAGATTTTAAACTCTTTTGTACTTTATTAGATTATTTAACCGACGATTATACTGCAATGTATATTCATAATGCAACTCAATCTAATAATTGGAGAGATTGCGTTTACTGGTATAAAGCTCCCAGAAATCTACCAAAAGATTTTAAATTTGGAAGCAAAGAATACTGGCAATTTCATTACGATAGATATAACCCAGAGTATGTAGATCCTTTTGAAGTTTAAATAAAATATTTTTAAAGTAGTTTTTTACTTTAAAAATTATATGCCTTCTATATTTTTATTATATTCTTCCAAGTTCTTTTCTTCTGTATATTCAATATTTAGAAAATCTACTAAAAATTTTACGCTATCTATTATATGTTCTTTTGTTATTTCATATATCCATTCATGATTCTGGTAAGTTCTTTTTACCTTATATCTTTTTAATATATTTTTCTCTAAGATTACATTATCTTTTGTATAAATTAAATATTCTAGTTTAATTGCTGGTGTAGTGCTTCTATGTTCAGCTAATCTTCTATTTATATCAGATCCATCAATACCTGGTTTAAATTTAATAGATTTACTATCATCATCTGAAATTATATAAAAAACAGGGCCTTCTTTGAACTTATGATATTCTCTTTTTTCTAAAAATTTAGAATGTTTATTCTCTAGAGATTTTATAGTATCTCTTTGTTTTATAACTTCATTTTGTAAAGCGACTAATTGTTGATGTGTTTTTTCATTTCCAACAATAACAGAACCAGTTAAAGCAAGTTCTCTAACCCATTTTGAAACTTGTAAAGCAAAAGTAGGTGAAATCCATTGAGCAAGTTGAACAGCTAAATCAGGATGAATCCAAGAGCCTTGTGATTTTTTATTATTTCCACCCTTTTTAATATCTATTACTTTGCAATTTGCCGAGGTCGGGATCCCGACCTCGGCAAATTGAGTTTCTTCCAAAGCTTTAATTAATTCTTTAGTTGATTCTAAAGAATTCCAATGTTTAAATTGTTTACCTCCTGCTTTACACATTGCGGTAGCATTTATAAAACCGTCTTCGCGCGCCAAGACACTAATACCATTTAATGTAATTTCTCCACCAAGCTTATTTTGAAGCTCAATTTCTTTAGCAATTTCTTCTTTTTCTTCCTCTTTCTTTTTTAATATTTCATTAATTAATACTACAACTTCTTCTTTTAATGTTTTTTGTTTAGGTTTTGTACCAGTCAATTTTTCATAAATTCTATATAATTGTTCTCTATTATAAACATCAAAAGTTTCTTTTGTAATTTCAGTTAAATTTTCAACTATATCATCAATATTTTCAGTAAAATTAATCATTTTAGAAACCGCTCTGGGTTTTTCCTTTTTGCTTTCACAAGCTAAACATGTAGAAAATTCCTCTTGTAAAGATGCTCCACACCCACCTTGACAAAGTTTGGGTTGTAATAATTTTCTAAAATGTTGTACTATGTTATAAACCATATTTTCTTTTTTATCTGTGGACTTTCTACCTATTTCAAAGTAAGAAATAACTTTAATAAGTTTATCTTTAGGAATACCTTTTACAAAATTTTCAAGTAGTATGAGATCATGTTTAGCTTTTTCAACGTCAGATATTATAATATCAATATCTTTATTATTTCTTTCAACCGCTTGTATACTTCTACAAGCTTTGCATACACTTTTATTTGCTTCAAATTGATTAATACTTTTTTCTTGTTTACAAACATTACAAGATTTATTTGTGTCAAAAACAACTTCAATACCATCCACAATTTCAGAATTTTCTTTAAATTCATCTAAAGTAATAGTACCTTCTCTAATTTGTTTTTCAGCTAAATTTATTTTATTTCTGCAAGTTTTACAAGTAGGAATATTATTAGAAAATTCTTCATTTGGTCTAAAATCTTGACATAACGCATTACAGTATCTAACACCTTCAGGTGCAGATTTTGTAGCAGTCATTAAGTCATTACGATTTAAACTTTTTGATAAATAATTGCGATAACTCATTTTTTTATTTATATATTCAAATCTTTAAATCACAATTATAAATTAAATGACGCCACCCATATATAATTTTCAGATTAAATGACATATCATTTTTTTTAGTTTAAAATTGAAATATAATTTAAAATATCATAAAAAATATAAAAATGATAGATGATGAACAAGTTATAAAATTATTATCAGAAGATTATAAAAATAATAAAGATCAAATTTTTACAATTGAAGATTATGATTTTAATGGATTAAATATAAATATTGATATATATAAACATCCAAATTGGGATACATTTATACTAAAACTTTATATAGTTGATTATTTAAGTAAACAAAATAATTTTGGATTAATGTTTCTAAATTCTTTAGAGAATAAAACTGAGTTTAAAAATATTGAAGATGTTATAAGTTTTTTGTTATTGTATTTCAGGAATAATTACATATATTCAAAAATATTAGATGAAATACACTGTAAAGATAGTATAAAAAATAAAGAAAACCTTAAATTATCTTACTTTAAATTATCAAAAAATAAAGAAGCATTTGATATTTGTTGTGTATGCCTTGAAAGTAATTATGTAAAAACAAAATGCGATCATAATGTATGTAGACCGTGTTATACGAACCTTAAAATTTTAAATATAAAAGATGAGTATTATGATGATATTGAATGTAAAATATGTCCTTTATGTAGGGGATCCATATAAAATTTTTAAAAATATTAATTTTTAAAATTATCATGTTCTTTTGCTACTTTATAAAAATTAATTTTTAATTTTTGATATTCAGACCCGCCAGGTCTATATTGTATTTCAAATAATAAGTTTAAAAATTTATTTATAGATTTGATAACTCCTTTAAATAATCTTTTTTTTCTTTCATAGTTAGTTTTAACTTCTTTAATTATTTTTTTAACCTTTATATCTTCATTTTTGGTAAAATTTAATTGATAATAAAAATGTAATTCAATACAAGAATAATATATAGAAGAAATATTTTTTCTTTTACATCTATAACAATTACAGCCTTCATTTAATCTTTGTAAAATAGAAGTTAAATGTGTGTCATTACAACCATTACATTTACAGTTCATATAATTTATTTTTAAAACTTTAAATTTAGTTTATTGTTTTCCACCATGTACTAAAATATTAATAAAAGCAATTAAAATAAATACAAATATAATACTACCTATTACAAATCCAGTATAAAATGAATAAGGATTTGTTTGTCTTTAATTTCTATGATGTTTAGATTGTTTTACTACAGGAGGAGCTGCATCTTTTTGTTTTTCAAATGATTCTACTGCTGCAGAATCAATATCGCAATTATCCATACAAGAATTTGTATATTTACAGTCCAAACAATAGTTATAACAAATCTTTTTTGATTTATCAACATCTTTAACATTATCAAATATTTCAGGGAAATAATGAGGGACTTGATTGAAGAATGGAGCCGCCGTCAATCTTAAATCACATCTATTTGTACCCATACAATTTATACTCTCACTAACGCAGTCAAAACAATTTTTAGCAGCTTCTGTATTTCTTACTTGATTAAGAGACCAAGCGCCGTCAAATGCTCCAAGAGTTTCGTAACAGCAATTATTTATACAATTTACATCTGTAGGATCAGGACATTTAATCTTACAAGCTTTACAAGGATTTAATGTATAATCAAAATCTTTATTATCATCATTACTCATTTTATTTTTATAAAATATAAAAATTATTTTTTCAATATTATTATGTCAAACATAAAATAAAATTGATTTATTTTTTTAAATAGTTGTAAATATTTTACATCTTTCAAAATGGAAACTACAAGAATTTCTGCTAGAAATAATATAACAAATGATATTAAACAATCAGAGACTATTATGAAGAGAAATAACGAAACTATTGATAGACTACGTATTAGTCAAACAAATGTAGAGTTTAACAAAAAACAAATAGAAAATCTTTCTATAAAACAAAAAGAAATTCAAGAAAAAATACAAACTCTAAAACAAAAACACATAGATATCGGATTAGGACTTTATGATAAAGAGTTTATAACTAATAAAACAGATAATGAAAGTAGATTTAAAAAAGACGAAGAAAAACAAAATAAAAAAAACGAAGAAAAAGAGCTTAAGAAAATTCAAAATAAAGAATTTCTTGACAATGAATACAAAATGAGAAGATATGAAGGACCAACTGATTATCATATTAAAAAAGAAACAGATAGATTTTTTAAGGCAATTGATACTATACCACAATTTATTTTAGATAATTTAAAAAATATGCCTTCTAATAAAGGATATATATGGAGAGGTCTTTATTGTTACGGAGAATTGCCTCCTGAAAATAAAAATATAATAATGTTTGAAAAATGCAAGAACGGACTTATGAAAATTCATGAGTGTATTGATGATAAAATTTATGTTTATGAAAAAGTTGGTAAAGGACCTAAAAAATTAGTTGAAACTATTCAAAGAAGTCATTTTATTATGAAAGAAACAGCCCGTGTTTTATCTTCTCTTGGATTTTAAAATAAAAATTGATTTTATAATTAAATTTAAATTAATTTAATTATACAGATATGAATTCAACAGAACAAGAATCTTTGTATGAAGAAAACATAAGATTTTCTTCGTATGTATTATATGGGATTTTAAAAAATAATAACATGGATGTCAATAATGATTTATTCAAACAGATTTGGAATAAATTAAATGCAGATATAACAGTTGCGCAATTACTAGATACTTATATTCATAAAACAGAATTTATTTCAATGTTTGAAAAGTATGATCTTAAAGAATTGTCAGTTTTTTGGAAAAATAATGATTTTGATAAAAATATTGGAGATTTAATTTTAGGCGATAAGATTATTAATATATTTACATTTACTGTATGGGCTGTAAAAAATGAAGAAAATTCTACATAAAATTTATTTTTAAACTTAATTTAAGTTTAAAAATTATTTTTTTATCCACTGTAAATCCATTTAGATTTACAAGCAACACATTCTGCAAATGTTGTACTTGATTCATCTCCTCCTCTACATTGTTTCTGATAACTAAAAACTCTTTTTGAACCACATTTACATTCTAAAACACCTTCTTCAATTTCTATTGGCTTGATTAAGAAATTATCTTGTTCAATCTCTTTATCAATTAAATCGTTAAAATAATTATTTTGCCAATGAATTTTTCCATTTTTTATTTCTTTTAATAATTCTTGAACATTCTTGTTAGTATTATAATCATTAATAAATTGATAAATATTAAAGATATAAATATCTTCCAAATTTTCGTATTTTTTTAAATTTTTTAAGGTAATTTCATATATATTTTTCTCAAAAATAATAATATTTTGTTCTTTAGTAAAAATTTTTTTTAAAACAGTTTTACCTTTTGAACGAAATTCTTCCATTGTAAAATTTTTAACAATTATTTTATTTTTTTTTCAATTTTAATTTTCAAATATAAGATAAAAATGAATTTTAAATCAATAAAAACATCAACAATATATACTTGCATTTTATTTTTAATTATAGTAGGTTTTATTGTATGGTTGGTAGTAACCCAATTAGAAGAATTTAGTTTACAAAGTGATCCTAAATTAAAATTACTTAAAGAAAAAATAAAACCTTTATTTTCAAAAAATAAACAATATTCAGGGATTCTTTCATGTTTAAATAATAGAAAAAATATACTTAATGAAATTACCTTATATAAAGGTGATAAATCATATACTATAAATAAACAAAAAATATATTTATGTTTAAGAGATGAAAATGGTGAATATTACAATGATATGATGTTATTACACGTTCTTATACACGAAATTTGTCACTGTTTATGTGATGAGATTGGACATACAGAGAAATTTAACGATATGTTAGATGCACTTTTAGACGAAGCTTCTAAAATGGGTGTTTATGATAAAAATTATGAATTGATTCAAAACTATTGTACCTATAATGATAAATAAATTTTTAAAATATATTAGATATAATAAATGACCAATATAAATGTTTTAAATTTTAAAAAAGATATTGAATACAGTAATGATTCAGGAAGAAGGAAAAGAAGTAGGAAAAGTAAAAGAAGTAGGAAAAGTAGAACTAGGAAAAGTAGAAGTAAAAGAAGTAGGAAAAGTAAAAGAAGTAGGAAAAGTAGAAGAAAAAGTAGAACTAGGAAAAGTAAAAGAAGTAGGAAAAGTAGAAGAAAAAGTAGAAGAAAAAGTAGAACTAGGAAAAGTAGAAGAAAAAGTAGAACTAGGAAAAG
>Ga0114973_10002621_pt1 | contig 12950 bp, 12 predicted proteins | sample M_140807_MF_Meta_FD_87025 | JGI IMG/M metagenome (GOLD analysis project Ga0114973, IMG submission 87025) | Freshwater microbial communities from Lake Montjoie, Canada to study carbon cycling - M_140807_MF_MetaG | ecosystem: Environmental > Aquatic > Freshwater > Lake | place: Lake Montjoie... | reverse complement strand
TGTGTGTCCTCCCGGTTTGCGTAGGGCTCGGGGCTACCCATGCCCGTCGCCGGACGCTCGCTGCGGGCATCCTGCCCTTCGCTCGCTCGATGCTGACTGCGCTTCGCCATCCATGGCTTCGCTTGTCAGCAACGCCGGCTCTCGGGCACGGGCAGCCCCTCGCTGCGTCTTCTCCCCGTAGCACAGGTTTTCAACCTGTGTGCGCCCGGCTCGCATTCCATCCGGGAAGGGCGACGCTGCCTCGCGGCGCATGGCGTCAGCCGTCGACGTCGAGTCCTCGAGCGAGCCGCACGCTCCGGACCTCGTCCATGACGTCATCGATGAGGGCGTGCTGCCCGCGGATCGCCGGGAGTTGCGCCTGGAAGCAGGCCGCGATCGCCCCGGCCAGGCCGAGGCCGCCGACGAGATGCCATGTGACCCAATCACGGCTCCCCTTTCGACCGGCGGCGGGGTCGGCGGCGCCGCCGAGCGCCACGATGGCCACGATCGCGAGCATCCCGGCCATCGCGAACGGAAAGGCCGACCGCTTGAGCTTCGCGCTTCGCGTCACGAAAGCCTGGTCGAGTCCGTACACCTCGACCACCTCGCGGCACCAGCGGCCCGTGCCGATGAAGTAGGTGACCGTCAGGCTGTTGACGAGCACCACCACCAGGGCCGTGAGCACGCCGGTGAGGCGGTGCACGGTGCCCCAGCGGAGGATGGCCGGGTCGGTCACCCCGTGGAGATCGCCCAGCCAGAGGCCGAGACAGGCGGTCGCGGCCAGGAGCACCAGCGCGAACAGGGCGGCCCGTGTAAACACCTGCTCCATGGCTGCAGCGACTCCGAGTGGCGGCTTCAGGAGGCGATCCGGAGCGGGTCGCCTGCGTCGCCGGCAATGGCGTTATAGGCTTGTGGGCACGAGCGACACCATGACCCCTCCTTCGAGTACGACCGACCCGGCGGTTCCCGTGATCGCCATCACGTGCGGCGACCCCGCTGGCATCGGTCCAGAGGTCGCCTGCTTGGCGTGGGCGAATCCGGCGGCACACGCCCGCGCGGCCCTGCGGGTGGTCGCGGAGCCCGCGATGCTCGCGGCGGCGATCGCGGAGCGCCGCGGCATGCCTCGGCTGCGGATCGACACGGTGGCGGCCGCCGACCGTCGACGGTCCACTCCCGACACGCTCCTGGTGGTCGATCCCGGCGGCGCCCCGGCCGCTTCGACAGTTTCGCTCGGTGAGGTGTCAGCCGCCGGTGGCCGCGCCGCGGCCCGGGCCGTCGAGGCGGCATTCGCGGCGACCCGCACGGGTCAGGTGGCGGCCATCGTCACCGGGCCGCTTCATAAGGAGGCGCTCCATGCTGCCGGCTACGACGTGCCCGGCCACACGGAACTCCTCGCCCGGGCCTGCGGGCTGCGCGACGATGCGGCCTCGATGATGCTCTGGCTACCGGCTGCGGATGGCGCCGGTCTCGGCGTCGTCCATGCCACGCTCCATGAATCGCTGCGGATGGCGCTGGCCCGGCTGTCGCCCGCCGCGATCGAGGCGGCCGGCACCCGACTCGCATCGCTGCTCGCTGCGCTCCTGGGCCGGCCACCGCGGATCGCGGTGGCGGCACTCAACCCGCACGCCGGCGAGGGTGGACTGTTCGGCGACGACGAGGCGGCGATCGTGGCGCCGGCCGTGGCGGCACTCGCCTCCGCCGGCATCGCTGTCGCGGGGCCGCTGCCCGCCGACACGCTTTTTCTCCGGGCGAGCCAGGGAGAGTTCGACGGCGTGGTTGCCCTCTACCACGACCAAGGGCACATCCCGATCAAGCTGCTCGGCATGCATCGGGCGGTCAACATCACGCTCGGCCTGCCGCTGGTGCGGACGAGTGTGGCCCACGGCACGGGATTCGACATCGTGGGCACGGGCCGCGCGGATCCCGCGAGCATGCTGGCGGCGATCGATGCCGCGGCGCGGCTGGTGGCAGCCGACTGGCCCGGCGCTACCGCATCAGCTGGAGCGAGTTCACCTCCCGCTCGGTGACGTCCATCAGCCCCGCGCTCGCGGGCTGATAGAAGAACGCCGTGGGGTCGACGGGCCCGTCGATCTCCGCATCGTGGAAATCCATCACCCCGATCGGCTCGAGCGGTCTGTCGGCGACCGGCCGCGGCCCGGGGATGGCCAGCCACTCGATTCGCCTGGGCACGAGGTCGTTTCGGCCGATCGCGATCCGCACCTGCCACGGCATGCCGTCGGGCAGGTCGCAGGCCCGGATGCCGCCGTCCGCCGCGGCGCGATCCTTGAGTTGGGGGAGTATCAATGGCAGCGTGGCGGCGGTCCATTCCCCTTCCACGAGCCACACCGGCTGGCCGTCCAGATCGACCGGCGTTGCCCTGGTGAACCGGAACCAGTGTCGCAGGAGGCGGATCACCCGCTGGAGACCACCAAGATAGGAGGCGCCATCGGCGGCATCGGGGGCGTTGAGTTCAGCCAGCTTGCTCCGCACCCGCCGCACGTCGACACGATGGAGCGACACGGGCTCCTCGCCGTTGTGCCTGTGCGTCCAGCAAAACAGCCCATCGGAGACCTCCGTCAACTCGAAGGTTTCGGTATCGCAGGTGAGCGTCGAGTCGAAGCGAAATCGCTGTTCCTCCCCCTGCCCTGACTGCACGTAGCGGCCCGTACCGACAAGCACCCGGTCGCCGACCCGTGCCTTCTGGCGAAACCTCACCGAGAACGATTGGGCGCGGATGATCACGGCCGCGGAGCTGAGCACGATGCGCTCCGCCTGGGCCGCCGCGTCCTCCGGCTCGCCCGCGCTGATCATCGCCGGCGTCGCGCCGCTGGTCGTCGACACGGCGGCACCGGGCTCCGCGGCGGGCGCCGGCTCCATCCGACGTTGGTAGACGCTCGTGGCACCGGGTTCGGCACCGCCTGAGCCTGCCCAGACGGCCACCATCGCCAGGGATGCGACGGCCCATGGCAGGCAACGGCGACTGGGGAGTTTGGCGAATGGGCTGATCGTCACGATCAGGGTGACTCTGTCGATTTTGCCAAAGAAACCACCGGCGGAGCGTCGAAACATCTCACGTGGATGGACCGATCGCGGCCATCCAACGACGCCTTCACGGGCGGCGAGTGTAGGGAAACCAGCCGAACCGGCCCATGCCGGATCGGGCGGCTTCCCGGCGCGGTCAAAGGGCCTCTTTCAGCCCGGAATTTCGGAGAGATAGCAATGCGAACGCGACGTCTGCAGGGATTCGTGGGCATGTCGCTGGCCGCCACGCTCACGGGCTGCACGATTCCGGCGAACTCGCCGTTCACCGGCCTCGCCCAGATCCGGCCGATCGCCACGCCGCACACCAACGTCCTGCCGCCGGCAGCGATGCTCCAGCACCCAGGTCCGGGTGTCGAGGGGCCCGGCCCCGGCATCATCACGCCGGCTTCCTACGAAGCTGCGCTCGAGGCGGCCGGCGCGGGTGGACCGGTCGGTGCCGGAGGCGCGGCTGGTCTTGGCGGCGTGTGTGCGATGGCCCCGACGTCGCAGATCGGCTTCGTCGGTCCCGACGGCATGCAGGTCCGCTGGGACATCTCGGCCAGCGGTGGCTTCGATTCGGAGCCGCTTGTGGCACCGGGCCGATACGACTTCTCGCAGGGGGCGATCTACCGGCTCAAGGTGACCGACATCCCTGGTCGTGAGGGCATCGAACTCTATCCGTCGCTCGAAGTCGCGCCGGTCACGCCCCGCACAGCGGCCTATCTCGCGCACAACGCGGTGCCGTTTCAACTCACCGAAGAAGATCTCGACCAGGTGACGAGCGGCAACTTCGTCACCAAGGTTGTCTACCTCCCTGATGCCGAGTATCAGGAACTCGCTGTGGCTGGTGTGGAGACGCTCGTCAGCACCCGGCTCGATCCGGGCTGCGATCCCGTCGTCGAGGCCGATCGGCGCGGCTCGATCCTGGCGATCATCCGCATCGGAAACAAGGATCTCGAGTCGCCGGGCAACGGCGGCGCCGTCGCCGCTGGTGGACTGGCCGGCGCCGGCACGGCCACGCCCGCCGGGCTCGCCGCGCCGCTTGGCATGCCCTGCGGTGGTGATCCGTCGCAGATGCCCCCCGCCTTTCTCGCCGGCATGACCGCGCCGCAATACGGCATGCCCCACGTGGGTACGCCGATCGGCCTGCCCGGTCCCGCGCATATTCCGCTCGGCGTGCCGGCGGGTCTGCAGCGGCACTCGATCACCAACCACACCAAGATGCATATCCCACCGCCGTCGCGGTCGGTCGGCCTGCACGTGCAGGAATATCCCGGCCTGAGCTATCCGAAGCCCGCTCGGCACGCCTACGTGCTCGAACGGCACGACGTGCCCCACCTTCACCTCAAGCAGCCTCACGAGGACCGCACGAGGTGGGTGAACAACGGCGGGGCGGATCCAGATTCGATCGAAGCCGGTGCCCGGATGCTTGGGCACGGCAACGCCGGCGACGCTCCGTGTCCGCCGGAGCCGATGGAGTGATGATCAGGAACCGACTTTTCCGTACAGGGACCGTGCTGCGGCTTGCCCGCGGGCTGCTGGCGACCGCCGTCTTCGTCTCGGCATCTTGGATGGGCTCCACCCACCAGGCTGCTGCGGCGAACGCGGTGGGCACATTCGCCAACACCTCACACCCGGGAGCGATTGGCGCCCCAGGGCGGCCGCAGCCCGGTCCCTGTCCGGAAACGGTTCTTTCTGACCGGGTGCAACCGGTCGAGATTCGCGGCCCCGAAGGGCTCTTGCTCGCGGTCGAGACGGCCGAAGGCTGGTCGCCGCTTCGGCAGGGGCCGCTGCGGATCGGGCTCGTTGTCGGGCAGCCGTACCGCCTGCGGGTTGGCGGCATCCCGGGCCGCGAGGGTGAGGAACTGTTCCCCTCCATCCGCGTGCTGGCGAAACTCGCCGCGCCCGCGGGAATGGCCTGGAGATTCCCGGTGGAGTTGGTCATCGACCGCGACGACCTCGAGACGGCCGCGAACGGGGCGCACGTCCGGCGCGTCGTCTATGCATCGTGCGAGTCGGAGCAGCCGGACCCGGTGCCGGCCGGCTGGTTTGACGTGAAGCCCGGCGACGACGCGCTCGAAGTGGCCAGCACGCTCGGCGACCCCGTGGTCGAGATGGTGCTCGGAAACAGACTGCCGCCTTCGGGGAGCGTGCCATGACGCGGCGGGCCTCCGGAGAGTGGCGTGGCGCTGCGGCGGCTCCGGCCGCCGTGCGGCTGCGCTGGCTGCGGATCGCTGCGATCGCCGTTGCCGCTGTGTCGCTCGCCTCGTGCCGCGGCATCCCGACCTCGGCGGTGCTTGGCACGGCTGCGGTCTCACACGCGATCGATCAGGTCGACTCCGCCGGGCCGGCGCTGCCCGGAAGCGAACTCGCCGAGGTCGAGTCTGAAGTCGTGGTGGCCTCTGCGGCGATGCCTGCCGACCATGCCGTGGCTACGGAACCATGGCAGCGAGACGTGCAGCGGTTGCCGGAGGCGGGCGCCGTCCGCCGAGATGCCCGCGTCGTGAGGACCGGTCTCGAGGCTCCCTGCCCTCCCCTGCCCCGTCTTGGGCATACGGGCTGCCGAGCCTGCGGCCCTCGTGGCGGATGCCCGACCGGCACGTGCGAGCCCGACTGCCCGCCAGCGGCGTGCGTGGTGTGCGAACCGCCACCGCCGCCGATCGTGGGTCCCTACCTCGTCTGTGACGGCGGTGATCACCAGAGGCCTGCGATCGCCATCGGGCCCGACCGGCTCGGCCATCTCACGGCGGGCGACACGGTGGCCCGCTACCACGCCGCCGACGAGATGCCCGACTCCGACTGCGCCCGGCTCGTCACCTCCAACTGCGCCTGCGTGTTCGCGCCGCGGTTTGGCGCCGTCCGCGAGGTGACCCGTCCGCTCGAAGAAGCGAAGCCCGAAGGGCCGCGGGGCTATGCGGCCGACACCTCGGTGGAACTCGAGGAGCGGCGCGAGCCCGTGTGCGGCAAGGTGCAGACGGTCTCCCTCGAGGCGGCGAAGAAGTCGTTGCCCGGCATTGCGGTGCAGGATCGGCTCGGGCCGCTTGCGGTCGATCAGGGCGACATGCCGAACGAAGACGACGGCGTGGTGGGGCCGGTGGAGGACATCGCCGAACAGACGCCCGAACTCGAGCGGCAGCGGCAACGGCCGCTCGTGAAGGTCGGCTTCGATGTGCCGATCGCCTGGACGTGCATCAAGGCGGCCAACGTGCTCGTGGGCGAGCAGTCGGCCCAGGTGGTGGCGGTCGATCGCGGCACGGCGACGCTTCGCTTCGAAGAGCCAGGTCGCGCCGAGCTCACGCTCTGTAAACGGGCCGGCACCGACACCGCCCGGTCGGGCGAGGAACTCGACTTCACGATCGTGATGCTCAACTCCGGCGACCGGCCGCTCTCGGGCATCGTGCTCGCCGACGCCCTGCCGACGCGGCTCGATTACGTGCCGCAGTCGGCGGCCGCCAGCGTGGAGGCCGACTTCGCCACGGAGACGGGCGACGATGGGTCCACCGTGCTCACCTGGCGGCTCAAGGAGACGCTCCGCCCCGGCGAGAGCGGATTCGTGCGGTTCCGCACGATCGTGAAGTAACCGGCCCGTATCAGTCGCGGGGCCGCGGTTGCCGCCGCCGCCGACACGCGGGTACGATCCCGATTCACTCCCGGGGCCCTTCCGGCCCTCCGCCATTCACTCGAGGGTCTCATGTCGCATCGCCCCGCCGTCCGCCGTCCGCTCGCCTGGCTCGTTTCTTCGCTGCTGGCGGGGATTGCAGTAGCCGTGGTGATTCATCCTGTCTCGGCTCGTCAGCCCGCTGCCATCGCGGAGCCTGCGGCTGACGGGCTCGTCGTGCCGCCGCTGCCGCAGGGCACGCCTGAGCAACTCCTCGAGTTCGTGTCTGGTTTGATGCCGCCGAAGGCGCAGCCGAAGTCGCGAGAGGAGGCCCTCACCTATCTCCGGGGTGTGGCTGGTGTATCGGTGCAGGCTGCCGACAAGATCCTGGCCGGCGTGAAGGTCGACGACCCGCTCTACGCCAAGGCCGCCACGCTCAAGCTCGAGAGCCTGATGCGACTCGCGCAGTTTGGCGACGAGCAGGCCGCCGAGGAGATGACCAAGTTTGCGGCGACGCTGGCGACGAGCCCGGTGCCCTCACTGGCAATGGAGGGCAAGCGGCTGCAGATCGTCGGTGAGGCGCAGCAGATGTTTGCCGAGGAGAAGTTTGATGCCGCGCCCGCTCTGGTGGCTCGGGCGGCGGAGCTGATGAAGTCGGCCCCCGGCGACCAAAAGACGGCCATGCTCGTGATGCAGTTGGCAGGCGCTCTCGAGCAGATCCCCGACGGCGAGGAGATCGCGGCCGGCGCGCTCCAGACGTTTGGGCCGATCCTCGAATCGAGCCCCGATCCCAAGATCAAGGAACTCGGCGCCAGCTTCGCCGGCAAACTCCGGCTCCTCACGCTTCCCGGCAAGCCGATGGAGATTTCCGGCGACCTTCTCAGCGGCAAGGCCTTCGACCAGAAGTCACTCGCCGGCAAGGTGGTGCTCGTCGACTTCTGGGCCACCTGGTGCGGCCCCTGTGTGGCCGAGATTCCCAACATGCTCGAACAGTACGAGAAGTACCACGCCAAGGGGTTCGAGGTGGTGGGCATCAGCCTCGATGAAGACAAGGAGAAGGTCGACGCCTTCATCGCCGAGAACAAGATTCCCTGGCCGATCATCTACGCCGGCAAGGGCTGGCAGGATCCGACCGCCCAGTTCTACGGCATCTCCGGGATCCCGCAGCTGATCCTAATCGGCCGCGACGGCAAGGTGATCACGCTCAACGCTCGCGGCAAAAAGCTGGGCGATCGGCTCGCCGAACTGTTCAAGGACGGCGGCTGAGAGGCGGACACCGGCGACATGATCGTGCCTGACACATCCGGACGCCCTCGGTGGAGCGTGTCGAAGCGGGCCGCCGCCTTCGACTCGTCTGGCATCCGCAAGGCGTTCGATCTGGCGGCGAAACTCGACGACCCGATCAACCTCTCGATCGGCCAGCCCGATTTCGAGATGCCCCCTGTGGCCCGTGAGGCGGCGAAGGCTGCGGCCGACGCCGGTCGGAACGGCTACACGCCCACGCAAGGCATTCCGGCCCTGCGCGAGCGGCTCGAGGCCGAGGCCCGCCGCGAGACCGGCCAGCCAGGCCGGCAGCTCTGCGTGACGAGCGGCTCCAGCGGGGCGCTCGTGCTGGCGCTCATGGCCCTGATCGACCCGGGCGACGAGGTGATCGTCTTTGAGCCGGCGTTCGTGATGTACCGGCCACTCGTCGAGTTCCTTGGCGGTCGCGTGGTGCCGATCGACACCTCGCCGTCGTTTGCAATCGACGTCGATGCGGTGGCGGCGGCAATCACCCCTGCCACGCGGGCGATCCTCCTCAACACCCCGGCAAACCCCACGGGCTTCGTGGCCGACGCCGACACCGTTCGCGGCCTTGCCCGGCTCGCCGAGGCGCGGGGCGTGACGCTCGTCAGCGACGAACTCTATCGCTCCTACTGCTACGACGCCGCCTTCCACTCCCCTGCCCTGCACTCCGAGCAGGTCGTGGTGATCGACGGCTTCTCCAAGTCGCACGCGATGACCGGCTGGCGGGTGGGCTGGATCCACGGCCCGAAGGCGATTATCGACGCGGTCACGATGATGCAGCAATACACCTTCGTCTGCGCTCCGCAGCCAGGCCAGTGGGCCGCGATCGCGGCGCTCGACTGCCCGATGGACCTGCCGCTGGCGGAATGCCGCCGCAAGCGGGACAAGCTCATGGAGGGGCTTCGCGGCCACTACGAGTTTGTCCAGCCCGGCGGCGCCTTCTACCTCTATCCCAAGGCACCCGGCGGTTCAGGCAAGGCGTTTGCGGAGCGGGCAGCGGCGGAGGAGAAGCTGATCGTAGTGCCGGGCAGCGTGTTTGGCCGGGCCGACACCCACTTCCGGATCGCCTATACGGTGAACGAGCGGACGCTCGACCGTGGCATCGCCGCCCTCCGCCGGCTCGCCAGCGCGGGCTGATCCGCGCCGCTCCCGTAGCACAGGTTTTCAACCTGCGATCTCGTAGCGCACGTTTCCAACCTGCGTCTCTTCGTAGCACAGGTTGTTAACCTGTGTGTCTTCGCTGTTCGCATTGGGCTCGGGGCTGCCCACGCCCGTCGCCGGACACTCGCTACGGCCCTCCAGGCCTTCGCTCGCTCGATGCTGACTTCGCTCCGCCATCCATGGCTTCGCTCGTCAGCAACGCCGGCTCTCGGGCACGGGCAGCCCCTCGCGGCTTCCTCGTTCGCGGGAGATTCCAGAACGGCGAGCAGCCGGATCGGGGGCACGCGCAGAAGTCCGGTGACATGTGCGGACGCCGGATACCGATATTCCGGAGGAGCAGTGAACTCGCACATGCCGCCGGCTTCGAGCATGTCACCGGCCGGCTGCGGTGAGGCGGCGGCGAGCCGCAGCGGCCAGCGAGACGCCTGCCATCACGAGCATGCCGCACGACGCGGGCTCCGGCACCGCGACTGCCGTCATCTCCACGCCGTTCACCGGGAGGGCGGTGATGGCGCCGCCGACACGGGTGAAGGTGATCTCGGGGTTCGAGACGGTCGGAATGAACTCGATCGACGCGATCCCGAATGCGCTGTCGGTCTGCGCTCCCCGGAGGTTCGTCACCGTTCCGCTGGTCGAGGACACAACGGTGGCTCCGGACGCCGAAAGCTGCACGATGCCACCGCCTGCCGCGAAACCCGCGTTGGAATTGTAGGAGTCGTTGTGCCAGGTACGAACGCCGTAGGTCACCCCGGTGGAGAGTCCGGAAAAAGCCATGGTGAACGACATCGTCCTGGTCACCCAGAGATCGGAAACGACATCGTTGAACGATGTGCCGGTCACCGGATCGCGGCCCTCGGCGCTCCCGCCCCGCGACTCCCACTGGCCTCCGGCCACGAGAGTCGCGGCGATGCCGGCGGAGGAACCGCTGGCAGTCGGATTGAGCGGCAGCGACGTCGTGCCGCTGATCTTGATCACATCCTGGGCGAACCAGCCTGGCTGGGTGAGCTGACCAGCTGGGTTCCCGGCGAGTTGCAGGTCCGAGAGGATTAGCACTGTCTCGGCATGTGCCTGCAAGCCGACGACGAGGCTCGTCAGCATGATGAGCCAGGCAACCACGCGGCCTGAAAGTGACATGGTCATCGACGATCTCCTGAGTCGTAAACACTGGCGTCCGGAAAGATACTGCAAAGGGCGGTGTTCGGAATGGCCAAGAACCGTAAAAAGTGACGAATCGGGCACAGGCAGGGACGAATCCGCCGGCGGTGGGACGAATCGGGCAGATTCAGGGACGAATCCGCGGAAATGGTACGGAGACCAGCCCTCGATGCAGACTGCGGGGGTCTTGATCAACGCATGTACGGGTGTATATATTCTGGGGTCGGCATTCCATCCCGCGAATGTCGACGACCGGCGACGCGGCCTGAGCGTTGAGCGTGACGGAGTTTCTGAGAAGCACCAGAGGAGTGCCTGAGATGACGACCTCGATGGTCCGCGATCTGCTTCGGCAACGGCCCTTTCGGCCGTTCCGGGTGGTGATGTCGAGTGGCGAGGCCTACGAGGTGCGACACCCAGAAATGGCATGGGTGACAAAGAACGATCTCTTCATCGGCATCGATGTGGCGGACGATGGACTGCCGGCCGACGCCCGGCTGTGTCCGCTCGTTCATGTGGCGACGGTGGAGCCCTTGAGCACCGACGCCCGGGCCGGGTAGCGGTCCGGAATCCGTTCGGGAAAGCCCCCGAAAGAGATCGGGTAGACTCCGCGGCCCCGTTTCCGAGGAGTCCATCATGAGTCACCGCACTGCCGTCGACGTTGCGAAGACGCTCGACCATGCCGTCCTCAAGCCCGAGTTCTCCCGCGACGACCTCACCAAGCATGCCGCGATGTGCGTGGCCCGGGGGGTGGGCTGCCTCTGCGTACGCTCGGCCGACGTGGCTGCCGCGGCAAAACTCGTGGCCGGCAGTCCGGTGGTGGTGGCGAGCGTGATCGGCTTTCCGCACGGCGCCCAGCGGCCCGAGGTGAAGGCGCTCGAGTCGCGGTTGGCGATCTCCGATGGGGCCCGCGAACTCGACATGGTGATGAACGTGGGCGCGCTCAAGTCGGGCGACGAGGCGGCCGTCCGCGGCGACATCGCGGCGGTGGTGGGCGAGGCAAAGCCGCAGGGCGTGGTCGTGAAGGTGATCCTCGAGACCTGCTATCTCACGCTCGCCGAGATCGCCACCGCCTGTCGACTGGCGGAGTCGGCCGGCGCCGACTTCGTGAAGACCTCGACCGGCTTCGGCGTGAAGGCGAGCGGCCCGACGGGCGCCACGCCCGAGGCGGTGCAGGTGATGCTCGACACCGTGGGAGGGCGGCTGCAGGTGAAGGCATCCGGCGGCATTCGCACCTGGGACGACGCGGTTCGCTACCTCGATATGGGCTGCACGCGGATCGGTGTCGGCGATGCGGCGGCAATCCTTGACGGCGGCCCGGCGCAGGGCGACGCGGCGTACTGACGGTTGCTAGCCGGCTCGCGATGTGCGCCGCGGTTCGTGCGGCTCGCACTTGATCCGCAGACGTTCGCGAGGCTCGGGGCTGCCCACGCCCGTCGCCGGACGCTCGCTGCGGGCATCCTGCCCTTCGCTCGCTCGATGCTTTCTCCGCTTCGCCATCCTGGCTTCGCCGACCAATCCGCCTGCGGCGGATCGGTGCCCGAGCAACGCCGGCTCCCGGGCATGGGCAGCCCCTCGCAGCATCATTGCGATTGAGCGCTGGACGAATGAGAGCCGACCGGCCGTGAGGCCGCGGGCTTCGTCCGTTGGGAGTGGCCTCTGCGGTAGTTCGCCCCACGCCTCACGGCGTTGGGCTTGGACGAGGCCAGGTAAGCCGGCCGGCCGGCTGCGGCGCGTCGGGGCTCTATGACGCACCAACTGATAGGCCGCGTGGATCGCCCGGCCTACAATGTCGGTCACCTAGGAGGTTCGCCCCATGAGCAGCACTCGATTGCCGTCCACCCTCGCCGAACTCAAGGCCAGCGGCTGGAAGAGCCGCAGCGTGAAGGACGAGGTTCGCGAGAACTTCCTGCGGATGCTCCGGGACGGCGCCGAGCTCTTTCCCGGGATCGTGGGCTACGACGACACGGTGATCCCAGAGATCAGCATCTCTTTGATCGCGGGGCACGACATGCTCTTCCTCGGCGAGAAGGGGCAGGCCAAGAGTCGGCTGATGCGGCTCCTGGTGCGGTTTCTCGACGAGCACGTTCCCTACCTCGACGATCCCGCGATCCCGCTCCACGACGACCCCTTCGCCCCGATCACGTCGGCCGGCCGCCGGCTCGTGGCCTCGCGCGATCCGGGCGATGTGCCGATCGCCTGGTGGCCCCGGGCGGAGCGGTATGCCGAGCGGCTCGCTCCGGGCACGAAGTTCGCCGACATCATCGGCGAGATCGACCCGGCGAAGCTCGCCGGCGGCACGAGCATGTCGAGTGAGGAGGCGCTCCACCTCGGCCTGATACCGCGGATGCACCGCGGCATCTTCGCGATGAACGAACTGCCTGAACTCGATGAGCTCGTGCAGGTGGGGATGTTCAACATCCTCGAGGAACGCGACGTCCAGATCCGTGGGTATCCCGTGAAGTTCGACATCGACGTGATGCTCCTCTTCTCGGCGAACCCGTCCACCTACAACCGTTCCGGCAAGGTGATCCCCCAACTCAAGGACCGGATCGGCGCCGTGATCCACACCCACTACCCGCAGGACCGGGAACTCGGCATCCAGGTGGCCGAGCAGGAGGCGGGCATCGACCTCGGCGGCGAGTGGCCCGTGGTCGTGCCCCACTTCATGAAGCAGGTGCTCGAGCAGATCACGATCGCGGCGCGAAAGAGCAAGTTCATCGACCAGCAGTCGGGCGTGAGCGCGCGGTTC
>Ga0114973_10002613_pt1 | contig 12963 bp, 13 predicted proteins | sample M_140807_MF_Meta_FD_87025 | JGI IMG/M metagenome (GOLD analysis project Ga0114973, IMG submission 87025) | Freshwater microbial communities from Lake Montjoie, Canada to study carbon cycling - M_140807_MF_MetaG | ecosystem: Environmental > Aquatic > Freshwater > Lake | place: Lake Montjoie... | reverse complement strand
TAGATTAGCGCCTAAATCCACCCATACGACCACCGCCAAAACCACCACGGCCACCGAATCGGTCATCATTCATTCGGTCGTAACGTGCCTGCTCTCGCATCGCATTTTCTTGGGCTGCCTCACGATAGGTATTTGGATTACTGCGATCTTGCTGGTAATCATTTCTGCCCTCTTGATTTAGGCGGTCAGCCTGAGCGCGCTCTTGTGGCGTTGCATTTTTCTGAAAGGCGCTATCTGCTCGTTGCCCCGCAGCTCTTGCTGCTTGTCGATCTTGTGGAGTCGCATTGTTTTTCCAATCACTGAGAAGTCGCTGTTGATTCTGAATGCTACTAGGACCGATCAACCCTCTATTCGCTCTTCCAGGAGAATTTGTATTATTCACATTAATCGTACCGTCAGACCAACTAGGTGTGGCCCAAAATGCACCGCCTACTGCCATCCCAAGACCAAATGACATCATTCCCCAGGCGGGGTCGTAAGCAGGATATGGTGGGTAATCTGGATAAGGCCACGCTCCATAAACAACGGTGGGGTTATAGCTTGGCACGTAGACCACTTGTGTATTAGCAGGGCTAATTAATACATTCGAGTTAGCATCGGTGCTCACTGTAATTTGCTGATTTGATTTGAGAGTTCCAGCTTGAATGGCATGCTTGCGTAAAACCTGTACCGCCTTCATCGTATCTGCGGGTTGTAGCTTGTAGGCATTACCCAGATTTTGAGTCCACTGTAACTTACTACCCATCATATTAAATGCTTGCGGGAATGAGATCAGCGACTTCACGCTATCGTTCCACGATTGCGCTTTAAGCGCATCCTCTAATGCAGTGCCACTCAGTTTGGAGTTGCTATTGCGCCAGTTATAGGCCTCGGCCATCTCTAGCGGATAAGTAGATGCCAACAGCATTAAAGAAAGTAAGGAGTCTGGGTATAAAGCAATTGGAGAAAGTAAGGACTGCAATTGCTCTGATGAAATCAACTGTGGCGAACTGTTGTAGCCACCACTTTGACTATAGGACTGTGGATAGTCTATATTTTGATAGGGATCACTATTGTTTGAACAAGCACTCAATAGTGCTACAAACCCGATCAAACACCATGCTTTATTCTGAAATTTCATACACTCATTCATCCTCTTGTATTTCTGGAGTGTAATACCGAGCCAGAAATTAGTGATTTTCTTTGGCGTGATTGATAGAGTACTTCGGGATCTCAATGACTAAATCCTGGCGCGCCACTATAGCCTGGCAAGATAAGCGAGACTGAGGATTAAGTCCCCATGCACGATCTAACAAATCTTCTTCATTTTCATCGGGCTCATTCAGACTTTGATAACCCTCTTTTACAATCACATGACAGGTAGTGCAAGCACAGACCATATCGCAGGCATGCTCAATTGGGATATTGTTTTCTAGTAAGGCTTCGCAAACGGAGGTGCCTGGAGTCACTTCAAGTACAGCACCTTCAGGGCAATACTCGCTATGAGGGAGAACAACGATCTGAGTCATTTGGGTAATTTTCTTTTCTTAAATTTCTGCCACATTCTTACCAGCCAATGCCCTCTTAATGCTGGCATTCATACGCTTTTGAGCAAACTCGTCGGTAGCCTTGGCAGCATGATCGACTGCTTTTCTGAGAATGGCGCTATCAGTTTCTTCTGTAAGTATCTTTTGCAAGACGGCCATTTCTTGATCAACCTCAGCCTGTTCTTGAGAGTCCAATAATTCACGATCAGCATCTAAAGCAGTTTGTACGGCATCCAATAAACGTTGTGCATTTACCTGTTCTTCACGCAGAGATCTGGATAGCAGATCTACTTTGGCCGAAGCAAAGCCATCTTGCAGCATGCGGGCAATCTCGGCATCCGTCAAACCATATGATGGCTTAATATCAATTGAGGCTTGCACACCCGAGCCCTGCTCCATAGCACTTACAGAGAGCAATCCATCCGCATTTACTTGATAGGTCACCCGAATACGAGCAGCACCAGCAGCCATTGGTGGGATACCACGCAATTCAAACTTGCCTAAGGATCGACAGTCTTGTGCCAACTCTCTCTCGCCCTGCACTACCTGAATCGCTAAAGCAGTTTGGCCATCTTTGAAGGTCGTGAAATCCTGAGCGCGAGCTACCGGAATAGGTGTATTGCGAGGAATAATTTTTTCTACCAAGCCGCCCATGGTTTCAATACCGAGAGACAGTGGAATGACATCTAATAAGAGCCACTCATCATCCTTACTTTGATTACCAGCAAGCAAGTCGGCCTGCATTGCAGCGCCTAAGGCAACAACCTGATCTGGATTGAGATTGTTTAAGGGTTTAGTGCCAAAGAGTTCGCCAACGGCACGCTGTACATGAGGCATGCGAGTTGCTCCACCAACCATCACGACACCTTTGACTTCATCAGCCTTCAGGCCTGCATCGCGCAAAGCCTTCTTCACAGCAACCAAGGTCTTGTTGATTAAGTTCTGGGTGATCTCAAAAAACTGCGCCTGGCTAACTCCTACATTAATTACAGTTCCATCTGCAAGGGTTTCATGAACGCGTGCTAACGGGTTGTGACTTAACTGCTCTTTAACGTGTTTACAAGAGAGTAAGAGCTTACGGTGATCCTGAATCGACAATGGTGGAAGCTTAGCCTGCTCAATCACCCAGCAATAGAGGCGATGGTCAAAATCATCACCACCCAAAGCAGAGTCACCACCAGTAGAGAGTACTTCAAATACCCCTCTGCTCATACGCAAAATGGAGATGTCAAAAGTACCGCCACCCAAATCGTAAACCGCGTAGATTCCCTCGGAGGCATTATCTAAACCATAAGCAATGGCAGCGGCGGTAGGCTCATTGAGTAGACGCAGAACTTCAATGCCAGCTAACTTTGCAGCATCTTTAGTTGCCTGACGCTGAGCATCATCAAAATAAGCAGGTACCGTAATCACTGCACCAACGATGTCGTCATTTACCGAGTCTTCCGCCAACTGGCGCAAGCGTGCCAGAATTTCTGCTGAAACTTCAATCGGACTCTTATCACCTGCCACTGTTTTGATCTTCAACATCCCAGGCTCATCGACGAAGTCGTAGGGAGTGCTTTCGATATTCTCCACATCCACAATACCCCGACCCATGAAACGCTTCACGGAGACAATTGTATTTTTAGGATCAGAGACAATACTTTCAGCAGCCTCGAAGCCCGCTTGGGTTCTGCCATTTGGGAGATAACGCACCACTGAAGGAAGCAATTCGCGCCCTTCTGAATCAGGGAGAACCTTAGGTAAAGCATCCCGCACAATGGCAACCAAGGAGTTGGTAGTACCTAAATCAATACCTACCGCAATCCGACGCTGATGCGGAGCAAGTGATTTACCAGGTTCGGAGATTTGTAATAAGGCCATGGGGTCTAGAGTGTAAAGCTATACCAAAGCTGAGATGGCATCATCTAGCTCTAGCGCAAACTTATCAATAAAAAGCAGACCCCTGAGTAACTCAGCTGCGCGCTCATAGTTCTTAGCGCCATCGATAGCCTGTGTAATTTCTACCAAGACATCTCGTTTAGCTTGATCAACCTCTTCAGCTAAAGCCTCTAAAGCACCGAGATCCTCATCTTGGTCTTCGAGACTTTCACGCCATTCCATTTGCTTCATCAGAAAAGCAGCTGGCATGGCTGTATTAGTCTCGAGACGCGCATCTACTTTATGAAGTTGGCAAAGATAGAGTCCTCGCTGAATGGGATTTTTCAAAGTCTGAAGCGCAGTGTTTGCTAAGGTAGCCATTTGCATGGCTAGTCTCTGCTCGGTATCGCTACCGCGAGCATGGCGATCAGGATGTACCTCTTTTTGGATCGCCAAATAGGCTTGATCCAATGCAGACAAATCCAGGTTGAATTGTTGCTCTAAGCCAAAGAAACGAAAGTAATTATCAGACGCGGAAGGATTCACCACAACCACACTCATCTTTTACATTCGGGTTTTGGAACTTAAAGCCTTCGTTCAAACCTTCACGTACAAAGTCTAATTCAGTGCCATCTAAATAGGCCAAGCTCTTAGGGTCAATAAAGATGGTGATGCCATTAGATTCAAATTTCGCATCTTCAGGGGCAGCCTCATCCACATATTCCAGTTGATAGGCTAAGCCCGAGCAACCAGTAGTACGAACACCCAAACGTAAGCCGCAACCTTTTCCGCGCTTATCTAAATTGCGCTGAACATGTTTTGCTGCTTTGTCGGTTAAGGTAATTGCCATGATGAGAGCCTCTTTATCCTTACAGGACCGGATGCTTTTCTTTGTAATCGGCCACAGCTGCCTTGATGGCATCTTCAGCCAAGATAGAGCAGTGGATTTTTACTGGTGGCAAAGCTAACTCTGCAGCAATCAAGGAGTTCTTAATCTCTAGAGCCTGGTCTAAGGTTTTGCCTTTAACCCACTCAGTAACTAATGAGGAAGATGCAATCGCAGAACCACAACCGTAGGTCTTGAACTTGGCATCTTCAATCACGCCCTGATCGTTTACACGAATCTGCAACTTCATCACGTCACCACACGCAGGTGCGCCGACCATACCAGTACCTACTTGGTCATCGCCTTTTTCAAAAGAACCCACATTGCGGGGATTTTCATAATGATCAATTACTTTATCGCTATATGCCATGGTATTTTCTCGCTATCTCTTTTGTCTTTTATCTTTTATCTTGCTTCAATATATTCAATGCTTATTCAATACTTTTTAGTGCGCTGCCCACTGGATGGTGCTGAGATCAATACCATCCTTAAACATTTCCCACAAAGGTGAAAGTTCGCGTAACTTTGCAATCTTCTCTTTAACTAATTTGATCGTGAAATCTACTTCTTCTTCAGTAGTAAAGCGTCCCAAGGTAAAACGAATAGAGCTATGTGCCAATTCATCATTACGACCAAGAGCGCGCAATACATAAGAAGGCTCTAAGGATGCTGAAGTACATGCAGAGCCAGAGGAAATGGCTAGATCTTTCAAGGCCATTAACATCGACTCACCCTCAACATAGTTAAAGCTGATGTTGAGGTTATGGGGAACACGGTGGTCCATATCCCCGTTAACGTAAACCTCTTCAATATCCTTCAAACCATTGAGCAAGCGATCGCGCAAAGAACGAATACGGGCATTGCCCGAAGCCATCTCAAGGCGTGCGATGCGGAAAGCTTCACCTAGGCCAACGATTTGATGAACAGCTAATGTGCCTGAACGCATACCGCGCTCATGACCGCCACCATGAATCTGCGCCTCAATACGAATACGGGGCTTACGACGCACAAACAAGGCACCGATACCCTTAGGACCATAGGACTTGTGAGCAGAAAAGCTCATTAAATCTACTTTAGTTTTCTCTAAATCAATTTCAACTTTGCCAGTAGCTTGTGCTGCATCAACGTGAAAAATTACACCACGTGAGCGACATAACTCTCCAATACCTGGAATATCTTGGATCACGCCAATCTCATTGTTAACGTACATCACTGACAACAAAATAGTGCCTGGCTTCATTGCTGCTTCCAGCCCAGCAAAATCGATCAAACCATTTGGAAGAACATCTAGGTAGGTCACTTCAAAACCTTCGCGCTCGAGCTCACGACAAGTATCTAAAGTAGCCTTGTGCTCTGTTTTCACGGTAATGATGTGCTTGCCACGGTCTTTATAAAAATGCGCTGCACCCTTGAGTGCCAAATTAATACTTTCAGTTGCGCCACTGGTAAACACAATCTCTCTTGGGTCAGCATGCACTAACTGGGCTACTTCTGAACGCGCCCACTCAACAGCTTCCTCTGCAGCCCAACCGTAGGCATGACTACGAGATGCGGCATTACCAAACTGCTCACGCAAGTACGGCAACATCTTGTCCACCACGCGCGGATCAATCGGAGTAGTGGCCGAATAGTCCATATAAACCGGAAAATGCTTAGGACTAAACATCGGTATTGACTGTTGGGGAATGTCTTGTGGTGCGTTCATTTTTTGCTTATCGATTAATAGGTAAAGAGATTGATCTCTTGGACTAACTTTGCCGAGCTAGATTAAAAACGGAATTCACGAGAGGACGCTTCGGAGCATCTTCTTTCTTTGCTGCAACTGCTGGTGCTGACTTTTCAGCCTTAACACTGTCAGCCTTAATTTTCTTGGGTCGCAAATCATGCAATACGATCCCACGTCCAGATTGCTGGTGCACCAAGTCTCGTAATGACACAGAACTCAGGTACTCCACCATCTTGGTGTTCAGATTCGACCAAAGATCATGCGTCATGCAATGGCCTTGGGTTTCTTCGTCGGTATGACAGTTGCCTTTACCGCCACATTGGGTTGCGTCTAATGGCTCATCTACGGCTACGATGATGTCAGCCACGCTAATTTCCTCAGATTTACGGGCTAGGGTGTAACCACCACCAGGACCGCGAGTACTTTCAACGATGTTGAAACGGCGTAGCTTGCCAAACAGTTGCTCTAAATAAGAGAGGGAAATCTTCTGTCTTTGGCTAATTCCGGCCAAAGTTACAGGCCCGTGCGTCTCACGCAGGGCTAAATCGATCATTGCGGTTACTGCAAAACGGCCTTTAGTTGTAAGTCTCATATGTCACCTTGGTAATGGATTGTTATGGACAGCTAACAGTCGGGCGGGTAATACCCGACCATTCCACTCAACTATACCATATACCCAACTAATTTGCTCAGGAATTAACCCTTCGCTTTAAACGGCGTCTCGGGAGCGAGCCCCAAAGGCCATTTCCTTCACTTTAGTCAGTCGATCACGGGTAGCGGCCGCCTTTTCGAACTCCAGATTCTTGGCTTCGGAGTTCATTTGCTTCTCCAAACGCTTGATTTCGCCTGCCAGATCCTTTTCACTCATATCCTCATAGCGTGCCCGCTCCTGCTCCACCTGCATCTCCGAACGCTTCTCTTTAACGTCGTAGACCCCATCAATAATATCTTTAATGCGCTTTTGAACGCCGCGAGGCTCAATACCGTTCGCCTTATTGAAAGCAATTTGCTTAGTGCGGCGACGCTCAGTCTCTCCCATTGCCCGTTTCATGGAATCGGTAATACGGTCAGCATACAAAATCGCCTTACCTTTTACATTTCGAGCTGCCCTTCCAATCGTCTGAATTAAGCTCCGTTCAGAGCGCAAGAATCCTTCTTTATCTGCATCCAAGATCGCGACTAGGGAGACCTCTGGAATATCCAAGCCCTCGCGCAGTAAATTAATACCCACCAAGACATCAAATACGCCTAAGCGCAGATCGCGCAGAATTTCTACACGCTCTACCGTATCAATATCAGAGTGAACGTAGCGTACCTTTACACCGTTATCAGATAAATAATCTGTCAGCTGTTCTGCCATGCGTTTTGTGAGCACGGTAACTAAGACGCGCTCATGCACTTTGACACGCTCATGAATCTGACTCAGCAGATCATCCACTTGTGAACTTGCTGGCAATACTTCAATTTCTGGATCAACCAATCCCGTCGGTCTAGCAACCTGCTCAACTACTTGTCCGGTGTGCGTATTTTCATAATCAGCCGGTGTTGCTGAAACAAATATGGTCTGGCGCATCTTCGTTTCAAACTCGGTGAACTTGAGCGGACGATTGTCCATTGCAGAAGGCAAGCGAAAACCAAACTCTACCAAAGTATGTTTGCGGGATTTATCGCCGTTGTACATTGCATTGAGCTGACCAATGAGAACATGACTCTCATCCAAGAACATCAAAGCATCATTAGGTAGGTAATCCACCAAGGTCGGCGGAGCCTCGCCCGGCATGGCGCCAGAGAGATGACGAGAGTAGTTCTCAATCCCCTTGCAGAACCCAAGCTCGTTGAGCATCTCCAAGTCAAAGCGAGTGCGCTGCTCTAGGCGTTGCGCCTCAACCAACTTACCGTCTTTAACAAACTCATCTAGGCGCGTCCGCAACTCAAGCTTAATCGTTTCAATGGCTTTGAGAACAGTGTCGCGCGGCGTGACATAGTGCGAACTGGGGTAGACCGTAAAACGGGGAATCTTTTGACGAATTCTGCCAGTGAGCGGATCAAAGAATTGCAGACTCTCGATAACATCATCAAATAACTCTACTCGGACTGCTAATTCATTATGCTCAGCTGGAAAGATATCGATCGTATCGCCACGCACACGAAATACCCCACGCTTGAAATCGGTTTCATTTCGGTCGTATTGCATCGCAATTAAGCGCATCAAAATATCGCGCTGACTCATTTTGTCACCAGGGCGTAAAGTCATCACCATGCTGTGGTAATCACCCGGATTACCAATACCGTAAATTGCTGAAACAGTAGCAACAATGATGACGTCTCGGCGCTCTAATAAACTCTTAGTAGCAGAGAGTCGCATCTGCTCAATATGCTCATTGATCGATGAATCTTTTTCAATAAACAAATCGCGTGTAGGAACATATGCCTCGGGTTGATAGTAATCGTAGTAACTGACGAAGTACTCCACCGCATTTTTAGGGAAAAATTCTCTAAATTCACTATAGAGCTGTGCTGCTAATGTCTTATTAGGAGCAAAAACGATTGCGGGACGACCCGTTCTAGCAATCACATTGGCCATCGTGAAGGTTTTACCCGAGCCGGTAACTCCCAATAGCGTCTGAAAAGTCAACCCATCCCCAAGTCCAGCTACTAAAGCATCGATTGCGGCCGGCTGGTCCCCGGCTGGCGTAAAGGGCTGATAGAGCTGAAATGGGGAATCCGGAAAAGAGACAAACTTCGTTGGATCTAGGTCGTGACCTACCTCACCCAGAGGATCAGCCACAGGGCTTTTCTTACTTTCGCTAACCTGAGGATTTGAGGAACTTTTCGGCAACTTAGGGGGCATCTCAGCTATCATTTGACCTGTGCGTCTTAGTGCACAGCGAATTTTGAACAAACGTTGATTTTGCCGTTTTTATTTAGAAATAGTTGAATCTAGACTCAAATACACCTTTTTTACCCTTTATTCCTCTTTTGACCCTCAAATGAACCTTTTTTCCTCAGTCCAACTAGCCCCTAAAGACCCTATTTTCGGCCTTACAGAAGCCTATGTCGCCGATCAACGTGCAGACAAGGTCAATCTAGGGGTTGGCGTTTATTACACCGACGAAGGCAAGGTACCTCTTTTGAAGGCCGTAATTAAGGCTGAGGAAGCGATTGTGGCTAAGCAATCACCTCGTAGCTATATTCCTATTGAAGGTCCAAACCCTTATAACAACGCAGTACAGAGCCTCTTATTTGGCAGCGAATCCGCCTTGATTAAAGATGGTCGCGTAGTGACTGCCGAGTGTCTAGGTGGAACTGGTGCATTGCGCGTTGGCGCAGACTTTATTAAGCGTCTTAATCTGAATGCTCCTTGCGCAATTAGCAATCCTACCTGGGAAAACCATCGCGGCATTTGCGAATCCGCTGGATTTGAAGTCCTGGAATATACCTACTTTGATGGCAAAACTCGTGGGGTTGATTTTGATGGCATGGTGAAGTCCTTGGAGTCTTTCCCAAAGCACACTACCGTATTACTGCACGCGTGCTGCCACAACCCAACAGGCGCAGATATTACTGAAGCCCAATGGCGTCAAGTAATTGAAATCTGTAAAGCAAAACAATTGATTCCATTTTTAGATATTGCTTACCAAGGATTTGCCACCGGCATTGAGCAAGACGGTATTGCAGTGCGTATGTTTGCTGAATCCGGAATGTCTTTCTTTGTATCAAGTTCATTCTCCAAATCTTTCTCACTTTACGGTGAGCGGGTTGGCGCTTTATCTATCGTGACTCAAAGTAAAGATGAATCTACACGCGTGCTATCGCAATTGAAGCGCGTGATTCGGACAAACTATTCCAACCCTCCAACGCATGGTGCCGCAATCATAGCCGCCATTCTGAACTCACCTGAGTTAAGACAGCTTTGGGAAGATGAATTAGCGCAGATGCGTGATCGTATTAAAGCTATGCGTCATGGACTTGTAGAAAAACTCGCTGCTGCTGGCGTAAAGCAAGACTTTGCTTTTATCGAAGCGCAGCGCGGCATGTTCTCTTACTCAGGCTTAAGTGTCGAGCAGGTAGAACGTTTACAAAAAGAAGATGGCATTTATGCCCTCTCTACTGGTCGTATTTGTGTGGCTGCTCTCAATACTAAAAATATTGATAAAGTAGCCAAAGCAATCGCCCGCGTATTGTCATAACAACGCGTATTAAACGGTTACACTGAGTTATAAGGAGCTAAGATGCTATATCAGTTACACGAGTTTCAAACAGCACTACTTCAACCAGTTAGCTCATGGGCTCAAGCAGCGTCAAAGGCACTTATTGATGCATCCAATCCAGCGTCGCAGATTCCGGGCTCGGATCGCTTGGCTGCCAGCTATCAACTCCTCTATCGCTTAGGTAAAAACTACAATAAGCCCGAGTTTGGTATTCGCACTGTGCAAGCTCACGGTCAAGAAGTTGCAATTCAAGAAAGAATGATTACTAGTAAGCCGTTTTGCAATTTAATTCGCTTCAAACGCTTCTCCGATGACATTGATGTCATTAAGAAATTAAAAGATGACCCAGTCGTGTTGGTAGTGGCGCCACTCTCCGGTCACCACTCTACTTTGCTTCGTGACACTGTGCGCACTCTGTTGCAAGATCACAAGGTCTACATTACCGACTGGATTGATGCTCGTATTGTTCCTGCAGACGAAGATGCTTTTGGTTTAGATGATTATGTTCACTATGTGCAAGATTTCATTCGCACGATTGGTGCCGAGAATTTGCATGTCATCTCTGTTTGCCAGCCAACTGTTCCGACATTAGGTGCCATCTCTCTAATGGCCTCTGCTGGTGAAAAAACACCTGCTTCCATGATCATGATGGGTGGTCCTATCGATGCCCGCAAATCACCCACCGCAGTAAACGACTTAGCAGATAAAAAGTCGTATAACTGGTTTGCAAGCCATGTGATTTATAAGGTGCCACCAAATTACCCGGGCGCCGGGCGTGATGTTTATCCTGGCTTCTTGCAGCACAGCGGCTTTCTGGCAATGAACCCACAGAATCATATGCAATCCCATTGGGACTACTTCCAAAACCTCGTCCGTGGCGATGAGCAAGATGCTGAATCCCATATTCGGTTTTACGATGAGTACAACGCAGTGATCGATATGGATGCGAAGTACTATTTAGATACCATTAAGACGGTGTTCCAAGACTTTTCCTTACCGAATGGCACATGGTCAGTTGCAGGCGACTTAGTGAAGCCACAAGATATTAAGAAAACTGCCCTCCTCACCGTTGAAGGTGAATTGGATGATATTTCGGGTAGTGGACAAACTCGCGCAGCACATGCATTGTGCATAGGTATTCCGAAGGCAGATAAAGATCACTATGAAGTTGCGGGCGCTGGTCACTATGGCATCTTCTCTGGTCGTCGCTGGCGTAATAAGGTTTATCCAAAAATTAAGTCCTTTATTCGTGAACACCATGTCGTTCAGAAGAAAACAAAAGCTAGACCGCCCAAATTAGAGGGTTCAAAGTCTGCATAAAACAGCAGCGCGACTCTAGGGTCGCGCTTCTAGTTTTAGGGCATTCCAATTGCAATGAATACGCAGCAGACGAAAGCACTTGCAGATCGTCTCGAGGACATACTTCCTCAAACCCAATGTACTAAATGCAGCTACCCCGATTGCAGAGCCTATGCAGAAGCGCTGGCTTGTGGAGAGGCATTACCCAATCGCTGCCCTCCGGGGGGTGTAGAAGGTATCAAAAGGCTGAGCGCTATTCTTGCGCCTATCTTTCCTAGAGATGCATTTGAACTACATCCTACGATCAATCCTGAGTGTGGCGTTGAGCGCCCACGACCGGTTGCCTTCATTGACTCTAGGACCTGTATTGGTTGCACACTCTGTATTCAGGCTTGTCCTGTAGATGCGATTGTGGGAGCTTCAAAGCAAATGCATGTGGTCTTAAGTGATTGGTGCACGGGTTGCGACCTGTGTATCCCCCCCTGCCCTGTAGATTGCATCACTATGGTTAGTGTTACCCAAAATCAAACTGGCTGGGATGCTTGGTCGCCCGAACTAGCTGAGGCTGCACGCACACGATATAAAGCGCGTGATCTCCGATTAGACCGCGAACAACGTGACAATGATGAGCGACTAGCTCAGAAAGCTGCCGCCAAGTTAGTAGCCGTCAATGCTGAAGATCCAGATTCTGAGGCAGGAAAGAAAGAACAAGAAAGAAAACGTGCCATCATCGCCGCAGCAATTGCACGAGCCCAGAATAAGAAATTATGAATCTCGAAAAACGCCAGGCCTTCTTTGAGTTGCTCAGGGAAAACAATCCCCATCCCGAAACTGAACTGGAATACAGCTCACCATTTGAGTTACTGATTGCAGTCTTGCTATCAGCACAAGCTACGGATATCTCCGTAAATAAAGGTACGAAAAAACTATTTCAGATTGCCAATGCACCTCAAGCTCTGCTAGATTTAGGCGAAGAAGGTGTTAAACCCTATATTCAGCATATTGGTTTATTTAACTCTAAAGGTAGACACATCCAGGAAACTTGTCGACTGTTATTAGAAAAACATGATGGTGAGGTCCCACGAAATCGAGAAGACTTAGAGATGCTTCCAGGCGTCGGCAGAAAGACAGCAAACGTTATTCTCAATACCGCTTTTGGGCAAGCCACGATGGCAGTCGATACTCACATTTTTAGGGTATCTAACCGAACTGGCTTAGCACCTGGTAAGGATGTAGTGAAGGTCGAAGAGCAATTGCTCAAACGCATACCTAAAGAATTTTTACAAGATGCACATCATTGGCTGATTCTGCATGGTAGATATACCTGCAAGGCTCGAAACCCAGACTGTGAGCAATGCATTGTTGAACCACTTTGTGGCTTTAAACAAAAAACTGGTAAAGGAAAAGTGCGTGGCAATATTTAATCCTAGCCGCGAAGAAGTGCGTCGCTTT
>Ga0114973_10002610_pt1 | contig 12971 bp, 13 predicted proteins | sample M_140807_MF_Meta_FD_87025 | JGI IMG/M metagenome (GOLD analysis project Ga0114973, IMG submission 87025) | Freshwater microbial communities from Lake Montjoie, Canada to study carbon cycling - M_140807_MF_MetaG | ecosystem: Environmental > Aquatic > Freshwater > Lake | place: Lake Montjoie... | reverse complement strand
TTTCTATTTTTATTCCATGTTAACATATTTTTATCCATTGTAGTACCAACTTTTTTATCATTTAAATCAAATACTTCTCCATTTTTCATTACATAATCGTTGCCATCTATTACAACTTCTGATATTTCTAATTTTACATTTTTATTTAATTTACTTACATTTTCTTCTAATTCTTCCTCTTCTTCTTCCAATGTCTCTAATTCTTCTAAATCACTAATTAAATCTGGTGTATTATAATACACATCAAATAATAATAAACTGCCATCTTTAAACTTTGTTAAATCATATATTTCTGGGGTTTCTTCTAATAAATTTATTTCTTTTTCATATACACCTAATTTAGCAACAACCTTTTCATTTTTAATTGCGTATACATAAAAAAATTTATATTTTGGATTAACTTCTCTACTTTTGCCTGGTGCAATAATTACATTTTTTCCAAATATTTTTATTTTATATAAATCTGTTTCAACTTCATTATCCTCATTATCTAATGTATTTATTAGTGACTTATATACTTTATCTGCTATTAAATTAGATCTAACACTACTTTCTTTATCCATAATATATAAATTAAAGTAATATTTTTAATTACATTCTTTAATAATATCTATTATATCCATGCATTTGAAATTAATTTTTTTAGATATATTTAAATTTTTTATTTGAATAATATTATTATATATTGTTTCCATATTATTATGAAAAATTAAATATTCAATGCATTCTTTAATAATAATGTGTATATTATTAATATATTCTTCATTTTGTTCTGTTGTACATGTATTTAATAATAATTCATTTTGCATCTTTAAACATAATTCAACTATATTATCAAGAGGACAAATATTATGTTTCATTAAATTTATAAAAAAGGTTAAACTTGATTTTAAATATTCAACTCGTTTAATATATAAACAATAATCATCATAGTTTACATTAGGATCTACATAATTTAAATTATATATGCCCTGAGTATGTATGTCAAATCTGTCTTGAAATATATTAAAAAATTCATTTTTTATATTAATTAATTCAAAATATAATTTAGAAAATATAACTGAATAAAAAATGTTTGAACTTGCAATTTTAAATATTAATTCAGTAATTTTTTTAATTTCTTCTAAACTATTAATATTTTTTACTATTTCAAATAATTCAGGTTTTAATTTTTCATAATTTTTATCACTTAATTTATTTAATATTTTAAATATTTGTGATATATCATCTTGTTTATTTATTGTAGTTTTTTTTAGTATTTCTATTACTGGTATATTTAATTGTTTTTTTAAATTATTTATTATCTGTAGAGTTTTTTCATCTAATTTAATTTTAGATTTATCTAATTTTATAGATATATCTATAATTTTATCATAACTATAAATCATTATATTATAATTATGTTTATTTTTTATATTCATTCGTTATTTATAAAAATATAAATTAATATCTATGTTATATGTTGGAGGAAGCATTAAATAAATTTTATGAAACTACAGAAAATAATATTGTAGACTATGATGATAAATATTTTAAATTACCAATTGAATATGTAGAACATAGAGAGATAAATGAAATTATAAAGGAAGATATAGAACTTGTAAAAGGTGATAAACACATTTATAATCATATTATGTCTGAGTCGATCCTAAATAATAAATGGTCGTCTAATTATACAACTAATAAACAATTTATAAAAGACACTCAGCTTCATATTAAATATTATTTACCTGAAAATAAAAAAGAAACTATGTATAGTGAATATAAAGTATTTAAAGAAGAAACTAACTTCCTTGATAAATATCAATATATGGGCATTCGAATACTTAAACCTTTAAATAATTATACATTGTTTTTGCATTTATTGGGATTTTTTAATTTGTCTAGTCCAGCATTGTCTTTACTCTCTCCTTTAATTGCATTAATATTACCATTTTTTATTTTTAAATTAAAAGGAGTGCCTATAACAATTGGTATATATTGTTCATTAATTAAAAAAATGATTATGGATAATAATTTTTTTAAAATATTTACTAATTTTACACAATTATCTGCACAACAAAAAATGTCTGGCATAGTCAGCATATTTTTTTATATTTTTCAAATTTATAATAATATAATTTCATGCATCAATTTTTATAATAATATGTATTCTATTTCAGACTTTTTATTTAAATATAAACAGCATTTAAAGGAAAGCATTCAATTATCAGAAAAAATACAAAATTCTATAAAAAAATATGAAACATATACAGAATTTTATAATACTATTGAAGGACATAAATATAATATGACCAAATTATTGTCTAAACTTGAATTATTATTACCATATAATAATGTAGTTGCTAAGTTAAGTCAACTTGGAATATATATGAAATTATATTATGAAATTTATAATACACCTGATATACATGATACATTTATGTATTCCATTTTTTTAAATCAATATGATGCAGATATTAGCTGTTTACATAATCTGGTTAAAAGTAAAAAACTTAATAAATGCAAATTTGGAAGTATTACTAAAATTAATAAAATGTATTATTTGCCTCTTATTGGAGAAACACCTATTAAAAATAATATTGATTTAGAGAAAAATATTATAATAACTGGTCCAAATGCTTCCGGAAAAACAACTATATTAAAATCATTATTAATAAATATATTATTGAGTCAACAAATTGGGTATGGATGCTATTCATCTGCAAAAATTAAATGTTATGACAATTTCCATTCATATTTAAATATACCAGATACTTCTGGGAGAGATAGTTTATTTCAAGCAGAAGCTAGGAGATGTAAAGATATTCTTGAGACAATTACAGAAAATAATAATGAAAATCATTTTTGTATTTTTGATGAAATTTATTCTGGTACAAATCCAAATGATGCCGTATTATGTGCTAATATTTATTTGAAAGGAATGAATTATTATAAAAAATCTGTTGATTATGCGTTAACTACCCATTATATACAATTATGTGAAAAATTTAATGATGATAAAATTCTTAAAAATCTAAAAATGAATGTGAATGCGTCAGAAGATAACATTACCTATTTATATGAATTAGTTTCTGGAATTTCTTATGTTCATGGTGGTAAACATATTTTAAAAAATATGAATTATCCAGAATATTTATTTAAATTATAAGTATATCATCAATTATTTTTTTTATATCGCCATTATCTCTCATTTGTTTTAAATTAATAGTAGTTTTTTTAATTATTTCTACATTTGCAAAACATTCAATATTTTCACATTGTGAAATATGATGAAGACCATTTATATTTGTAACACTAGTTTCTCCATACAATACATATTTTGTATTATTATTTATAATGGGTTTTAAATTTGAATAATCTACATTTATAGGATTTATAAGTATTGTTTGAGGAATAAAACTAATAACATTAGTTACATTATTACATAAAGAACCAAATAAAATAGATGCATAACCACCTGCAGATACGCCCATAAATATTATTTTTTTATAATCTCCATCATTAATTATTGTATTTAGATATATAACTGTATCATTAATATTATTAGTAATATCCTTTATTCCTTTGTGATACCAACATTGATGTTTATCTATAAAAAAAACTAAATCAACATTAGTTGTATAAGTTGAAGATAAATAATTTAAAAATTCAAAAGGAAGTATTCCTCCAAATTGTAATGATATTCCACCAAAGCAAATAATTAAATTTTTATTTCCATTAACTATTTTATATTCACTTTTATCCATATAATTATCAATAATATTTTATTTAATTAATATAATGTATGTTTCCGTTACACAAGAAAATACAAATATTACTGAATTATTAAATTATTTATTTACTTTAATTGGAAGTAAAAGAAAATTGTATAGAAATAAACAACCTATTGTTAAAAGAAATATGATTTTTATTATTTCAAATAACGCTTATAGTGAAGAACCTTTATCTGTTGGATATACATCATTAAATTTTGTTGAAAATGTTATTTTACTATTAACTAAAAAAAATATTTTAAAATTTATGAGTTATAAACAAAGTATGATATTTATAAGAGTTGTTAAACAATATGTATTGCACTCAATATTACCGGATATAAAATTTGTATCAGAATTTAATATTAAAAGAATTATTAACAATAATGTAACTTATAATCAATCCATGATAACATTAAATAATATAGTAGAATTATTAATGAAAAAACATAATATTACAGATCAAGATATATTAAATAGTTGTCCAGATTATTCTAGCACAAAAGTAAAAGCATTTCCAGTTAACATAATTAAGCCAGAAAATTGGTATCCTATTAATAAAAGTAATAGTAAGCAAGTAAAAGCAAGACCAAATATAGCTCCTTCAGTAAGACCTTCTAAAAAAAATATTAGCGTAGTAAAAGGAAAAAGTTTGTCAAAACCTGTGCCAAAGAAACCTGCGCCAAGGAAACCTGTGCCAAGGAAATCTGTGCCAAAGAAATCTGCGCTAAAAACTGCATCAAGTGTTGAAACAAGAAAAACCCCATCAAATAATAAAAGAAAAACACATAATAGAATAAATAATAATTTAGAAACTAGAGCACAAATTATTAGAGAAAAATTAGCAAAACAACCACAAAAATCTATATTAAACAGTAAAGGTATTGCAATATAAAAATAATATAATAATATAATGGCCTCAAATGAACCTATTACAGAAGAAAATACAGATATTCCAGAATTTATAGAGTATATGTTTAGTTTAATTGGAAGTAAAAGAAAAACATATAGATATCATAAACAACCAATTTATAAGAGAGATATGATATTTATAAATTTAGATGATAATGCATATATACAGAAATATGAAGAACCTGCGTTAGCTGGAGTAAATTATACATCATTAAATTTTGTTGAAAATGTTTTATATACGTTAAAAACAAAATACATTTTAAAATTTATGAATCTTGAACAAAGTATACGATTTATAAGAATTATGAAATCATATGTATTTAATTCAATATTTAATAATATATTATTTATATCAACATTTGATATTAAAAAAAATATTAATGATGATCCAGTTTATGAAAAATACATGAAACGATTAAAACAATTAATAGAATTATTGATGCAAAAGCATAATATTACAGAAGAAGACATATTAAATGATGCACCCAATTATTCTAGTAAAAAATTAAAAATAGTTACAATTGAAAAGTCTGCGTTAAAACCTGAAACAAAACGTAGAAGTGTATCAAAGAATGAGACAAAATCTGTAGAAAAGCCAGAAAAAAAAAGCAAAAGTCTTACAAAGTCAAAGCCTTTGTCAAAACCAACAGAAGAGAAAAAAAGTAAAAAACCATCAAATAATAAAACAAAGGTGCATAATAGAATAAATAATAATTTAGAAACTAGAGCAAAATTTATTAGAGAGAAATTAGCAAAACAACCGCAAAAAAGTATATTAAAAAAACAAGGTACTGCAATATAATATTTATATTATATAATGACTAGTTTACAAAAAAAAGAAAAAAAAGAAAAATATAAAGAAGCAATTGATGGTTGGTTTCAATATATTGGTCAAAGATATGATAAATCTTTACCGATGACTTATATTTTTGAAGATGAAACAAAATATGTAGAACCACTTCATACGTTTACATCATTGAATTTTGTAATAAAAATATTAGAAAAAATACCAGAAAAATACTATATAAAACTGTTATCTAAAGATAAAAGGAAAGCAATTGTATTTATAAGAGTAGTAGAACAATACTTAACTAGAACGCGTAATGTTAATATTGAATTTGTGGACCCACCAAATATACCACTTAAATATTCACAATCAGAAGAAGGTATGTGGGGTAATCATAGTATTACTTTAATTCAAAATGTTAAACAAATTGTAGATAATTTAAATTTAACTGAAGAAGATATTCAAGCAAATGAAGGTTATTTTAATACAAATAGTCCTCAATATGAAGCAAATTATGAAAGCAAAAATAGTTATGATAATTATGTAGAAAATGAAAATGGATTAACAAAAGAGCGTAGAGATGAATTAGTTGATTTTATTGATGGTTTAAAACGCGGAATGAAAGAATTAGATGATGAAGATAGATTGCGGATGGAAGATATGCTAAAAACTGTTAAGATTCTCAATAAACCAGAAAAAGATGCAGAAGCTCGAGCAAAAGTAAAAGAATTAATGGATAGAACTTTAGATGGTGCAATATACGATTATAAAGCATTTTATAAAAGAGGTCCTCTAGGTAAATATCCTGATTATACCAAACAAATATTAGAAGGATTTATGTATAAATTACTTAATATAAGAGGCCCCATTTATATTAATAATACACAACAACCTGCAAAATTAACTATACAAAATATGCTTGCGTATAGATTAAGACATGCAGATAATGAACAGGATCGTTTAACAGATCTTCATATAAAAAAGTTCCCTCCCAAACAGAGAATTCTTGTAAGAAAATATATAGCACAACAATTAAGAAATAAACGCCCAATTCAAAATATATTGAAAAATAATTATACACGATTTTTAGTTAAACAAAGTAATGTAAAACAAAGTAATAATACAAGAGGAAAACCTGTTGCAAAAGTAATTCCTATTCCAAGAGGAAAACCTGTTCCAAAGAGAACAACTAAAAATATAGAAGAACAAAGAAGAAGAAACCAACAAGAGATTCAAATGAAACAAGCTCAAATGAAAGATGCTGAAATGAAACAAAAACAAGCAAAAAATACTAAAAAAAATCCTGTTCCAAGAGCAAGAAAAACTATTCCAAAAATAACTGCTAAAAATATATAAAAATAATCTCCACGAGTTAAAACACAAAATTAAAATAATATTTTATATATTTATATGGTTGAGTTTTATTCAAAAACTAAATATGTATCTTCAATAAATGGAAAATTAAGAAAAAAGTTACATGTAGAAATGGTTAAAAATAATAAAGGTATACATATAGTTGGGTATAATGATAATAAAAAAATTAATAAAACTATAACATTTTTAAAACCGAATGGATTATCTAATTCGTACGGATTATCTAAACCATGCAATATGAATAACTCTGTAAAAACAAATAACTCTGTACAAATGAATAACCCTGTAAAACTTAAAAGTAAAAAAAGAAAAAATACAAAGAAAAAAGCAACTGCTAAAAAGAAAACAACCAAATAATATGTAGTATTCGTTTAAAATAACTTAAATATTTATTAAGTTATTTTATTATATGTTTTCTACAATTTTAGACATTAGTAGTTTTTTTATTGGTATGTTAATTAATTTATTATTAATTGCATTAATTTGTTATTATTTTAAAAGGAAGTATGAAGCTTTAGAATTATCTCAAAATGAACAAGCAAAAATACTGTATAATTTAATTCAAAATCAAACTCCTAAACCATCATTTAATATTAATCAATTAATGACTAATACAAATTTAAAAAATTCGTGTTCTTTACCTAATTGTGTAGAAATTTGTTCAGATGATGAAACAACAGATAATAGCGATAATGAAAGTAGCGATAGTGACAATGAAAGTAGTGATGAACCTAAGAGCGAGGAAGTAAAAACATTATCGGTTAATACATTGTTAACTACTAATGTAGTTACAAGTAATGTAGAAACGGAAGAATTACATAACATTACTGTAACTAAATTAGAAGAAATAGATGATTTAACAAATAATGATGAGGTTGATTATAATAAACTCTCTATTAAACAATTAAAGGATATTTTATCAAAAAAAGGTATTAATAGCAATCATCGTATGAAAAAGAATGACCTAATTAGTTTAATTGAAAAGGGAAGTGTTGAAAAAGGTCTTGAAACACTTGATTTAAAAGATGAATTGTCTGAAGTTAATATCTAATTATATATTACATGAGTTGGGCAACTAATTATATTAATCCAAATAATTTAAATATTCCTTATCAAGGTATCGTTTCGGATGGTAAGTTATTTACTGATTATTCTCCATCAGCTGTAGTAAATAATAAAATTAAAGAATTAAATAATATCAAAACAAATGTAGAATATAAAAACTTTTTAACAAAAAATGCAACATCTATTATGAAAACTAATTTTAATAGTGCAGGTATAACTACAAATTTAGGAAATACTTATCCTTATACATTTAATGATATAAATGATACTAGAATACCACCTGGTTATGAATCAAATCAACCAAAAAATATGTATTTAACTAGAGAACAACTTATTTCAAATCAAGTGCGGCCATTATTAAAAAACAATTAATATAAAACATGTTTAAACATACATTATAGTACATAATATAATGTATATTAGTATAGATGTTGGTATTAAAAATTTGGCATTTGTAATATTTGATGAAAAAATAATTGAATGGAAAGTAATTGAATTATGTTCAACAAATGCAAATAAAGCTAATATTATTGATATTGGTACAAAAATGTTTAATATATTAAATGAATTAAATTACACATTTAAAGAAGCAATTATTGAAAATCAAATTGGTCCAAATGCAATACGCATGAAAGGATTACAAGGAATGATAACAATGTTTTTTATAAGTAAAAATGTTCCTGTAGTATATTGGAATGCAGCTAATAAATTAAAACGATTTATTAAAGAGAAAACTTCTTATACAGAGAGAAAAAAGTATAGTATTTTAATAACGCGACAAATAGTAGAACAATGTTATTGTGATCAATTAGAGTATTTTAATAGTCATAAAAAGAAATATGATTTAGCAGACTGTTTTTTACAATTAATAGATTTTTTTTATAAGAGAGATATTAAAAATATTAATTATAATGAGTTAAATATAAAGTTATAGATTATTTATTATATAATATGGAAGAAATAAATTTAAATAAGTTTGATATGTCAGACATACCATCTGTAAATTTTGGAAGTGGTATAGAACTTCTTATGAATGATAAAAAAAAACAATCGAGTGGTAGTAATAATGGTGATAACATTTCTCTAGAAAATGAATTAAAGGAATTAGATGATTTAGGAATATCTGATCCTGCTCCAGAATTTAAACCATTTAAATTAGAAAAAAAAGATCAAATACCTATTTCTATTGGCAAGGATACAAAAAATATGGATACTTTTCATCAATCAAATGACGGATTTAAACATATTGATAATATTCCTTTAGAAGAAGCTTTTAAAAAAGTTGAAAAAAAATCAGAAGAAGAAATATTAAAAGAAAAATTTCAATTATTGCGCAAATTAAATGCATTAGAAGAAAAAGGGGTATCATTATCCAAACATTATACTATGGATTCATCATTAGATGAAATGAAGGGAGAGTATGAATATATTATTTCTGAAAAAGAGAAAAAAAATAGCATGGGGTTTCAAGCAAAAGTTCTTACTACATTAATTACTGGGTTAGAATTTTTAAATAATAGGTTTGATCCATTTGATATTAAATTAGATGGTTGGTCTGAACAAATTAATGAAAATATTGACGATTTTGATGAAATTTTTGAAGAACTTCATGCTAAATATAAATCAAAGGCAAAAATGGCACCTGAATTGCGTCTTATGTTTCAATTAGCTGGATCTGGTATGATGATTCATATGACAAATACTATGTTTAAGTCTGCAATTCCTGGTATGGATGATATTATGAGACAAAATCCTGATTTAATGAATCAATTTACTAAGGCTGCAGTAAACTCTATGGAAAATACTAATCCTGGATTATCTGGATTTATGAATGAGTTTCGAAGTAAACCAATGAGAGAAGAAATGCGCCCACAGCGCGAAGAAATGCGTCCACATCGTGAAGAAATGAGGGGACCCGATAATATTAATAGTATTTTAAGCGGACTAAATAAAAAGATTGATTTATCTAATCAAAATGAAAGTACTATAAGTATTGAAGAGATTGAAAATATGAGTAATATTCCTACTTCTAGGCGTAAGCGAAGAAGTGAAAAAAGTAGTATAATTATTGACGTATAAATAAAATATAAAGATTAATTTATGTATTTAATTAAATGTCTTCGCTCGAATTACTTAAAAACCAAATTGACATTATAAATACGCGCATCATATCTATGGAAGAAGAACTAGAAGACCGAAAAAAATCTATTCATGATCTTAATATAAAAAAAGAAGAAATTCAAAATAATTTAATTGATGAAGAATTAAAATATAATGAATTATTGAATAATTATAATTATTTATCAGATGTAAAACAAAATACAACTAATAATTATAACCAAATTTTAGATTCAGCTAATACGCTTTTGGATATTTTAAAGAATAAGTGCGACGGAATCTAAGTTTTTTACCTTTTTTAGTTTTTTTATATCCTCCTGAATATACATTATCACCCTTTAGTTCTCTTAATATAGTATAAAAACTTTGTTTTAGTGTTTGTTTTTTACCTTTACACTCTGATGCAAATAATAATCCAGTTGTATCTGTATCTAATTCTTTTGTTATATTTACAATAGCTAATGATATTGTTTTGTCTTTACTTTTTAATACATTATCTAATTCAGCAGGTAATTCTATTTTATTATTTGCAAATACACATGTTTTACTAGAACCTTTACATTTTAATTTATCTCTTTCATTAAATAACTCTCTAAAATGTTCTTGTATTAGAGTTTCTTTATTATCATCAAGTATTTTATAATATTTATAATTTGTAATTTTATAATTATCCGCCGATGCTTCTTCTTTCGCTTCATTTTTTATTTTATTTGTTTCTTTAATGTATACTAAACTATTATTTTCAAATAATATTTCACAAATATTTTTTTTTATTTTTTCTATAAAAATACTATTTTCTTGTATTTATAAATCAATATTATTTTTATAATTATCATAAATATAATTATTATATTTTAATAATAAATCATTATTATTATTAATATTAATAAATTCATAACCCAATCGTGTTTTTTCATTATATTTTTTTTCAGCTTTTAAAAAAGAAATTAAACTTTTTTTATCATATAAAGTATTTTTGTAATATTTTATATTAATATTATCTTTAAATGATAAATCTATCATTCTATGGTTAAAAAACTTATAAATTTCATATGAATTAATTGTTTTATAAAACACAATTGTTTTGTCTTTATCCCAAGTTTCGTATAAGTTATTTTCTATATTTTTATATTGAATTTTACCATAAATATATCTTATTTCAATTAATTTTGTTTTTTCTTCTATTTTATTTAAAGATTTTCCTTCTAACATAGCCTCTTCTATTTGATTTGCAATTTCTTTTTCTTCTTCTTCTTCTTTTGCTGTTTCTGCTGCTTCTTCTGTTGTTTTTTTATTTTTTTTTTGTGCATATCCTTTACTCTCTTTATAATATTTATTTTCAATAACATATAATACATATTTATATTGTTTTTTACTTTCATTTACAAGAGTGAAATGTCCTATTTGATTTTGTGTTGCAGATTTTAAAACATATAATATATTTTTGTTATGTATGATTTCATTTGTAATAATAGGACTATCAATATTATTAAATCTTAAGAATATATTAAATATAGATGTGTTAGATGAAACATTTAATTTTTTTTTATTTGCTTTGTCTAATCTAATTTTATAAAATAATTCAAGATTATTTAATAATATTCCTATGTTATTTTCAAAATTTCTATCTTTTATTTTTTCTTTAATGGCTGCACTTGTAATTGTATTTAATATTTTAATAATATATGCTTTATTTACATTAGATAAATTTTTGATTACAGTAGAATATCGCACAAATGATTGAGAATTTATTCTACTTGTTGAATAAAAATCATTTATAAGAGAATTTAAAATTTCTACATATTTTTTTTGTAATATAGATTTATAATAATCTATAAATAAATTATTATCTTTATCAACCATGTAAATTATATTTTTTATAGTCTTTACATTATCTTCTAGTCCACCAGGTTTTTTAATTGCATATTGTTTTATTTTTTCTTTTATTTCATTAATATTTTTAGTAAGTTGATCTTTATATACTTCTATAGTATCATCTATATTTTCAGGATATATATTTATATATACTATTTCATTATTATTATTGCTTAGATCTAATAGTATACCTTTATCAGTTGGATTTAATATTTGATTATAAAATTTAAAAATACTGTCATTATTTTTAATATATTGATTAAATGCTACATTATTTGATTTTGGAAAAATAAATAATGTATTTTTTTTATTTTTTATTAAATATTTTAAACTATTTTCAAATAATCTTTTAAATATAATATTTGTAAAAATATCAATGCCTAATGTTTCTTTATTTATAGTATTACCAGGAGATGGATTATCAAATACATTATTTATTCTGTCTTTTACTATATCACATTTATTAGATCTTTCTTTTTTTACACTACATTCTGTTATACCATCTTTTGTAGCTTTGTCTCCATCAAAAAAGCCATTCTCTATTAAATCTTTAAACTCAGAAGTATATATATCCATTGTTTCATAATATAATACGCTTGAATATCTATCTATATTTATATTTTGTTCTGATGTATATATTGTAGTAGTAGTCATTATATTATATAATTAAATAAAATTTTCTTTATAAAGTTTATTTTCTAATATGTCATCTTTTTCTTTATTTTTTTTTAATTTTCTTGCTGTTTTTAATATTTTTATTGCATCATTCACTTCTTTTTGTGTTACTCTATTTTCTTCCGTATCTAACACAATATTTAATTCTTTATATTGGTCAGGTATAATACAATACTGACTATGCTCATTAAATAAATAATCAGCAAATAAAATAAAAGCAATTGTTAATATAAGTGCTGTTACTATATCTCTTGTACCCATCCATAATATTGCAAAAATTAATATCTGTCTTCCTAATGAATATTTAATATAATTTTCTTGTGTTTTACTTAATTCAATCGATATATATTTAGAACCAATATTCATGACTAACATAATAATTCCAGCAAAAAACTTATTATCATTTAAAG
>Ga0114973_10002609_pt1 | contig 12972 bp, 3 predicted proteins | sample M_140807_MF_Meta_FD_87025 | JGI IMG/M metagenome (GOLD analysis project Ga0114973, IMG submission 87025) | Freshwater microbial communities from Lake Montjoie, Canada to study carbon cycling - M_140807_MF_MetaG | ecosystem: Environmental > Aquatic > Freshwater > Lake | place: Lake Montjoie... | reverse complement strand
TCCAGTTGTATTTTGGTAAGAGGTGTCCGTAGCACGACCATTAGTAACATTCTGCCAAGTTTGGCCTACACCTATTCCTGATGAGGATGCTACTGTAAAAGTAGGCATAGTGCCGCTGTAGAGATTTTGGGCATCGGTTGAAGCAATTTTTGATACTGTTAATGTAGACCCTACAGGAGATTGTAGTCTAGCATCACCAGGTGCCGCGGCTGCCATTGACATAGTAACAGCAGTATCAACCGTGATAGTAAATTCACCAACTGCTATGTCAGATGCACCAAGTCCTTGGCGGCCATGCCCTGACCCCCCAGCTCGATATGTTCTAATATTGGTAGTTACTGTAATAGATCCTACTGTTGCTGATTGTGTTAAATTAACGTCTTGATTATAGTCATCGATAGTAGTTAATCGGGTGTCTAGTATCACTTGCCAAGTACCGGGAGTCAGTACTACACCCATGCTCTTTTCACTGCCATTTGTGGTAGCTAGTGTGAAACTGGTACTAGCCGCTGTTCCTGCAGCAGGACGCCATTTACTAACACCACTGACTGTGGTATATTTTAACACGTTTCCTACAGCTAGACCAGCAGTATCAACATCAGACAAATTAGCTAATGCAGTAGATGGTGTTAAGGATCCCCAAGTCAGTGTGCCAGTGCCATTGTTATACAAATATCCTGTAGCATTAACAGGCAAGGAGGCTCCCCCACCACTGGGAATATTAAGCGTTACTGCTCCGTTAGACTCTAATGCAGTAACTCCTGTGCCAACAAAATTAATACTGGTTGGAGTTGCTTTTACTAATACGCTGTTGCAATTGATAGTTAGTGCTGCAGGGAAACTAGTGGGCTTGTTTTTAATAAAATCTGGTGCTGTACTAGTAGTTTGCGTCCAGTCTGCTTTGGCTGGGCCAATAGTAGTCCAACCTGTAGTTGAATCAATATAGATCTTTAGTACGCCATTAGTTGAATCAAACCAAATGTCACCAGCAACTGGATTAGCTGGGGTAGTTGCACCAAAGTTTGATTTTGCTAGTGCTTTAAAACGAGCAGCAGTAACACCCACTGCTTCTTGATAACACACATACAAATTGCCATCTGTTTTATTATACCAAGTCTGCCCCACAACTGGATTTGCTGGGCGATTTGCACTAGTACTAGCTGAGTTCTCTAGTAAATGCAGCAGACTTTCATTGAGATCCTCGCCGTAGGACAAATAGTTTTTACCAATAAACTTAACCGAATAGGTTGACCCAGTTGTAGTATTATCAGCAACTGTGACCAGTGCAGTCCCATCAGTTTTATTAAGTATATAGGCCATATTAGTAATTAGTTAAAAACAATAACAGATAAAAATTGCACATCTGCAGGGGTTGGACTTTCATTATGACAATCATTTATATAAATTTTAAACGATGCCGCAGTTTGATTCAAAATAAAATAAGTCAAATTGTCTCGAGATGTATCAGGGACAGCTTGGTACCCTAAATTAACACTTACAATGTAATTAACGTTGGGCAACGGGGTTGTAAATGTTATAGTATACAATCCAATACTATTTCTTACCACAGTAGCACCAATATTAAACATATCAGCAATGGTAACAGGCGTAGCGGAGTTAGTCCCATATGGTGATACACTAAATCTCAACATAGCAACTATTGGGCTAACATAAGTAGAAGCAATTGTAATAGCATTAGACCCAGAACTTGTAGTAATGTCAATACCTGTACCTTTAACAAGCGTTAACGTGGCAGTAGAACTGCCAGCTGCTACATTTGACTGTCCCGAAACTGCAATAGTACTAAAACTGTTTGATTGTGTAGCAACCACATCAGCACTGATAGTGACACTGTCTGTGTTAGCATCGGTTGTGATAGTTACATTGTTGCCTGCAACCAGTGTTAGTGAGTCGACCGGACTGTCAGCAACTACAGTGGGATTGTTGGCGACTACAATGGACGCAAAACTATTACTCAATGCAGTACTGTCGGCTTTATTGGTCCATTTTGACAAAGTGCTGTCGTATTTGAGTACTTGTCCATCTTGAACAGTATTCAGCACAATATCATTTAAATTGGTAATGCCAATATTACCGGTTGCGGTTGAGGCCCAAGACAGTGTGCCGTTGGTATTATACAAATAACCATTGCTACCGTTAGCAATTGTTGGCAGCGCAGTAACAGATCGATACGCAGTGCCATCAAAATATTTAAGTGCAGAAGTGCTAGCATCGTACCAAATTTGCCCAGTGATAGAATTGCGGGGCGGGCTAGTAGATGCAAAGTTTTCCAATAGTCCGATGAAATTTTCATTGAACGCTTCGCCCCAACCAGTATACCCGCGCCCAACTAGTGCAACAGATGTTGATGTGTTGTCAATAACACCGTCACTAACAGTGAACCCCGTTGCATCTGGGTTGGTACGATTTATAATATAACTCATAGCTGACTGGTAAGATTAGTTAATGACTGTACTCTAATAGTATAATCAATTTGAATTAATCGATTAAGACTTTTTTGCACTGGGTGGAAAATAACATGGGTTAACAGCTTGCCGGTCCCAACAGCTCCGCCCCAAGATTTTAAACCCAGCTCGTCAAATACATAGATATTGTCTAAATTGGCTGAATTATCAAAAACTGCTTGATCGCTGGGCTCGCCGTAGTCCAGTGTAGTAGTTATTACAATGTCTGAATAATATTTGCCAGGAATGTGGCGCACAGTTATGTAATTTTTATTAGTATCTGTGTTGTATGCACTGTTAGAATCAACTACTTTATAGTAGGTCTTGTTATAGAGATCTGTTGTTGAGCCATTGGTATTTGGCGGCAGATAAGTTATAACGCCAGTGGGATCTACACTAGTACCACCGTTGCCTAAATGCAATTCGTGAATAAAGCCAGTGCCTTTGTTCCCTATGCTTAACGCCAGTGCTTCACTGAAATTTTCAAAATGTATGGCATTTCTTTTATCAACATACACTTCTTGGCTGTCAGGATCAAAAATTTTGATATGCCCTTCAGCATAAATGCCGCTTTGGTCAAATAGGGAATCTTGTGTGGGTTTCATAAGAATATTTATCAGGTTACAGACACCGGTGGTTGCTCTTTTAAGAATTTTGCTATGTCAGTGGTTGAAGTTTCAAGTCCAGTAATTGGATTATACCAAACGGTAGTGTGTGCATCAATTAGTGCTTGCCTAGCGCCTGCACCAACAACTGCTGTACCACTGGCATGCACTGCCGGTGCGCCTGTACCAACCGTTCCTCGCCGAATACGACGTAGTTTATTATTAACAATGTCTCGTTCAAAATAAGTAATGCGCTCGCCTTTTATAAAAATAACTCCAGGTGTTGCACTGGTAGGGCTAGGCGCATCTAAAGCCACAGCCGATACAACAGAGATTTCAGTGTCACTAATCAACAACGGTTGACTGAGTGTGGTAGCATTAGTTGAGCTCATTCTATAGTAACTGTACTGATTGAGTAGGTTTTTAAACATTCTAAATGTTATATTGGGCGTAGCAGACCCTGCAAACTTATGAAACACTCTAATTTCCAGTGTATCAAATATCATGCCCGGGACTAGTTCCTCTGGAGAATGACTATGTGCAGGGTCAATATATTGGCCACCATCAAATACAATGTCTTCAGCCCGTGTACCAGTAAAATCACTGTATGAGCCTTGAATAATCATGTCAGCTAAATTGTTTTGATCACCGGCACCGCTGTATCCTATAGAGGGATTAGCGGATTCGTATGCATAAGCATCAAACCCGCTACCAGCATTGTAGCTAACACCTTGAATGTTATATCCAGGGAATTCAATCCCAGAGAATAGTTGAGCGTAGTCTAGTCCTGCAGCCCCTGGATTACTGGTATAGTACTGTTTGGCTCGGTCTAATGCGTTTTGATTAGCAGCGTTAGGATTAACACTGTCAAATGTGTCCTCATCAAACAATTGAAGATCAAATCCAACGTCGGTATTGGTAGGAGCATAAGCAATACGATCAAACAACAAGTGTGTTTGAATTTTTCTAGTGGTTGTATTATCTAATTTCGCAGCCAATACAGCGTCAACATTTAAACTGCTTGTGCCGTTATGATCAATTACGTAGGCCTCAATCGCAGTCATTTTGGCATTAACTCGTGTTAAGTCTGGCCCAGTTAAACTGTTTGTGCTGTATCTACGCACAAGTTGGCTATCATCAAATGTGACGAGTCCACTGTTGTTCATATCCCCAAGTTTAAACCCATTCGCAATAATGTCAAACGCAGCATTAAGCACTGTATCTATAGCAATACCCCTGGCTTTGTTTTCCAAAGCAGCAGCAACTAGTCCAGTGTTTAATCTTTGAACTGTGCCCACTCGAGAGACAGTTATAGTGGGCGTGCTGATATAGTTTTGTCCAGTGTCTTTGACTATTACACTGACAATTGTTCCACCACTGACTACTGCTTCTAAGACTGCACCTAGCCCGCCACCACCAGTAACAGACAAGACCGGCGGAGTATAATAACCAGTTCCAGCAACACTAATGTTTACAGAGACTATGCCGTTTTTATAATTATTATACCAGTCTTGATATTGTGGTTGAATATCCCATAAGGTTGCATCACCCGCAATTTCACCCGAGGGAGATCTAAATATACTTCGAGCCGCATCGTAAAATGCCGGTAAGTCAAAGTCAGTAGCAGTAACACCTGCTGTAGTAACTCCGTTGTATCGAGGGCGATATTCACGAATTTTAGTATGATAAGGCTTGGCTTCGTTGATATAATCCATCAAATATGTGGTATTATCAGGTTGATAATTAGGCCATTGCTCAAATTGCGTTACATTGTGATTAACAGTTAAGAAACTGGTCTTGAATGCCCAATCCAAATACTTTTGCTCACGCAGGGTGTATCTAACCAACCCAAAGAATAATTGGTTAGCATATACTGCATAGTCCTCAATCAACAATTCGTAGAATAAACTGTCTAGTAATTTTCTAACAGCAGGCTGCGGAACGGTTTGATAAAGTGCAGGCAGCAGTTCAATAGTGCCACGTTCTTGTGCTTGCAAATCAAATCCAGTGTCAGTTATTTGCACAATAGCAAAACGATCACCGTCATTGGTCACTTTTACTATAGTGCCAACCGCATATGTTTTTCTTTCAAGATCAGCAAATTTAGCAACAGTGTATTGTGGTTTGGTTGTAATATCATACCCTTCAGCTGTCCATGTAGCATAACGCCAATAGGATCGAGCATCTTGTGTGCCCTGATTATAGAAAAAGTCGGTGCCAACAATACGTTCAGCGGAAAATAAATGAACTAATATGGCATTGGCTTGTTTAACCAAAACATCAAGTGCAGCCGTACGATCAATTAGCAGCGTTTGTCTAGGTCTAATACCAAGACCATAACGTTCAGACACTTTAAGACCAGGATCTGGCACTAGATCATTGATCGAGTTAAGCCCAGACAAACTGTCGATAAACTTCTTTAGTATTCTTGCTGGAGGATTGCTGGTACTGTTGTTTTCTTGTACTAGTTCGTATTCACTGTGGATAACTCGATCATTTTGTTCAATATCATAATCAATATGCAATACTGTATCATCGCCAGAAATATAGTTGTCAACATTGTATAATCCAAACGCAGTCGGCGAATAAAATGCAATGTAAGGAATTGTTGACGCTTTAGGATTTGCAATATATTCTTCAATCGAAGTAGTACTTAGTCCTTTATTCGTAGGGATGATATTGTAGTTTCTAACCCAATAGTAGTAAGTAGCTCGTGAGCCGCCAGTGCTTTTATCTGTAGAATAAGATACCACATATGATTCATCATAAGGATATTTGGGTTCACCTGCATAGTAACTGCTGTATGTACTAGGTAATACATCAGACGCTATCCATTGATATACCCGCACTACACTGTTGTCAAATAAACGATTCCAGTTGGCTTTTCTATAAACAACATCTTGTTGTTCATAGTCAACAAATCTAGTTTGGCTAGTGTCAAGCCAATAACGACCTACATATTGATCTGCCCAATAATTGTTTTCGCTGATTCTAGCTTCACCTAATGCATCAAGCCCACTGCTTCTGTTATAAGTAGCAGGGTCTTGAGATTCTATATAGTCTATATCTTGTCGAGCAATGCCCAATATACGACCTTTAATAGGATCAACAATGTCTAATGTAACAGCGATTGTATTGGTCTTTTTGTTGTAGAGGTATGCTTGATTAATAGCATCTACATTAACTAATACATCGCTGGATTTGACTCGACTCCACAGCGACTTAATATCGGGATTTTTAAATATCTGCACTCGTCCACGATCGTCAGTACCATACAGTATATCGTCGCCAGGTGCGCCAACAAATACAGTTTCATTAGCAATTGCTAGAGACGAACCAAATAGATCCCCGGGACTAATTGCTGCTGATTCTAGTTGTTGCCCAAATATATAACTACCTAAATTACTGGCAGTAGGAGTTAGTGGTTTGATAAATTCAAACACACAAACACTACCACTGTCTGCTTCTTGATCACGGAATATAGTAGCAGTTGCATCAAAACTACAACTTTCACTGTCAAATACAGTATCTAATATAGTAGTGGCATGAGGAGAACTAACAAAAAGTTGGGTGTCGTTGTTGCTTAAATCTAACTCATCACCAAACCTACTGAGATTCCTGTTTATGGGATTGGGAATAACCTGTGTTTCAGTTAAGAAACTTAGCCCTAGCTCACTGTATGCTTCACCAATACCAGGCAGTACAGTTAATTTGTTAAATTCAACTAGCGATCTTGAACTGATAGTTAATACAGAATTACTAATTGCAGTGTCAATATAGGGTATTGCAGCCGAGTCGATTTGACGTTTGACATTGTTGATGTCACCACTGACTATAAGTTCAACACCGTTGATTACAATAGTACCAGACAAAGGTAAATTGCCAGTCACTGTTTTAGTAGATATAGTACCTAAAATTTGTCCTGTATTGTCAAATCTGTAAACTTGTCCTGATCTATATGTGTCAGGGAAGCTAACACCCGGGGCTCCTACAAACAGTGAACGATCATTTTTACAAGACTTAACAGCAGTACCAAATTCACCATTGACTTTGACATCGGTGGGTTCAATTCGTTGCATAAACTGAAAATACCCACTGTTCAAATAATAGGCAACAACACGTCCAGAATTGTTGACGAATTTCTGTAGCGTATTATCGTAAACATCAGCGTAGGGTGCGCCAACATAAATTTTGTCTTCAGCACCGTTTATGTCAACGCTATAGCCAAAAAAGTCAGTTGGGCCACTAATGCTCTTGTCGTTAATTATTTGATACTGTTTAAAATAATAACTGCGTTGGTATACTGTATACCCAATTGTAGGAGTTACACTAAATGTAATTGTTGCACCTGTAATTGAATATGTCCTTGGAGATATAACATTGCCAGCAGTGGTTATCAGTATAATAGAATCACTTGCTGTAGGAGTAATAGCCAAAGTAACAGTAGAATTTAACGGTATATTGTCGTTGGGCTTAGGTACACTCAGTGTATACTCGGGTTGGCTTTGTTTTTTATAGATGTAAATGGTATTGATACCCGGAGCGCCTATTACTAGATAATTAGCGCTCAATACAAACGAAAACCCAAATTGCGAAGTATTTGACAATACTGGTGCAATAAACTGTCCAATTTCAAATTGATCTGTTGTAGCGTTTTTTTGGTACAATAAAATTGCACCAGAATTAGCAAACCTTAAATCCCCAACAGCTAGTATAGAATCGTAATAGTCAACGTTAGCGCCAAAGCTAACATTTCCAGTATAGGAATTTGTTAGAGTTTGAATAGTGTTGTATGCCCCTGTTGTAGCGTTTTTCTTATAAACCAGTACCTTTTTATTACTAGTACCTGCTATAAGATATGTACCTGTGCTTTCGGTTGCTAACGACCCACCAAATCCTGAAACTGTAGTAGAATACAGTGTTGTAGAATCTACATTCCAAGGTGAATGTTTTTCTAATACAGCCCACTTGCCGGCCTCATCATAATTGTCGATCCAAATTTTTTCGTTTTCACGCCAATTGTTTTGTGGCGTAAACTCTACGCTGTTTTCAATATTAGCATATCTCAACCCTATCAGCTTGTAAAATACACCAGTACCAGTTGTAGATACAAAGCCTAATAGGCTTTGTGTAGTAGTAACTATGATAGAATCTATTGTAGGAGTTGCGTCTACACGATAAAACCCGTCAATAAGATCACTGAAATTTTTAACAGCAACGATATCCCCAACACTTAACAAGTGAATATCTTTAAACTCAATCATCAACTGTTGATTTAATGCGTTGCTGATTTCTTTAAAAGTTAGTCCAGTGTCAGATACTCTATACACGTTCCATGATCTAGTGTAGTCTAGTGCACACCAAATAACATACCCTGGATAGATATCGGGCAGTAGGGCACTGGCCGACAAATCTTGTATATCAAATACAGTAGCGTTGACATCGTCAGGATCAACATAACCAGCACTGCGAATAGAATCTTCACGGTATGCTAGAAATTCTTCTGCAAATTCATCAGTGGTAAAATTAACTGGCTTTTTGTAAAAATCGTTAAGGGTTATTAACTGCGATCCTGTATATTCTTGAACACTACCTAGCTCTCCAATACCAGGGTTAGTGGAAAAATACTGTTCTTGTAGCGCAATTTCAATGGATTGATTAATGTCAGTTCCGCCGTACTCGCCAACTCTAAAAGCCCAATCTTCGTAAATGGATGCAGTATTATACAGTTTACCAAAATTAACATTTTTCAAAGCCGATAAAGACGGCAATGCCCCTTTATTTCTAATAAAGCCTTGATAGAACTTGGTTTGGCTAACCGAGTCAATGCCCAAGTCGTTAAAGTAACTTCTTGCTCTAAATCCTATAAGTCCGCGAGCATGACTGTCAATAGATTCATTAATATTAACTGTGTTAACATTGTAATAATCTTTACCCTGCGCGGCCATTGTGGCCAAGTTTGGTAACAGTGTTTGATTAATGCTGTTATAGTCTATTTGCTGCCAAACACTAGTGTTAAATGTTAAGCCAGTGTTACTTTCTAATGCTACATAATAAAAAATCTTGTACTTAACGATGTCGCCAATAGAATAAACTTGATCAGCAGACCAATTGTCAACTGTGCTAAAATTAACAATGAATCCAGGAACATCCAAGGTACCGGCCCAATTGTCAGTTTTTGTACCAGATATTTTTAATCTAGGCTGTCTACTGCCCAACTCAGGCTGGTAAAGTATGTCATTGAATTGAGTAATATTATTGAAAACGATTTGGTGTTCATACTCAACCACATCTAGCACCGCTAACCCAATAGTAGTTGCTCGTTTACAAAATATAGAAGTAAAATTATCGTAACGATTTACGTCAAGATCTTTATTGTCAACAATGTTAAAGTTTTGATCTAGTACACGACTACTTAACTTGTTATTTTGTATGCGATCAGTTGTGCCACTGAGTAGATTAATTTTTAATGTATCAGCTACAGGACTAAGCACAATTAAGTTGTTTTCTTTCCACCCTTGTTGATGCCAAGTCAAAAACTCTTTAGCACTTAATACAAAGTTTAGTGTTTCTTTAAGAGTTGGCGAAGTGTCTACAAACAGTACACCCATTGACACCAAATAACGCTGGTAACTTACTAAAAAGTCTACAACTTGTTGAATAGTGTTGAATTCAGTGTTATACGGCAGATCAACTGTATAGTCTTCATAATCATTGTATACTGTTGCGCCAACACCATTAACTGAAATGCCATAGCTGTTGTTGGTTATTACCGAAGGAACAATTGTAAAATATGGGCGAGCAGTATCATATCCTGATACGCTGTATCCCAAATTGGTTTTTTTGACTACTACTGCACTGTAGATAACCTGCATAGTAGGTTGACTCTTGTGCAAAAATATTTCATAATCGTCTTCGGGGATCAGTATACCATTAGAAGTCGCTGCTGGAGAACTTTGCTCCCCTAATATAGTTAGATAGCGCTTTGTTGAGTATCCACCAAGTGCATAGCTCAGCTGTACGCTGGTTTTTGCAAGCTCTTTGGTAATAGTATCAGTGGAACGAAAGTTTTTTCGCAAATTGTCTGCGATCCAATTAACATAGCCTGCCGCTCGAGCAACTGTTCCGTTTGCGGCAACGGTGCCGTTGACCACAACATTGGATTTACGAAAATTATTTAAAGCCATACTGACAAGAGCCTAATAGTATTAAATATTTATTTGGGCAAAATCGCTCACGATGCAAACCGAGCAAAATATCTTGCTGGTTTTAACACTGCCATAGCTATTTGTGCAGCAAAAGCAAAGTCGCTGCTGCGACGCCAACTGTTTTCTACAGGATCTCCCATACCAAACACATAAGCAGTGTTGGTTATTGCACCATTAAACACTTTAACAAATATGTCTAATGGCGTGCGTAATTGTCCTTGGCTGTCAACAGGCAAGTAATTGTAAATATTAGGCCTAGCAAATAAAGGATTAGGTGTTGTAGTAACACCATCATCGCCAGTTTGAATGCCGTCTCGTATATCATCCCACAGTATAGTATTACCAGAGGTATACGGGGCAGGACCGTACTTGGTAGTCCACCAAACGGGTTTAGAACTGTAGCCCAACATTTCCCAAGGTCTAGTGCTGGGCTCAGCAGTGTCATACCAATAGCGAAACACTGCTGCCCATGAACCATTAAGACGGGAATTGTCCTTGGCCAATTGATTATAATAGTTCCACGTCCATGCATCGCTGTTTTTATAAAAATTAGCGCCCACAAGTTCAAGATTGTTTTCGTCTTTCCATCTATAATAATAAGGAGCAAGTACTGAGTTTATTTCATCAAGTGTAAATCCGGTTGTTCTAAACGCACCGGGAAACACTTCGTGCGAGTCTAACACGCTGGCATCAAATGTACGCTTGATATTGTTGTAAATCCTCAACTCTAGTTCTAGCAACATGTCGTCTCGAGCGTCGCCAAGTATCACAGTTCTACTACCGTCGTGCCCAACTACAACTGTTTGAGTATTGCGAAAACTTGTGTCTACTGCTATCTCAGGGACCGATGCCGGCCAAAGCCCCATTTTTGTTGGTGTTTCAGGAATATAAGATCCATCAGTAGAAGCGTAGTCTCGTATTTCTAAACTTGCTGCACCTGTGGGCAATGCCCGTAACAGTGTTATACCAGGCCGTGCAGTATTAAACTCATAGTCTAGCCCTTTAATCAATTGCACATTATCGCAGTAAACCAGTACTGATCTAGCCGACGGAACAGCGTCGTTAAAAATTGATTCGATACCGTAACCGGGTTGATCTGAGAATCTAACATCATAGGTAATTTTAGATACTGCTGTGCCTGATGCTAACATGTCGCTATAATAGTAAGGCATGTCAACAGACTTGTTTTGATTAAGATAATCTAAAACTGTATCAACTGCTGCAGGAACATCAGTAAAATCCAAATTGCCCAGTGTAGAAGCTGCTTCTAAAAAACGTCTCTTAAAGAAACTATAAGCAACACGGGCTTGTTCAACACTGGCAACAAAATCAAAGTCGCTGCTGGTTAAGAAAAACATTGCTGGAGTCAATGGAGCACTGTGCTGTAACATTGTGCCTTCCACACGTGCGCCCTTAGGCAAGTCTCGAACGCTTAGTGTTCCTGGAAAAGAATTAGCACTGCCAATATAATTACGGTATTGTGTAACAATATGATTCCTTAGCTGCCCTAATGTAGCTGTACTAATGTCCTGATTATCGCTGTTGTTAATCAAATTCATCGGTAGCTCGTAGTACGCAGTGTTTGAAACTTGATTACTATAAACTAATATACTAACAAAATCCCCAACATTTAGAGCTGTATTAAAAGATATTTTTTTAGTTGTTGTGTTATAACTAAATTCATCTCTATTTAAAAATACACCGTTGACATTTATTTCTATTGACTCTTTTCCGTTAACGGGGACAATGTCAATAGTATAAGCACTAGTGTCCGTAGCAGCCAATTCAAAAATTTGTCTTTGAAAAGAATTGCTCGCGATTGGCAACCAATTGTTGGTTAATTCACCGGCAATTTTAATTTGTCCTGCTGCTGTAGATACTGTAGTTCCTGAATAAGTAAAAGTTCCAGTGGTTATAAAATCTTCAAATTGTATGTCGCCAATGTTGCCAATACTGCGATAAGACAGTGCCATATCTAAAACTGCATCCACTGCACCAGTGCCAGGTTTATAAGAAAACAGCGGTGTACCAGCAAAAGTGCTGTTGGGATAATAGGCAGTGTCTGCGTAACTGTTGCCTGCTGCGTCAAATAAATCAAACAATGGTGGTTGATTTACTCGAGTCTTTTGTTGTGCCGGGCTCCACACGTTATTTCTATAAACAAAGGTGCGTCCTTTGTTTGTTCCTTGTGTTACTAATAAACTGGAATTGCCTAGTAACGGAGCTGTAGTGGCGGTGAGACTGATTCTAGCAGCGCCGTCACTGCCAAAATTGCCAATACGCACGGTATAGATTTTATTCTTTACATCAGGATCTAGTGCAGCAGTAAACACTATCTGATAACTGTTTTGCACTGCTGCTGTGTCTATCAATCTAGCAATTGTTGAATTTTCTACACCAGAATACGCAGCATCACTAAGTGGATCAGTTGTTGTTGTGTCTATGAGATCAATAGTCCCATAATGGATAGCTCCGTGGTTAAACAACGCGATATCAATGTCAAATTCAATTATAGGCCTAGTGGCTCTAACATAGGTAGACATGTCAATCGTGATATTTTGATACTCTTCCATTGCTTGTATTACATCTATATGCATCCATCGATTGCATCGGGACCAAGCACTCGCTGCTCGATCTGCTCGATTCATAACAAAATATTCAGGGTACTGCGGATCGTTTAAATTTGTATCGTAC
>Ga0114973_10002606_pt1 | contig 12976 bp, 13 predicted proteins | sample M_140807_MF_Meta_FD_87025 | JGI IMG/M metagenome (GOLD analysis project Ga0114973, IMG submission 87025) | Freshwater microbial communities from Lake Montjoie, Canada to study carbon cycling - M_140807_MF_MetaG | ecosystem: Environmental > Aquatic > Freshwater > Lake | place: Lake Montjoie... | reverse complement strand
GGTATTTGTATTAGGTATTACGGAACATGCGCTAAATATATTTAGTAGACAGACCGATAATATTATTTATAATTCGTTGTTACATGTGGCGGTAACACGGCAAAAGAAGGCAATCTATGTTGGGATAGAAAATAATAATGATGATATATGTAGGCGATTTAAAGGATTATAATATTAATCTATATTCTCAATAAATAACCCAAATTTTTCTGTCAAACCATGTTTTTCTAATAATTCTAATACTCTATTAATTGTAAGTTCATCTTCTGGAATACTTTTATATTCGGCAATAAAAGATGGATAATTTTCTAATTCTAATGATAATTGATACTTTTCTTTATCTAATGTTGATTTTACTTGAGAAAATTCTTTATCACTTTTAATAATTTCTTCAATTTTTTTTACAATACTTAAATTTGGAAATAATTTGTGTTTAATATCTTCTAGTACTGTTTTTTGGTTTAAAGTAGGGTTGGTTTTATCAAAACTATCAAATAAGTTTGGATAATCTCTAACTAATTCAACAAAATAATCTTTATATAATTTAAATATTGATGGTGAGACGACTACGTCTCTCCAACGTTTAATATATTTAGAAAATTTAAAAAATATACCAAATGCGCGATCATCAGTATTGTTTAGTGCTGCCCCCCCCGCCTCCTTTTATTTCTTGTTTTATTTTTCTTTGAACGCAACTTTCTTAAACTCTTCATATAATATATTATTTATATTATAATTGAATATAAATTAAACAAAACATATATATCATCATAACGCTCGCTATGAAGATATACACAACAGTACTCGGTATAAACATAGCATTAAATAAAATAGCATTAAAAAATACTAAATTAAATAATCGTTGGATTTATGACAAGCCCGCATTGTTAGAACAAGCTAATAAATGGTTTACTCAAATACCATGGATAAAACCATATTATGCAGTAAAATCAAATCCATTACCATATATTTTGGAGGATCTTATGAATTATAAAAATATTGGTTTAGATGTTGCATCCTTAAAAGAAACAGACCTTGCTCTAAAATATACAAATATAGAAAATACAATTTATACAAATCCACATACTATTCCAAATGAAATAAATAATTATAATATAAAAGTAGTGGATTCATTATGTGAATTAGAAATGTTATATAAAAATAAAATTATGTGCCCCATTTTAATACGAATGAATAGCGGAGTAAATATAGCAAATATTAATCTTAATTCTAAATTTGGAGCAACAAGACATGAGGCATATGATATTGTTAATTTAGCAGAAAATTATGGTTATGAAATAAAAGGCGTCTCTTTTCATATTGGTTCAGGCGGTACATATTCAAGAAAGGAAGCATTTCAAACTGCATATTATATTAATGCACTCCCAGTATTAAAATACATTGAGTTATTTAATAAAGAAAAACTAATATTAAATATTGGTGGCGGATTTTTATATAATACTGACCTAATAGATGCACTCGGTTGGACACAAATTTTACCATTTAAAATGATTGCAGAACCAGGTAGATATTTTTCTGAACCATCGCATCATTTATTGACACAAGTAATCGCAATAACTTCAAAAGGAATATTTTTAGATAATGGTGTATATCATGAATTAAATTGTTTTCATCGTGATCATTGGACTATGCCAAAATTAGTACATTGTATTAGTAATGGAAACATAAATGATATATATAAATGGAAATCAAGTGTTATTTTTGGACCAACATGTGATAGTTATGATACACTTGGCACACAGTCTTTCCCTGAAGATATAGAAGTTGGAGACTGGATACTTTTGCCAAATATGGGCGCATATACAAATGCAGGAATGGTTGAATTTAATGGAATAAAGGGTGCATCAACATAAAATATTCTTTTAATAAAATTGAATTAATAGTATTTTATTAAATATAATTAAAATGGAAAGATTAAAAACTAATCTTTCAGTATTAGATTATAAAACACTTGAACTAAGTAGAGAGATTGTATTAAATGATTACGATACGGCTGTTAAACATAATACAGAATTATTTATAAACGGAGATGTAAAAGCGAGTAGTTCATATATTTATAATAATCAAAAAGAAGATGCAAACTGTATTTGTAACACATTTTATACTACAAATAAAAGAGTTGTTAGTATTATAAAACGTACAAAAGTTGGTATGGATGGTCTTATGATTGAAATTGCCAAATTAATAACTACTCATTCAGATGATAATTTTGTTTTGCATAGAAATAATATATTCTTTATTACTGGAATGAGTAATAAATCGTGGGAAAATGATATGAAAGATAAAATACCTGCATGTTTTAAAAATAATGTATATCATCATGGTCAATTGCAAAATTTACAATCTAAATTAAAAAATATTAAAAATGCTATTTTAATAATTGATGAAATAGATAATGGCGATAAAGAAAAACAAAAATTACATAAATTATTAGAAGTTAATGGACTTTTAGATATAAAATATATAGAAGAAAACAATATAAGATTTGTATTTGTTTCGGCTACGATGATACATGAATTAAAATGCTTAGATAATTGGGGAGATATCCATTTTACACATTATATGCAAATACCTGCAAATTATATTGGACATAAAGATTTTTTAGAATTGGGTATTATTCAAGAATATTATGAAATAAATAATAATAAATTAGCTGAAAAATGGATAGAAACCGATATAATAAATAGATATACTACGGATTTTAGAGTTCATATAATTAGAACTGACGCAAAAAATAAAGATTATATTTATAATGCATGTAAGAAATTTAAAATAAATTTTAAAAATCATACATCTGATGATAGAATAAGTTATGAAGATTTAAAAAGTATATTTGATGATATTACTAATCATATTGTTATAGCAGTAAAAGGATTTTTTCGTCGTGCTAATTTAATACCAAATGAATGGAAATTAAAAATAGGTGCAATGCATGAAAAATTTTGTAAAAAACCTGATACAAATGTACAAGTTCAGGGACTTCCTGGAAGAATGACCGGTTATTGGAAAAATAAAATATTAGATGGACATAAAACCGGGCCTTATAGAACAGCTATAAATGCTATTAATGAATATGAAGAATTTTATAAAAATCCATTTAATAAAATGAAATATAATACAAATTCCTCAAAAAAATTATTTGTAGATCCAAAAAATATTAAAAATTTAGAAGTAAGACCTAATGAAATAGTTGTATCAAATAAACGTATTCCTATTATAATTAATAATTTAAATGAAAATAATATAATATTTAATAAATCACTTAAACGAGAAGAAAAAATAAAAATTATATTTGAATTATTAAAAAGAAAAACTGAAGATAAATATAAAAAATTATATAATTTTATTACTAATACAGATGAGGTATATTGTTTACAAATTACGCAACCTGAAAGTATTGACTCTTATAAAAAGCACATTACTGATATTGTAAATGCAAGTATAAAAAACATAGCAACATGTATAGACATAAAAGAAGAATATAAAACAGTAAATAATTGGCAGGTATTTATCGATAACAAAGAAAAAAGATTATGTTTTGTATTATGGTGTATTGACCATGAAATATATGTAGATTAATTAAAAACTTTATTGATATGTTTAATAAGAGTTTCTACATTAATTAACATTTCCTTTAATTCGTCCTTTTTATCGGGATCAAAAATTTTTTTGTGTTTTTTTGCAATACAATCTCTTAATATTAAAACACTTTTTTTATAATTATTAATATAATCACTATAATTGTATTTTTTAGCTAAAACTACCCACCCTAATTGTTCAAATGATTTTTTATACCAGCCCTGAATATTATCAAATGTAGGATTATGGGCACAACCTTTAATCTTTAATGTTTTTTTCATTATATAATAATAAAATATAAATATTAGTTTATTTTAAGTAAGTTTTTTATAAAATAATCTAATATGAACAATTGTGAAATGCCTTTTGACAATGGTAATGTAACTGATTATAACCCATTACATAATAAAGTCGGCATTATACCAAATAAAAAAGTGGCAAACTATTTAGAAAGAGTATCTTACAATAGATATTTATTTGAAGATGTAAATGGCATAAAAAAGACATGTTTTAAAAAATATATAACATTAGTAGATTATGTTAAATACTTAATTGGAAAGTATAAACCAGAAGATATGGAAAAGTTGCCTTCAATTCAAAATAATAATGAAACAAAATTTGAAACTTATATTAATTCTCAACATAATTATGCATATGTAGACGGATATTTTTATTTTTTAACATCTAAATTATTAGAAAATGGGTTTGTACATGGTCTAGATTATTATGATAATTATATTTGTATTAGTAAAAATTGTGAATTAAATATTGCTGATGATTTTGACTATTTGTCTGATTCTAATTTCTTTATTGAGAACAATAATAAATTATTTAAATTTAAAGATGAACAATTTAGAGATATGTATAAACAAAATGTTCCAGTAAATATTAGTAATGAAGAAGTAGAATTAGTTGTTGATGATTTGGATAATGATTTAGATGATAATTTAGTCAAGGATAATTTATTCAAAGATATTTTAGTTGATAATCTTTTAAATATTGATACTGAAGAACTAGAAGATCAAGAAGATGAAGAAAGTGAAGCAGATGAAGAAGATCAAGAAGAATTAGAAGATGAAGAAGTAGAAGATGAAAATACATTAATAAAAAATGTAGAAACTGAAGAACTAGAAGATGAAAATACATTAATAAAAAATGTAGAAAATGATGAAATTATAGAAGAAACCTATAATAATGACAATGATAGTTGTCCAGGTTCAGATCATTCAACAGTAGATTTATCTGATGGTGAAGAATTATTAAATGATATAGAACGCCTAAGTAATGACACTGAAGAATGGGAAACCGATGAAGATGATGAAGATGATGAGAATGAATTTTTAAACAATGAATTAACATTAGTAGTTAATAAAATTCCTACACAGGTCATCGCCATAGAATGTTGCGACACTACATTTGACTCAATATTAGAAAAAAATGAAATACGAATAGAAGAATTAGAAAGCGCAATGTTTCAAGTAATTGTTATGTTATATATGTATCAGAAAGTATTTAAATTTACACACAATGATTTGCATACAAATAATATTATGTGTATAAGCACTAAAGAAGAATTCTTATATTACAAAATTTTGGGTAAGCATTATAAATTGCCAACATATGGTCGTATCTATAAAATTATTGATTTTGGTCGTTCTATTTATACAGTAAATAATGTATTATTATGCAGTGACAGTTTTTCGGAGAATGGTACAGCTAATACCCAATATAATTTTGAACCATTTTATAATTCAAACAAACCAGTGATTGAGCCAAATTATAGTTTTGATTTATGCAGATTAGCATGTTCTATGGTTGATTTTATAGTTGATGATATGAGAGATATTGACACATATCGCAATTCAGTACCTGTATATGATTTAATTATTTCATGGTTATATGATGATAATGGTGTAAATGTATTATATAAAAGAAATGGTGAAGAGAGATATCCTGATTTTAAATTATATAAAATGATAGCTCGTATTGTTCATAACCATACACCAGAAAAACAATTTGATCATGCATGTTTTAAAAAGTATGAAACAAGTATAAATGATATAAAATGTATGGATTTAGATAAAATGATAAATGAAATTAAAATTTATTAGAAATCAGGTTCATTTGTGAATACTTTTGTTTTAGTCCCAGACTGATTAAAATAATATTCATAACCATATAATACTAAAAATACTATAACTCCTACATAAATGCTATCTCTAAAAATAGTTTTATCTTTTTCTTTCTCTTTATTATATTTTTCTAAAACAAGTTTTAATAATAAATATACAATAGAAACAGTTATAGCAATATATATATGATGCGTCATTTAAAATATATATATTGATTAAAATACAAAAATAAACGAAATTATAATTCCTCAAAATCTAATTTGACCTGTTCGCTTGGTTTATCAGACGGTTTAGAGATGTCCAATTCTTCTATTTCTAAAGTATTTAACTGAATAGGCTCTCCTAAGGATATTGCGTCATCAGATGGAGGGCTTTCAAAAGTTAATACTGAATTTTTGTCGGTAAATCCAACCTTTTGGCTACTATTTAATAGTGTATTTTCTTTAGCTAATTCTTCAAATTTGTCAATTTCATTATTCAATTCATTGGTTGGCTGTCTATCAAAAAAGGACGGCATACTATTAAAGTCTTGGCGAGTTGATATAGGCGCTTTTACATTGAATGCAGTAGAGGCTGGTTCAAATGGCTTAGATACTTCACTGGGCTTAGATAGTTCACTTGAGTTAGATACTTCACTGGACTTAGATAGTTCTAATGGTTTTGTTTCAAGTACCTTTTCTACCTTTGAAACTTCTACTTCTTGTGTTTCATCAATAAATTGGCGTAAAATGGTTTCAACAGGAATTTTATCACGAATAGTATTCATGATGCAAGTTTGTACTAATAATTCAAACTCTCTGTTATGTTTTTGTTGTTCTAAAGGGGTAATATCAATCTCAAATAAATAGATCGACGAATATAATTTGCGGGCAACATTGGTATAAACATTATGTAAAAAAACACTAAACTCAGGAATATCTATTTTTACCTTTTTTGTTTCATTGCCGACACGAACACAGCTTAGAACTTTTAATTGAATAATATGCACACATGTTAAAATGTCTTCTAAATAAGTGCAATTACATAATTTAACAATTCGTTCATATTCATTTGTAATCATTTGTTGATTCCATTTAGGAATTCTTGCTAAAAGGTTTTGATAGGTCATTAGATATTTTTCTAATTCGTCATTTTCTTCACAAACTCTAACGGCCTCGTTAAAAATGGAACGAAATCCATCAATAATATGTGGAGTAATATGATTAATCAATAGGATAGACCATTCATTTTTAGAATCATTTAATACATTTGATGTATAATCATCCATATATAGTTTTTATTTAAAAGATTATTTAAATAAGAACGAATTATTTATCTTTTGTAATTAAGTCTAGTTTTACTTTTAGGTTTACGACGTTTAGTTTTAGGGTTATATCCACCTATTTTATCTTTTAAGAGGCCTTTTATATCTTCTAAGTTTAATCCAGGTTGGAGTACTCTTTGTCGTAAACGTGGTGGACTTCTGGTTCTGCTTTGTGGTGAACGCTCCGGACTTTTGGTTCCTCTTTGTGGTGAGGTCTTATTTGGGACTCTAAAGAAACCTTTCTTAAAAGCATACATCATCATATGCTGACTATTTGTTCCTATTTTGGTTACTTCAGCTAGTCTTTCTGGAGTTAATGATTGTAAATATTCTAAACGTTGGGTCTCTGCGGCTAATAGTTCTTGTGGAGTACTGTTTTTAGAAGTACGTAACATAGTTATTCCATCAGATTTCATCATTTTATTTAGTTTATTAACTATTCTACCAATAAGCCAATCTCTAGATACATGGTTGTTAACAAAAGCTGTAGTACTATCATTAGCTCTAGCACCTGCACTACTTAGACTTCTTTTAAATCCCATATTAGCCATTATAATATATTATTATAATAACATAATAAATAAAAAATAATCCATCGTTCGTTTCTTAATTCCTGGCACACACTTTCATAATAAAATTTAATATAAATATATCTCTCTTTATCAGCCTTTTGTATTTGTTTTAATATCATATCACCATAGATACCCTGTTTATATAATTCATTTGAATAATCTACCAAATCTACTAAACTTTTTTTTGATAATTGTATTGACGGACATTTTAATTTACGCTTTACCTTAGGTATATGCAATTGAATAAATCTGGAACAGATTGGGTTAAGCAATTTATCTTTATACGCAGTTACAATAAAAAAACGAGTATTTTTACTATAAATTTCAATACATCTTCGTAAAGAATATTGTGCATCAATTGTCAAATTATCCGCATCATACAAGATAATACTTTTAAAATGTACATTATTGGTATTTTGTTTTGCAAATTCTTTAATATCATCGCGTATCATTTTTATACCTTTACATGTAGCACAATTAATATACATGCAATATATCTTTTTAAGTGAGGGGCTATAAATAGTGTTTAATAATTTATTTAATATTTTTTTTTTACCAACATTATGTTCTCCATAAATAAGAATATGTGGAATATTTCTGGTTTCATTATAGGATTGAATTATGTCATGTATAATAGACATTTTAAAATAATTATAGTGTTATATCTAAATAATAATTATATAAATATATAATATGACTTTTAAAAAAATAAAATTAAAAAAGCAATCTGTTACAAAACACATCATTGAAGATGCATTACAAATATGTTATGATAATATTTCATTTTCAACATTTCCATATATTGTATATGGACTAAAAACGTCTGAGGATACTATTAAAAATTATAATTCTGGCAATTGCATTGGTCTAAGTTTATTTCTAAAAAAATACTTTAAAAATATTGGCATTACAAGTTATTTAATACCGGCAAGCGTGCCAACTATCCATATGGTGCCTGGCGTCAATCATATATGTCATGTGTCTTTATTGATTCCATATGACAAGGACAAATTTTATATTATAGATCCCGCCTTTTATTTTTTAGAACCATTAGATTGCCAAATAAATAATAATGTAGAGAGATCTATTAAATCAGTTAATGTACATAATGATGTAATAGAAAAAGTATTTTATAAATTAACGGCCGCAAATGAATATAATGAGCATGATCTACAATGTACATGCTATTTTAGTAATGACCCTGCTGATGTATGGCATTATTATGTACAAGAAGTATCTCTAGTATATGCTGATACGATTATTGGTGATACATTTATGACTAAAAAGCCAGAACCATTTATTGTTAAAACTACATTTGATATGAGTAGCGGCATGGTTAAAAAGGCGTATCATATTAAAAAAGTGAGTAATGAGGATTGTGTTATTATTAGAGGGAGAGAACAAATATATTCGGGGCCAATTAGTGAAGTACCCAAACCAATTATGAAAGAAATTTATATGAAATTATATAAATATTTCAAAAAAAATATATTTTAACTATTTTAATATATGCGTATAGTAGCCCCATAATCCTAGACCTACAAAACATTTAGCAATCAAATCAAGTATATTGAAACATACATTTTTTAATTCTTCCTCAAATAAATAGACCACTCCGTATAAAGACCATATAGTAATATATAACCAAAACATAACCATATTAGCCATAGATTTATGCCCTTTAATAAATGTAATATACACTAAATAAAACATAATAAAAAATGGTATAAAACCAAGTAATGATGCATATAATTTGGGCAAAAAATTAATTTCTCCTAAATAGCCAATAAACAACATGGCAAAATTTAATAGAACAATTATAAGATAAAATATAAATTTAACGGATTTTCTAATATTTTGGCCTAATACTAGAATTAAAACTAAAAGCATAATGGGTGTTGTAATAGCCCAATCAACATAACGCATTTTATTTAATTCAATATAATCAATTCTGTCTACACTAACTTTGGTTACAAATACGGAATAAAAATAGCTAGCAATTAAGGATACAGCCGTTTCTAAATTAAAGATGTGCCTAATTTGAGGAGAGGTTGTTCTAATTGCTTCAATAAATGTAATTGTTGCCGTTGTTAATAATATTATATAGGTTAACATGAATGAAAATTTTACTGTTGTTATGTCCATTATAATATTATTATATATTTAACTTTTGTGTATATTTTTAACGCTTATATCTTCTTGATTTCATTTTTCTTTTTCTAGATTTGCCTTTTTTTCTACGAGATTTTCTGGATTTACGGTAACCTCCTGTTTTTACCGGTTGTTCTGTTATTTCTTGTGAATCTTCTCTTGGTGGTGCTGATGGTTCTACTCTTTCTGCTACTGGTTCTTCTACTAGTTCTGCTACTACTGTTGGAATTTTTTCTTTTTTACGCTGTTCTACATGTGCTGTAATAAGTAAGTTTTTACCATTACTGTTTGACGGATTATTATTAGTAGAAGACTGAGCCTCAACAAGAGGAGGAGCAGTACCCTCAACAAGAGGAGCTGTAGCAGCAGGAGGATCAGTACCCTCAGGACCAGCAGCAGGAGGAGCAGTACCCTCAGGACCAGCAGCAGGAGGAGCAGTACCCTCAGGACCAGCAGCAGGAGGAGCAGTACCCTCAACAAGAGGAGCTGTAGCAGCAGGAGGAGCAGTACCCTCAGTACCAGCAGCAGGAGGAGCAGGATCACCCGGATTACCACCGCGTCTTCTTCTATACTTTCTTGATTTTACTTTTGGCATATAATATAAGTAAATATTTTATTTTTAACATCTTATGCAACACTACCAATTGGTTTTGTATAAGGATTTTGTTTAAAAGCTTTTAATAAATCGGCCTGTAAATATTCATCAGTAATATTTTTATATTCTTGTTTTTGAGTAGTATTATTTCCTAAATGGTTTACTTGAGGGACGGTAGGAATATAAATGGTTTGTGTTCTATCATTGCATTGTTCATTTTTAGTAACATTAACATTCATAACATTATTAAATACATTTGTATTACCCATGGCAGTTCTATTTTCAGATGGTTTTTCATATTCGCGTTGATTATATTCTGCCTGATAAGATCGTGTATTAGGAAGACCACGAGCATTCCCTATATTAGAATAAGTAGTACTTTCTCTCTGTGTTCCAATCAAATAGGGATTAGCTGTTAAATATCCAGTAGGATCATTAAATCTGTTTACCTGTAAATAATTTAGTCCAATACGATCTTCTTGCATTTGGCGATTAGTTGGAGCAGGAGCAATATCATTTTGTATAGTGTGTCGTTTGTTTCCGCTCATAAATCCGGAAGGATTATTATTCTCAACAAAATTAGTTTTTTTGGTATGTTTTAAACCATTTACAATAGGGTTAACCACATTTGCCATAAATAAGCCGCGTACAGCACCAAAATATTCACCCGATACATCACGATTATTGGTATATGATTTATAAGTGTCCTTTCCGTAATTTTGTTCACTGGTAGGAAATATATTGTTTGCCGCCAAATTTAAATAAGGATTAGCAGGCAATTGGTTCTTATGAGTATCTTCGTATTTTCCTTTTACATAGCCGGCACTATCTACAGCCTTAGGACCATAATAAGATGAACTAGTATGTTCGCGATTTTCATCAGTAAGCATTTGTTCCGACATTTGTGTTGGTTTAAGATTTCCTAAAGGCGCGCCCATACCATTTATACCATTTACATGATATTTGTCAGGTCCTTTTTGTATCATTTTACCAAGTTGTGCATGGTCACCCATTTTAAAAGCAGGAGCAACATAATTCATTTCATAGTTAGATTTAGGATTAGTTGCAACACGCAATTCATTTACCTTTTTAGGCATCCATTTGTCACGATTTTCAACTGCCGTATTGAAGCCAGTAGATCCAGGCGCTTCTTTAATTTCTTCCCACGGTTTTGTATTGGCATGGCGTAATGACTCATTTACGCGAGAATGTAAAAATTCGCTTTGATTTTGTGATCCATAAACATTTTGTATGTTTTCCTGAGGTTTAAATAAAGAAGAAATTTCAGTTTTTTCTATGGTATTTGTACCCATACCAGTATAATTGTCTAAACGATTTTCATTCATACTATTAAAACTGGGTTGACTATAAATTCCATTTGATTTATTGTTATAAAAAACATTCATGTTATTGTGATTAAGAGTATTGACTTTTTCACCAGTTAAAGACAAAAAATCGCTTTCCTTAGGTGCAGGTTTCATATATTTATCTTGATACTGACTATAAACTCCTTTATTATTTGTATTTAGCGTAGTTCTATCTAAATTATTTAAAACAGTAATATCCTCTTTTTGTTTTTGAGTAGAGTAATTGGGTTGATTACTTAAGGCAATGTTTTTATATTCAGTATAGTTAGGGTTTGCCTTACTTGGTGCAGGCGTATCGTTTGGACCATTATATTCAACTGTTTTGTTTGTATCAAAATTTTCGCATTCTTTCTTCTCATTTGATGCTAAATATAAAACACCCGCTATAACAAGTGGTATTGCGATTTGTGCCATTAGTATATATAATTATTTTATTATAATTGTTTTAAGGCATAATAATCCTTTTCTAACATGCGGGTAGCTTGATTATTATCAAATGAATAAAACACATTATATTGAGGATTTTTGTCTAATATATGAGGTCTATATTGAGTTTTGTCTCTAAATAGCCACGCTGGGCAACTGGCGCGACTTTCATCAATATAAAAGGTGGAATTATCATAAAACTTTTTAGAAGTTTCAATAGGTGTTTTATTATAAACTTGATAATCAGATTTAAGTAGCCGTGTAGCCCCGCGTAATTCATTTTCAATAGTTAATCCATTTGTTTGTAAATTTGCACCCCATTTTTGAAGTCTAATATGGGGGTCATCAATAAATGGCATTTTTAATCCATTACCAGGAGTATTTAAATGATATATACCAGTAAAGGTAGACTCAGCCAAACGTTTTTCTAAAACGGCTTGATCGCTGCTAAAACGTGTAAATGCCATTATATTATATATTAATTTATTTAATGTACAAATAAATTAATTTAAATAAAGAGGTCGTTCTGTAGTAGAATGATAATATGGTTGTGGAAGATATGTATTTTGAACAGTAAAATATTCAGTTTCTTTTAAATATTTTAATTCAGGTTCCGCTTTAAATGACGGTCCTTCTAAATTAGTAGATCGAATACCTCTTAAAGTACTTTCAATATCAATGCAATTATGTGATAATTGGCCGGAATACATACTAGGATTTGGTCCTCTTATAAATAATGCGGGATTATTATTTTTAGCAAAACCACTATATAACATATACTGATTTGTTTTTAAACTTTCCTGTTTTTTTACTCTATAATCGTCAATAGT
>Ga0114973_10002605_pt1 | contig 12979 bp, 12 predicted proteins | sample M_140807_MF_Meta_FD_87025 | JGI IMG/M metagenome (GOLD analysis project Ga0114973, IMG submission 87025) | Freshwater microbial communities from Lake Montjoie, Canada to study carbon cycling - M_140807_MF_MetaG | ecosystem: Environmental > Aquatic > Freshwater > Lake | place: Lake Montjoie... | reverse complement strand
CGATGGATTCAGACACTGCAAGAGACTGTGAGACTTTCCGCGTCTTATGCCAATAGTATGGTCGTGACGGTTGCCGATCGGGAAAGTGATATCTACGAGTTTCTCCTTACCTCTACACCTCAGAGGCATAGAGACATAGCGAAGTAATCATATTGAGCCCCGTGCAATGCGTCCTGCTCTCACACCTCAGAAATCCGCAACAATCTTCTTAATAGCCTCAGTCCAATGCAGCGCGCGCACTCCAGAGAAATCTTTCTGAGTTGGATCGTTAGAGATAAGCAGCGCCTTGGCGCCCTTGAAGTCGTCTCTTAATGTTGTTAATGCGCGAGCGTGGCGTTCATCCACACTTGTAGTGGATTTTATCTCGATGATCCATCGAGGCTTAGAGGATTGCTCGATAATTAGATCGATCTCAACGTTCTCACCGACTCGCAGATATGAAAGGGAGAACTGTTTGTCTAGGTAGGTTAACCGTCTCAGGATCTCATTAACGATAAAGCTCTCAAACAACTGCCCATACTCGAAGGTTTTTGGGGCAACTTCATAATCGATCCGCTCCGCTAACGCTCGTGTTACTCCGGTATCAAAGAGATAAAATTTTGGCGCCTTTTTTTGTTTTCTTCGAACTGATTTGTCGTAGGACTGTAACCGAAAACCCAAGAGCGTATCTTCCAGGATGTCGTAGTAGTTTGAGACCGTTTTGGGATCTGAATTGATATCCCTGGCTATGTTGCTGTAGCTAATGACTTCGGTGTCACTTTGCGCGGCAACATCAAGAAATCGCCTGAACGGCGGGAGGTTGCGCACGATCTGCTCACTGATGATCTCTTCCTTAAGGTATGTCTGCGCATATGCTTTGAGAAACTTGGCTTTTGCTATCGGACTATCCAGGCTAAATATCTCAGGCAGAGTACCGAATCTCAGCATCTCCATCAGATTCGCGTCCTTCCCCAATTCCTCGCAGGTCAAAGGGAACATGTTGTAAATGAGAGCGCGGCCAGCCAGAAGATTCGCCGCTCCCCGCTTTAGTTTGCGAGCGCTTGAACCGGTGAGCGCGAATTTAAATCTCCGCTCTTTAATCAATTTGTGGACGATATCGAGTAGCTGCGGAGCCTTTTGTACCTCATCGATAACTACCCATTCTCGCTTACCTTCGTGTGGTGCTAAACGGGCGAGTAGATTATTCGGGTAACTGATAAGCTCGTCGGCAAGCTGAGGATCGAGCAGATCGATCGTGACCTTTTCGTTTTCGCTTAAAAAGGTATCCAGGAAGGTTGATTTTCCTGTTCCGCGTGGGCCAAACAGGAAAAAAGACTGTGATTTTAGAATATTAAGAGATCTATGGTACATGAACCAAATTATGCCTCTTTTTTTGGTTCTTTGTCTATGAAGTTTTCAGGGTCACTACAGCCGTTACCTCTACACGTTACCTCTACACCTCTGAGGTATGGAGGTAAGGGGCGCTGAAGTAATGGGGGGCGGAGTATTAAAGGTGGCGATCGAAATTTTTTGTTAGTCGGGGAGGCGGCTGTACATAAATAGAAAGTATGGTTAGTGGGTGCGATGAGGATAGTGGAGCCTTTCGCGAATCTCTTTATCAGGCTGGATGCTTGTAAGCAACAAAAGTTTTCTGGATCAAAGTTGTAGAGGGGCCCCAAAAAACCGAATCTTCAAGGGCTTTTAATTTGAGGCAACTCGCCGAAGTCAAATTATCGCACGAGCGAAGTACTCACGGGACATACTGGCGTGGTCGTCCGCCTCCAAGCACTCCCTGACGGCAGGATTGTGTCGGGGGGGAAGGACGGAACGATTCGCATCTGGACCGAGGGCTCAGACGGCACGTGGAGGAATGAAATACTCGAGGGGCATACGAATCATTTAACCTGCCTTCAAGTTCTTCCCGACGGGCAAATCGTTTCGGGGAGCTGGGATAACACCATCCGGATCTGGGACGGGGAACCGATATGAGCCAGTTACAAGACACCTTACCGTCGACGAAAGAGCCGAACGAAATAGGTCCCGTTACCTCTACACCTCTGAGGTATGGAGGTGGTAGGTATGGAGGTGGTAGTTCGTACTCAGCATGCGCAGCTTCTCATTTTCTACGATATACGCGATTGTTTTTCACCACCCTGATAGAGGTAGGGGAAACCAGCAAAAAACATTGAGATAAATGCCCACAGTATCCATCGTTCCATACGGCCCCTCTTAAAAATGTCCTACCGAAAAACCCTCGGCCGACCCTAGTCCTCCCACATGACTTAGAGTACCGTACTGAAAGCTTGGGGGTATCGCGGTTTCCGCATCGTCCTACCCTTCTGCCCAAATAGCCTACCCTCTAGGATCCCTTGTATGAAGACCTTTTCGATAGTCGCAGGGTTGTTAATCTCAATAGGGTGTTTGGCATGCCACTCTTCCCAGGCAATACCCTACCAAGAACGGGATATCGGGCCGGAGCAGGCGTCACAACCTATTCGCTCTTTCGTTCAGACGCACTATTCCAATCAGCATGCAAAGTATTCTCTCGAAGAAGGACCAGAGGGCGCGTTTATAGAGGTAGAGTTTAACGATCTTAAAAATACGACACTCCGCTTTACCCCAGCCGGCCAACTCGTGGAGACAGAGGAGCAAGTTCCATTCGAAACCTTGGACAGTTCCCTGCAAACAACTATTCAGAATTACATCTCAACCAACTTCATCTCCCCAAAGATCTACTCAACTGAGATAGCTACTACATTTGAGAATGCAACTCCTAATGAACTCGTCGAAATAAAGCTCAAAGCCGCCAACGGAAAAACCGGATATCACCAACTTCAATTTTCAAAACTTGGAGCATTAATAGAGGCCACAGACATTCCCCTTACTGCGATAAAGACGCTCTTTTAAATAACAAATGCGAGATCTATGCGGCATGTAATTGCTATCATCCAAGGCTTTCTGACTGCTCTCGTTCTGATGTGCATGACTCAGCTCGAAGCTCACTGCGATGACTATACACTGTACGGCGTTCTACCCTTCGTTTCAAAAACAGTAAGGATTACCGATACCTTCGATTACAACCTTTTTGCCTCAACGACATACAATTTTAGCAATACAACTTTCAAAGGGCGAGACATTCCGGAACGAGATTCGCAGCTCTATCTCCAGCCAAGTGTGATCTACAAGTATTCACCGGACCTCAACCTGGCTTCAGGATATGTCTTCCAACGAAACAATCCATTCTCTTCAGAATACTCAAACGAAAATAGACTTTGGCAGCAGATTCTTGGAGCTCACGACCTTACAGGAGGGCGAATGACTCATAGGGTGAGATACGAGGAGCGCTTCATTCACAATAATACAACCGGAGAGGACCCACTCAGCACTCGCGTTCGATATCAGATTGGTTACTCAATCCCTCTGGAGGGGAAGGAGCTTGATCCCGGTGAATTTTATCTCAATAGCTACAACGAATTTTATTTCAGCTTAACGGGACAAAAGAACGCAACGTATAGCGAAAACTGGACCTATGTAGGTATCGGATATCTGATGCCTGGTGTGGGCAAGATTGAAATGGGCCCCCTCTATCAAACGCTCGTTGTTGATAAGGAGGGAGACCGACGAGACTATGTGCTGTGGCAATTGGGGATCACGTTTTAGTAGATTTGAAGGATCCCGTTACCTCTATACCTCTGAGGTATGGAGGTAAGGTATGGAGGTAAGGGTATGGAGGTAAGGGTTGTTGAAGAGGGGGTAATTTTTGGGGTTAATTGGGGAAGAGATCTTAACTCAGCTGGAGTTGTTATGCTTCTGAGGTATAGAGGGTAGGGGGGTAGAGGCACGGGAGTAGGTTATTATCGCTTAATTGGCGTAATTGGGTTAATTTATCGAGGCGGTGGCCTGTTGTGTACTGTACGGAATGTCAGTGCGATCAGGGATATTGGACAGTCAGAGGGGATTATGTTCAGAGGCAAAGCGAAGAGGTTGGTGGCAGGGCTCTCTATTTTAGGGGCGGTGTGTGTTTCGGGAGTGGTGGTAGGAGAGGATCTAAAATTTCTCTGGGAGGGTTGGGATAAGGAGATTGAAAAAGATCCGACGAATGCGGAAGCTTACTGGCAGCGGGGTAAATCTAGAGCTCTTCATCAGCGGAATTACTCCGAGGCTATCAAGGACTTCGATAAAGCGATTGAGTTGGGGTCGCAGAATGGAGATCGTTGTACTATAGGTCTGGGGGCAATAGAAACGGGGAAGTGCCCGATCGTGTTTCAGCAACGCGGAGATGCCAAGTATGCTCTTAAGCAGTATCCTGATGCGATTAAGGACTATGATAGGGCCATAGAGCTGCAGGAACCAGGGTCCGTACTGATAGACGATGTTTACCTGTCGCGAGCAAAGGCAAAGTTTAAGCTTAAACAATATCCTGAAGCCAACAAGGATTTTGATAAGGCTATTGAGGGACCGTCGGTGTTAAGAAAGTATGCTTACAGTTCGCGAGGGAATGCAAAAGCTGAGCTCGAACTGTACACTGAGGCGATAAAGGACTATGACAGGGCGATTGATTTAGATCCCAAGTTTGCGACTGCGTTCTTTGATCGAGCAAATGCCAAGCGTAGGCTCGAGCAATACGTTGAGGCTAATGAGGACTACAGTAAGGCTATTGATTTAAAGGCTATTGATTTAGACGCGAGCACTCTACCGTTCGGGATGTTATTGGAGATCACCGAAACCAGGCTTCGCCTGGGCAAATACGACGAAGCCATCAAGGACTACGACAAATTGATTGAGTTAGATCCGAAAAGTGACTATTTATACGTGGAACGAGGCGATCTCAAAAGTCAGGCAAAGCAGTATTTCGAGGCTATTAAAGACTTCGATAAAGCGATCGAGCTGGATCCCACGTCATATTCGGCCTACCAATCGCGAGGGAATGCCAAGGTTAGTCTCAATCAGTATGTGGAGGCCATCAAAGACTTCGACAAGCTGATCGAGTTAGCTCCGAAATTCATAAGGGGATACGTTTCTCGAGGTAACGCGAAAGGCCATATTAAGCTCTACTTTGAAGCAATCAAGGACTATGACAGAGCTATCGATATCTGTCTCACGCCGGATTCATCAGTCCCTACTGACATGAAATCATACAAATCATACTTCGATCAAGCATGCGCATCGGCCTATTATTTCCGAGGCGATACGAAAGCCGACCTCAAGCAGCAGGTTGAGGCCATCAAGGACTACGATAAAGCTATCGAATTAGATCCCAAGAGGGAGTGGGCATATTGGTCCCGTGGTATTGCAAAGCGTGCCCTCGGGCAATTCTTCGAAGCGATTAGGGACTTTGATAAAGCTATTGAGTTGGATTCGAAGGTAGCGACTTTTTACGAATCCCGGGCGATTGTCAAAGATGCCCTTGGCCAAAAAACTGCGGGTAATGCTGATAGAGCAATGGTAAAAAAGCTAAACGCTAATTAAGCGACTCAACCCTTCCGAATTTCTCTATCCCCCAGAGACGAGAGACTCTTTGGGTAAGGCCTTGATAAAAGGGGAACGGCGCAAGCCGTCCGGTAAGCATTGTCCCGCGGAGTGGCAACACGATTTATTTTGGCGCGGCTATCAACTGCGAACCCGAGGGCTTGCGCCCTTCCGCTTTTATGTCGCTGAGATTTATGCTCGTGGCACGGCCCTCCTTGTTTAGTGATTCTGATAACCGGCACTTATTCAACCAAGCACTAGAAGCCAATTAAACGTTTCAACCGTTCCAGAGCCTCGAGCTCCACCCCAGCCGTTTTTGCTGATAATTGACATCTGTGCAACCATATGTCATGATGTAGCTCATCGTATATGCTAATTGTCTTCTCTGACCGCTTAACCTCCTAAAAGTAATGGATATATCGCGCTACCTGAAGCTCTCTGAACTTCTTCAAAAAAAGTCTGTCTTTCTTCTAGGCCCGCGTCAGACGGGGAAAAGTTGGTGGATTCGTCGCCAGTTGGAGGGGTGCAAGGTTTACAACCTGCTCAAGATGGACGACTACAGCCGTCTTGCACACTCACCCTCCCTGATTCGGGAGGAGCTTAAGCCCGGTGATCGGTACGTCGTGATCGATGAGATACAGAAACTTCCGCAGCTCCTCGATGAGGTGCAGCTCTTGATAGAGGAGCACGGGGTTAATTTTCTTCTCACCGGCTCAAGCGCGCGAAAGCTCCGCTCAAAAGGGGTGAACCTTCTGGGAGGAAGGGCGAGAGTACGGGGGTTTCATCCGCTGAGCTGGGTCGAGCTTCAGGAACACTTCAACCTCTCTAAAGCCCTTTCGGTTGGGCTTTTACCCTCGATGTATCTCTCAGAAAGCCCTTTGGAAGACCTTCATGCTTACGCAGGAACATATCTCTCTGAGGAGATATCCGCCGAGGCGGCTACTAAAAATGTTCCTGCTTTTAGCCGTTTTCTCGAGATAGCCGCGCTTAATCAGGCGCAACTTCTCAACTATTCCAATATCGCAAACGATGCGCAGGTTCCCGTTTCGACCGTCCGGAACTATTATCAAATTCTGGAGGATACGCTTCTTGGCTCGCAACTTTTACCCTGGACAAAATCTGTAAAAAGGAAGGCGATATCTACGGCAAAGTTTTACTTTTTTGATATCGGTGTTGCGCGACATCTTCAAAAGAGATCTTTTCTGGAGCGAAATTCTGCCGATTTTGGTGATGCATTCGAGACCTACATTCATCACGAACTAAAAACCTACATCGACTACTGTCACGGCGGTCTTATTCCGCTCTACTTTTGGCGATCAAAATCGGGGATGGAGGTTGATTTTATTATTGGAGATTCGATCGCACTTGAGGTAAAAAGCGCAGCTCATGTAACCGACAAGATGCTTACTGGTTTAAGAGCGATTAGTGAAGAGGTTACGTTCAAGCACCGATTTTTGATAACTCCTGATACCATAGAGCGGCAAACAAGAGATGGCATTCGGGTTGTTCCATTTTCCCGTTTTCTTGGCGAATTGTGGGGAGGGGAACTGGTTTGATCCAGTTTTTACCGGAACCGCTGCTCAGATGAGGAGAGCTATTGTCAAATCTGGTGTTCAAGGACCCGGTCAAGCGGCGACCTGATTGTCTAAATTTACCTCGATACCATCTTTGAATCTTACCTCTACCCCTTACCTCTACACCTCTGAGGTATGGAGGTAAGGGGTATGGAGGTAAGGAGGTATCGAGGTAAGATGCGCCAACCCTAACGCCATCCGAACCCCCCACTCTGATACTCAGTGAGACATCTAAAAGTCCTCTGCACGGGCCAACGGCCGCCACGACGCAGATTCACTCCCCCCAATCCTGCCGAACCCTCCCCCAAAACCCAAAAAAACCACCCCCCGCCAACGGCATGTATCGCGCATCCCAAACTCTCCGATGCCAAACCACTGATACCCCTCGCAATTCCAGCTGCTCGGCGAGATGCTCCAAAGCGATTCGCCCCTCGCCAATAGGCGGAATAAACGTGTGGACGGTCGGGGTGGGAGATTGCTTTACGAAGGGAACAAGTTCCTCGACAGTTCGCACGAGCGGGGCGTCCACTCGGGTGGCGGTGTCGGAGCGCAGCCGAGTTATGTGGGCGCGCACTTGTTCGCTGAAAGCGCACAGCTCGCGATCAAGGACTACATATTGGAACCGCCGCGACGACTCTTCAGCCGTTCCTTGGGTAGAGCTGCCCTCCCCTCTTTTTTGCTCCTCCGTCCTCCATTCCTCAGCAAGGTCCGCCGAGAGATCATCATCATGCAGCAAGATAACCGACCCGGGTGGTGGCGGGGTGGCTGATACCTCGCGCAGCGGCATACAAGGCGGGTGATTGGCCTCCTTTCCTCCTACCAACACCTCGTCAACCGCAAGCTCATCCTCTGCGGGCACCCACCGGCCCTCTGAAAAGGTTGCGATATTGCCAGGCCGCGCGAGATAGATTTTACCGGCAGTGTGTCGCCCCGCCACCCATCGCCACGAGAGAGTATTTGAGGCGGGATCGCCATCAAGAAGATGGTGATACATCAATGAAGCTCCGAGCTGCCACGGCAGCTTCAGAGTGAATATCCAAACACTCGCAAACCACATCCGGGTGTGATTGTGCAGATAGCCCGTATTCCTCAGCTCGGCGATCCAGTCATTGAAGAATGAGAGCTTTGTTTGCCCTTCGCACGCACCAAGATAGAGAGAATCTTTCTGATACTGCTCCCTTAACAGCGCAACCTCGTCGCGATATTTCGACCACACCGATGGTCTCACCTCGAGCCACCCTTTCCAGTAGCTGCGCCAGAGAATCTCTTGGATAAATTTCTCCGCCACCGACAAGGGATACCGCGCCAACACCGCGCGAACGCACTCTTCCTCCGTGATAACCCGGTACCGAATCCAGTGCGAAAGCCGCGATACCTCACGGTACCCCACCCGCACATAATTTCTCTCCCGTCCGTACCGCGGGACAAGGGGCAGAAACTCTTCGAGTCTCCGAAGAGCCTCGTCGCGAGAGCTCATCATGATTTCCCACAAAAAAATTTTCCTCGCGATTATTGGCGAAACGCGATTCCGAGGGTTATCACCAATAATAGTGCCGCAGGTGCCCATAATATCGCCCGATCCCTCACCTTGGCTCGCACCAAGAGGGCGCAGACCATCATCAGCGCAAGCCCTAACGAACTGATAAAACGGATGGTGAGGCTAAAAAATCCCACAAGCAACCCGAGTCCCCCGAGTATCTCCAATCCCCCGGTTAGTCGCTGGATAGAGCGCAATCCCCACCGCTCAAACTCAGCGGTCAGCGCCCGAGAAAAAAAACAGGCGATCCCGTACACAAGAAACGCCACGGCAGTGCCGAGCTGAACAAGGGAAAAAAATATCGGGATCATCGGGGTAAAAAAAAAGGCTAACCAAGCATGACCCACCATGCTACCGTTTGACGCGAGGGTAGTGTCAACCCACATTCGACTATGAGAGCATCTTTATGAATTCATCCACAATCGCCCCCCTCCTTCAGATTATCATCGCCTGTGGTCTTCTCAATGTCTGGCTGCTGCGATTCAATCGAAGTACGGCCTATCGGGGTGGAAATGCGACGACCCTGGTCGAGGAGTTCGCCGTGTACGGACTCTCCCCTTCCTTCTGCTATGCAATCGGAACGCTTAAAGTGGGCTCGGCACTGGTCCTCCTGCTCGGGCTAAAGCTCCCCTTCCTCGTCGCCCCCGCCGCAGCACTCGTTGCCGGCTTGATGGTCGGAGCGATCGCCATGCATGCCAAGGTCAAAGATCCTATAAAAAAAGCAGTTCCCGCATCGCTGATGCTGGCGATGAGTGTGGCTCTATATTTGAGCGTCTGATTACCCCCGCGCCTCCTAAGAGAATTGTTCTTATCTCGGCATACACCGGCTCGATTGATGGACTGGCAGAGGGATGTCCCCTTACCTCTAAGCCACCTCTATGCCTCTGAGACATAGAGGACCATGGAAAAATTTAAAGGTAGTGGACCCCTGTCCACTACCCTTATTCGGCCTTGGAATACTCCAATTAGTTGCCGAAATGGACAAAAACGGATATTCATGGCTCTAAATGGATAGAGAAATGGATATCGTATGAAAATCGGGGCACTGAAGATATCGCCGGAGCTGCTGCGGCTTATCGCGGAAATCGACGAGTTTAAGGGAAGCTGGCGGGCGATGGCGATGCTGGCCCCGGAGCGGCTGGCCGTGCTGAAGCGCGTCGCCACTATCGAGAGCATCGGGTCTTCGACCCGCATCGAGGGGGCGAAGCTGACCGATGCCCAGGTGGAAGAGCTGCTGGGTCGGTTGGAGGCAAAGGCATTTGTCAGCCGCGACGAGCAAGAGGTCGCGGGTTATGCCGAGGTGATGGATGCGGTCTTTGATTCCCACGCCTCCATCCCGCTGACGGAAAACTATATCAAGCAGCTTCACGCCATGTTGCTGCGCCATTCGACCAAGGACGAACGGCACAGGGGCGAATACAAGAAGCTGCCGAACAATGTCGAGGCGTTCGACGCGGACGGGAAAAGCGTCGGCGTCGTGTTTCAAACCGCTTCGCCTTTCGACACGCCCTTCCGAATGCAAGAGCTGGTCGCGTGGACGCGCGAGGCTCTGACGGATCGCGCGTGGCATCCGCTGATAGTCGTCGGGCTGTTTGTCGTCGTGTTCCTGGAGATTCACCCGTTCCAGGATGGCAACGGGCGTCTGTCGCGGGTTCTCACCACGCTCCTGCTGCTCCAGGCCGGATATTCCTATGTGCCGTATAGCTCGCTGGAGAGCGTCATCGAAGCGAACAAGGAGGGCTATTATCTGGGGTTGCGGCGGACGCAAGGGACGCTGACGCGCGACGAACCGGATTTCGAGCCGTGGCTGGTGTTCTTTCTGCGCTCGTTGAAAAAGCAGAAAGATAGGCTGACGGAGAAGGTGGCGCGCGAGCCCGGGGCGGAAGGTCTGCACCCGGACGCGCTGAAGATTTTGGAGGAAGCGCGGCGCACCGGGCGCATCACCACGGGCGACGCGGAGAAGTTGACAGGCGCAAAGCGGCCGACGGTGAAGACGCGGCTGGGAGAGCTGGTCAAGCGCGGGCTGCTGGTGCGCCAGGGGCAGGGAAGAGGCGCTTGGTATGGACTGGCGCCAGCTCAGTAGGATCGAGTAGGATCACGCTCGCGCGGGAGACCTTGGTCTCTCACCTCTTTGTCTCAGAGGCATAGAGACAGAAGGAGGTATTCTGCAACATATATGTGCAGAATAGAAATGAAGAAAATAGACCTTGGGCTTCCTCTATTGCTCAGAGGTATAGAGGTCCAGTTCTCTATTACCTTTTGAGCAAGCTCTATGTGAAAGGGTGGATGCTTGTCAGAGGTGGCTTCGTTGTCTTTGCTCATCGTGATTACGCCTCCTCGTCGAAGGTGTCTGCGGAGGAAGCGATATCGGGCGCAAATTCGATATCACCTGCTGCTGCTTGCTCGGGGGTGAGAGCTGTTTCGAGAGTGAGGCCGAGGGCTTCGATGAGATCGGGATCGGCTTCTTGGATGAGGTTGGTTTCGGAGAGGAGAGTGAGGAGGTCTTCGGGGGTGGTGGGGGTCATGGGGGGTGGTTCCTGTTTTTGTTCGGTATGAGAAGGATTTGTCTTGGGGTGGTTTGATTTATGGGGGTTTTTGGAGGATCATCATGGTTCTTTAATGCAGGTTTATGGACTACTGCTCTTACGCCGAGTACCTTGAACTTTTTGGTTTCCTCCAGACGAGGATCAGAAGCGACTCCCCCAATTTGGACTACTACCGATCACTTGGAGGCCGTTGGTCTTCTTTAACCCAAAAAGAGCAAGCGGATGCTGCCGCCATGTTGCGCGAGTTACTATCCCTCATACGACAGAAGGATCCTGTTCGTAGAAGTGTAGGTTTCTGGGCGTGAGCGACCACAGGTTCCCAAAGCAGGGCGTCTCTCATCGAGAGCCGCCCTCGCTTTTCACCCATTCAAACTCACCACCACCCTCACCCCAAACGCCCTCCCCCACGCCTCCGCATACTGCTCAATAATCCGCGCCTTTCACCTCTTTGTCTCAGAGGCATAGAGGCCGAGACCGGCGAGACTTGGGACATACCGCATCATCTATGATTGGGGGAATACCTAATTCCGTAACTGACTTTCAATAAAGGTGGGACGGATCGTCTACCTGTCGTTTTCGATAGTATTTTTATTGTGGGAGAATTTCCTATCGGAAGCTTGTAATCACACGCAAAACGATGTAATGATGACGGGCCACTCAAAGGTTTTCATCATGGAAAGGAAAAAATGAGGGTTTTACCCTCATCGAGCTTCTCATCGCCGTCATCGCCATAATGGTGGTGGGCGGTATTTTCTTGAGACCGCTACTGGGGAATCAAGAAAATACAGAAGCTCAAGCAAAAGCTTGGGCGTCCAAGCTTTTCGGGGGAGAAGCGCAGGCAACGTGCACGCGGTTCGACACCGACGGTGACGGGTACATCAGTTGCGATGTGGCTGTCAAATCGCCCAGTGGTACATCCGTGTACCCGGTGCTTTGCGCCGCGCCCTTGACTTTCAACACAGGCTGTAAACTGAAGCCTGTAATTACTCCAGGCCGATTTTTCCAGTGATCGTTTTGGTTAGGTAGAGTAGTTGTCTGCGTTCTTGATCGCCCTTTGTGCGAATCATCAACCCAAGGCAACTACTCTCTTTTTTTTAACATCAATAGATGCCACTTTTCTGAGAAGTCTCATGTGTTAGAAGACTTTTCATCTCATCCTATTAGGCACCCCACCCCCATCTCCCAATACACCATCTGCCGAGCCCGGATCGGACTTCTTCCTGCCACAAACACCAACAGCTCCCCACCATCCAACACCCGTCCATCCCCATCCTTCCGCGCACCAGGTAACTTCATAACCTCATCAGGCGTCATTAAGGGCCGCCTTACCTCTTGAATCGACGTCGACACCGATTCGAGCATTGCTGAGGCTCGTTTGCCGGAGATCTGGACGTTTGCAGCTAATACCGTTGCAACACCGGTCATATCGGAGATCCACTTTGCCGTTTCTAGCTCATTGGGGGCAAAGCATACTCGGATGTGACAGTTTGGGATTATCGTTTCGTTTTTTCCGTAGTGGGCGATTATTTGGGAGCGATCTTGCGCGATGATGAGAGTTCTTAGTCCGTAGCCTGCGATGTAGCCAAGAGCTTTCTCAAAGACGGGGACTCTGCCAAGGGCGGGGAACTCGTCTAAAAGAAGAAGCATCTCGTGCCGGTAATGCTTTTCTTTGGCGGACATTGATTCGGTGTTTAGCTGGATTATCTGATTGATAATTATCCGGGTGTCAGCATCGCCCTGAAACTGCCGAAAACTCATCGGTTTGAAAATGCATAGGATTAGGTGATTTTTGTTATGGTGTTTTTGTAAGAATTTCTTGTTCCTTTTGTTCCTCCTTGTTTGCATCGTGCTTTTTCATAACCGGGATTGTGGCT
>Ga0114973_10002595_pt1 | contig 13014 bp, 19 predicted proteins | sample M_140807_MF_Meta_FD_87025 | JGI IMG/M metagenome (GOLD analysis project Ga0114973, IMG submission 87025) | Freshwater microbial communities from Lake Montjoie, Canada to study carbon cycling - M_140807_MF_MetaG | ecosystem: Environmental > Aquatic > Freshwater > Lake | place: Lake Montjoie... | reverse complement strand
AATAGAAGAAACAAAGGAAGTAGAAGTTGAAATAGAAGAAACAAAGGAAGTAGAAGTTGAAATAGAAGAAACAAAGGAAGTAGAAGTTGAAATAGAAGAAACAAAGGAAGTAGAAGTAGAAGAAACAAAGGAAGTAGAAGTAGTAGAGGCAAAGGAAGTAGAAGTTGAAATAGAAGAAACAAAGGAAGTAGAAGTAGTAGAGGCAAAGGAAGTAGAAGTTGAAGTTGAAGAAACAAAAGAACCCGAACCAGTAGTAGAATCTAAATAATTTTATAAACAAATAAACAAATAAATAAATATAAAAACATTATATTTATTTAATGTATAATATAATGTTTTGCTCTATTCTTTTTTTTGGAGTTAGTGCTTTTTTTTCAGCTTTCGTTATGTCTGCTATTAATATGGATATGGATACAAACTATTGGCAACAATTTTATCATTTTCAAGAAAAATTCGGAAAAAAATATGAAAATCTTGTAGAATATGAAACCAGATTCCATATTTTTCGTGAAAACTTACATAGTATTATAACTCACAATTTGGATAGAACTCACAATTTTACTATGGGGGTGAATCAATTCACCGATTTAACATCTATCGAGTTTAAACAGCAATTTGTCAGCGGATTAAAAACAGAAGTTGGAAGTTATGGTTGTAAATCTTTTTCTAGTAGTGCGATAAACGCGCCTTCTTCTATAGACTGGAGAGACAAAGGCGCTGTTACATCTGTCAAAGATCAAGGACAATGTGGAAGCTGTTGGACTTTTTCCGCAACAGGAGCTATTGAGGGGGCTTGGGCTCAAAAACAAGGTGAAGGACAGCTCATTAACTTATCCGAACAACAGTTAGTTGATTGTGCTACTGGTATCAGTTATGGAAGCCACGGTTGTTCTGGAGGACAAATGGAAGGAGGTTTCAAATATGTTATAGAACACGGTCAATGTAGCTTAGCATCTTATCCGTATACGGCCAAGGATGGAAACTGTGTAACGTGCTCTAAAGTCGCGATGATTTCATCATGTGCTGATGTCAAACCAAATGATCAAGTATCTTTAAAGGGTGCTGTAGCTCAACAACCCGTCGCGATAGCAATTGAAGCAGATACTCGTTATTTTCAATCTTATTCCAGTGGTATACTAACTAGCTCAAGTTGCGGAACAAATTTGGATCATGGCGTTTTAATTGTCGGATATGGTTCAGAAAATGGAATAAAATATTGGTTGGTTAAGAATAGCTGGGGAACAACTTGGGGGGATAATGGATATGTTAAAATAGCTCGTAGTGAAAGTACAAATGACCCGGGTATTTGCGGAATTGCGATGGATCCTAGTTTTCCAATTGTTTAATTTATTACGAATAATTTCAAAATAAATAATGAAAAATGAATTATATCAAAATAATATATATGGCTTATCACAGTTTTCGCAATAGAACTAAAAAACAGAAAAAAACTAGAACTAGAATTAAATCTAGATCTAGATCTAGATCTAGAAAACATTTAGGGACACTGCGAAAAAAAGGAGGAGACACAAATGTTAAATATACGCCACAACAAAACGAAAACAATCAACAATACATTAATAGAGCAACTCAAGGAATAAAAACAAATTTACAAAATATAGACAAAACAAAAAGCTTTAATAATCCTACCAATATGAAAGCGATTTCAAACGTGGCGCAATACGCCCAAAATTTAAGCGCGGCGACAAATTACATTACGAATGACCCACAAGCAAAGGCAGCGTTGGGGGTAGCAAAAACAAATAAAATGCAGAATGTAGGGAACACATTATTACAACATACCGCAAATCTCCAGCAATCCATAGCGAATGGCGAACACGATGATACTATTAACTCATCGTTAGATTTGGCAAAAAAAACAGCAGTCAATATGCATAAAATTGTTATGGACAAAGATGTTCAGAAACATTTAACAAATACTGGTTCTACTTTATTTAAAATGGGAAAAAATATGTTTACCGTAGGATCTAAGTACTATACTGGCACGTTAACTGGAACGGATGCTATAAGAGCAGTGGGGGAAAACGCAAGTCTAGGCGCTCAAGCGCTTTATCATAGTAGTAATGCTATAATTGCTGCTAATAAAGCAGTGAATAAAACTTCTTAAGCAAACGAATTTCAATATATTACTCAACAACAAAGTGTAAATCAAGGTTCAAACTCAATCTCGTATTCTATAAGTGCTTTTATATCCGTTTTCATACCGTTGTAAATGACGCCTTTTATTTTATTCAATACGGTTTCATTCTTAAAATTAAGATCTAACATTTTTATCAACGTTCTATTGTACAAATCAGTATTCGTATCATTAAAATTATGTTGACTTTCTAGTTGTTTTTTCCAATCCGTTAATCCCTTTGTCATTCTCATATATATTTTATTTACAAAATGTATTAACGTTTCTTTTTCGATTTCTGCCCAAACAGGAGTAGCTGATTGATCTGATTGAGTAGTACAAACATAAATGTGGTTTGTTTTTTGATCTAGACAAAATATTGGAAATGGATTTTTTTCTTTTTTTTCTTTTTTTTCAAAAATATTCATTGTCATTACTTCAGCAAAAGCGGAAATAAACCCACTGGAAAGCAAAGTATCAATGTTATCATTCGTTATAGAGATTTCATTGATTAATTCATTAAATGTACATATTGGTTTTACATTTGTGTTGAGCCATTCTATAACATTCATCTTTTTCTTTTTCTTTTCTATCCATTTTGTCATTTGTTCCATTTTTTCCTCTAATTTATTATATTTCATAGTCAATTCTAAAATAATATTATACATTTGTTTTTGAGTTGGCAGTTGTATGTCTTCTATGTCATCCTCCGATAAGGATACTGGTGGTTTATTATTTTTACTTCTATAAATTGTTTCACATAATACTAAATGTTTGTCCATATTATTTCTTGTTTTGTAGCTTTTTCCACAATATATACAACACAAACAGGATTGCTTTATTTTATTTGGTATATCGTTTTTTGAAATCATTGTTTTTTTAATTATTGTTTTGTTATTTATTGTTTTGTTATTCATTATTGTATATAAATCTGATACAATAATTAAAATCAATTTTATATATTTTACAAAATACAAATTGTAAAAAATATAATACGTATATAATATATAATATATAATACATGACAAATTTAAGAACATCATTAATCATAAACAACAACAACAACATTGGAATTTTAAACAATCTATACGATGTGGTTCCATATTACTATAGAGTAAGAAATTGCGATACTAATATGACGGCGAATACTCCGGCAAATCAATACCAAAGACAAAAACTTATTCAAAACACTGTAAGAGTTGCGTCGTCCTTGTATACTATGAATTTAGGATCATTAACAGCCTATACAAAACCGCCAATGGAACCGTATGGCGGTGTATGTTGGAATCAAATGAGCGACAGACCTGTACCAAGTGTTCAAAAAGCTTATATTCCAACAGGATCTAATTGTTCTTTAAATAAAAAACATACATCTGTTACGTCTAGTCGTCCAGGAGGTCAATCGCCTGGAGGAATTGGTTGCGATATAAAACATAACTCGTATGACAGATATTTAAACAGGTTAAAAGGAAAATCTTCACTTAGACGAGGCACCATACCTCCCGGATTTGGAGCACCGCAAATACCATTTAATTGCGCTTATCCGGTTTATGGAGGCAAAGTGGTAAAAACAAATATTATTAATGGTTGTGATTGTTTTATTCCTTCCAATGAAAAAACAAATAATAATGTAACAAGTAGTTTTGGTATTGGAGATGAGGTTTATGCTATCTAATCTAGAGATTAGAGATTAAATAATAAATAATAAATAATAAATAATAAATAAACTATGCGTATTTTAGAAGAATACAAGAATTATTTTATTGTTTATGTAAAATTAAAATATTTGTAATAATTATAAAATATGCCAGCCCAATTGAAAATGAATATTGGTAACTTGAATTATGCTAAAAATCAAATAAATTCTCTTATTTCACAACAAGTGAATGTCGCCGCTAACACAAGCGCTGTGAATATGCCGTCGACTTTAAAAAGTCCTATGATCGGACGTATTTTTAGAACGAAACCTGGTTGCGGATCGTGTGGAAAATAATGTAATAGTAATATTAAATATATATTAATATTATATGTCAACAAATGGTTTTAATACCCCTTATCCTAGTAATGTTACTCCTTATCCTTCGAATCGTTTAAATAAGGCTACTAATTTTTCGTCTTTGTATTATACTGACAACTTGCCATACAATAAACAATATAATAATTGTAATAATACTCTTTGCTACACATATAGCAAAAACTTTATTTACAAACCGCATTCTGCTTACGGAATGGTAGGAACAAGTGCGGCTGGATATTTAGGTAGAAGAAAAAGGTTATAAAATATAATTATTTTAAAACAGGTTTAAAAGTATTTCAACAATAAATAAAATGAGCGTCGAATCTAATTCTGATTCCAGAGTAGAACAAATGTCTACAGTCCAAAAAGAAGCGTTGGAACTTTTTACAAAAAAGAATAAAGATTATGGGGACGCTTTTGCTACATATGGTTCCGTAGGTGTTATTGTGCGTCTAGGAGATAAGATCCAGCGCTTAATGTCTATAAGTAAAAATGGTATTCAATTTGTAGACAACGAAAGCGTTCGAGATACTTTAATAGATCTTCACAATTATGCCGCTATGGCTGTTATGTTAATTGATGATAAGAATAATTTATTATAAAAAAGTAATTGAATTTTTTTGTTTTGTTAATTCAAAGAATGTTGAATTTTTTGGAATAAAGCGCTTTCTTTTACGAAAATTTTCCACTTAGCAGTTATGATTAATATGAATCCAAATAAAAATAGCAATAATTTCGTTTCATAATCTAATACAATTGGTTTATTATATCTAGGATTAAATAAATAAATCAATAATAATGACATCATTATGATAAAGATAAACTCCATTCTATCTTTCCAAAAAACAACATTTTTGTCTTTTGGCGTATTTGTCTGTCCCTTTATTTTATCATAAATGTGAATTATAGCTAAAATTATAAATATTACTTTTACTAAAAAAATTAAGGATATATACATATTAAATGAATTCATATAATTTATACTAAGATTTTATTTATAATAAGATTTTATTTATAGTAAGATTAAATCCTATTATAATAATATCTTTTTTTATCATATAAATGAATTCGAATCAATTTTTGAATACTAATTTAATTCAAACGAATATAAATGATGGATACAAATATGAAACGCATAGCGAATTTATAAAAAATTTAAAACCCACGGTTTTTTCTGTTTATTGTATTTTTTGCTCTTCGGATAAAACGACGGCTTTAACAAATGACGGCTCATTTAGAGCATGTTTACGTTGTAGGAAACATTTCAAAGCAAACATTGTATTCAAATAAAATTATATAATATTAATATATATGGCGTGTTCTATTAGCTGTGCTATTTCTGTTGTTTTTATTATCGGCATGATTTACTTTTATAACGCAACATCTAAAAGCGCAATTGTAAAACATTATAAAGAAAAATTACCTTCTGGGTTGAAAGAAAGATATGAGAAAATTACAGAGGAGAGACTTAGAATCAGTTGCTATGGTTACGTTATTGGTTTTTTCATTTCTCTCTTCATTGTATTTTATAATCTTAAAAAGAAGGGACCAAGGCTGAATACTATTTCTATTGTTTGTATAGTAGTTACTACTTGTTTTTTAACAAATTATTTTTATTATACATTGTCTCCAAAATCTGACTGGATGTTAGATCATATGACAAATCAAGAACAGGTTCGTTTGTGGCTACAATTGTATAGGCAAATGCAAGTATATTATCATAGTGGCTTAGTACTAGGAATTATTGCGGTTGGTGTAATGGCGTTCGCTTTTCGCTGTTAAATTATTTGGTTTTTATTTTTGTTTTATTTTTGTTTTATTTTTGTTTTATTTTTGTTTTATTTTTGTTTTATTTTTGTTTTATTTTTATTACACCTTTTAACATTTCAAACGCCGATTTTATTTTTGATTTACCAATAAAATTGAATATAAAATAAATTAAATGTAATTTTTTATAAAGAGTAATAAATATTACACCATTGAAGATTTAAAATAGCGCCTTCGCACCAAATCCAAACAAATTCTTTTACAACCTTTTTACATTTCAAAAGCCATAAATATATAATTAAACTAATTAAAAATAAAAAGATATAATATTAATAATAATGGAAAATATTAAAACAAATGACATTGATTTTTTTTTAACAAGTAATAAAATTAATTTTTTAAAAAAAATATTGCCTAGAAAATTTGATGAACGTTATGGTGATATCGCCGGAGCTATACTGTATAAATTTGCTTCACATTATGATAACGATGTAATATATAATTTATATATTTATAATACCTGTATTGACTTTGAATATGAAGATAATAACTTTTTTACTTATCCTGGTCCATACACTATAGATATTATAGATGGTTTTTGGGAAAATATGAGTAGTCAAAATAAAAATTTAATTTTTAATTTAGTTTTATATAATTATAATAATCCTCGAAAATTAAATAATAAGTCAGAAAGCGACGATGATGACGATGATGACGATGATGGTTCGAACTGCTGACATATGTACGCTGAGAGGGGTGATAATAAGTGATTTCAAATTTACACCTTTTAACATTTCAAACGCCGATTTTATTTTTGATTTACCAATAAAATTGAATATAAAATAAAATTGAATATAAAATAAATTAAATGTAATTTTTTATAAAGAGTAATAAATATTAAAATGTTGTTAAATAACGTAATTGTTCTAATGGAGTCTTTGTTAAATAAAGATTTACAAGAAGTAATTAATTTGTTGAAAAATAAAAATATTAATTATGCGTATAATATTGCGTGTTATATTACGAATGAGGATGGCGTTGATGAATATAATTACGGTGGGAGAATACTATCAAATAGACGATACAATAAGTATAATAATTCTTATATTTATTTGGCAGTAATAGAAAAAAAAATTGTTGAATGTAAGTTGTATCAAGTAAACAAAGAACAAGTATATGTAGTAACTACTTTACAAAAATATGAAAGGGATAATTTGTGGTTGAATGATGTACACGATGTTATAGTTCAATTATAATCGGCGTTTGAAATGTTAAAAGGTGTAAAAAATTTTCTTTTAATAATTTGGATAGGGTTATAATTATATAGTTTTTCTAATCCTAAATGTAAAATTCCGTGGATTCCCGCAAGTATACCTATAAAACTTATAAGTAATATGATATGATATGGTTTTTCGGTCATTAGTTTTTTGTAATTTTTTACAATAATAACTATATTTATTACAAGTAGCGTTCCTGTGACTAGTAAAGCATAATACGATGGCGCCATTTTAAAATCACGTTTCCGTTTATCTTTATCTTTCATTGACTATTTATATATTTATTTATAAAAATAATTTAAAGACTACTAATGTTAATTATATGTGATAAAAGATAAAGATAGGACATCCTACAGCAATTGAAAAGTAAAAATAAAACTCTTTATGAGTATTTCTCCGGTTGATGTCAGCATTAGGATAATATAGGATAAGATTTGCTCGTGTGGCGCAGTTGGTTAGCGCGCGGAGCTTATGTCTCTGAGGTCGAGGGTTCAAACCCCTCCATGAGCAATTTGTATAAAACGTTTGGATAGGATATATCACATGTATTTTTTAGCAAAATATATTCTTTACAATATAAAAATGATGAGCAATAAAAAACAAAAAATAGCGATTATTTTTTATGGGTTAACTAGATCATTAAATAAGACTATTTTTTCATTTAAAAAACATTTATTTCAGATATTGCGAAATAATTCAATAGACTATGATATATTTATACATACCTACAAAATACACGGAGAATATAAAAATAAATGGAGTAACGAGTATACTTCAAATTATTTGAATGAAGACGTCAAATCTTTATTAAACCCAAAATATCTCCTTTATAATAATCAAGAAGACGTTGTTAAAAAAATAAATTTTGAAGAATATTATGAGAAACTTGGGGTGTGGTCTGGAGAAACGCCTGAAATGACAAAATATCTAATTAAAAATTTATGTTTAGCGCTGTATTCAAAAAAGCGTATCACACGTTTGTTTGAAAAACACAAAAACGAATATGATTACGCTATTATTACACGTCCCGACTTAGAGTTTACTACTAATATAAATGTTGAATGGTTAAAAGAATTAAACGATAATAATATAATTATACCTGCGTGCGATAGTTATAGTGGTTGTAATGATCGTTTTTGTATAGGAAAACCAGATAATGTTATATATTACGGAACTTTATTCGATTCTTTAAAAGAATATTCAAGAGAAATTAGTATTATTTCAGAAAGATATATGTTAGATATGCTTAATAGGAAATGTCTTCAAATATTATACAAGGATATATTATATAACACAATTAGATATAATCATACGATTCATAAAAAAGGAGAAAAAAAAGAAGTAAAAAAAACTATAATAAAAATAAAAAATTCTCATGATATTAACCATAACCATAAACATTTGTTTCAAACAGCAATAATTAAAACAATAGACTTTTAATCTAACTCGTTTAAGTGAAACTAGAAACCATCCAAGCAAACGGCGTCTTTGCCCGAGTGGTCTAAGGGGCCAGACTTAAGACCTGGTGTTTAAAAAACGCGTGGGTTCGACCCCCACAGGACGCATATAGTTATAAAAACTATCTAAAAAACTATTTAAAGAGAAATTATATTTATAATATGTGAAGGATTTAGCACTTTTTTACTATAACAAATCCATTACAGCAAAAATAAATCAAAAATTGCTAAGAATTTTTTCTTATTATATAATGAATAGAAATATTCATTCGGATTTAGCAAAATCATGTGCGCGCCATGAAAAAAATGAATCCATTACAGCAACAAATACTAAAAATAAAGTAGAGTAGAGTAGAGTAGAGATGCTTATTCTTTGTAGAATAAGTGTATAGTGTATAGTGTATAATGTTTCCATACAGCAATTTCTAATTTCAAAATGAAAAGTAGGGTTTTTTATAAACACCAATGTTTAACTGATTTGTTTCAGTTAATTTAGGAAGCAGCGGTTGGTCTTATAGTGTAATGGTTAGCACATTAGACTTTGAATCTAATAATCCGAGTTCGAATCTCGGTGAGACCTTTTTCTTTTTTTTGAAAAAAAATATTTCAAATACTAATTTTTGGTATTTGAAATATCTAAAATCCATTTTGTATATAACATTTCAACTTTACGTTATGTTATGTTATGAAGTTAATCTAAAATATTATCAATTTCATGTGTAATGACTATTGGAGAATAAATTTGTTTTTTATTATACAAATCAACATAATCTATTCTTGTATCTTCTAATAAATAATAATTATAATACGATGTTTTTAAAATGATCTTTCCTGTTTCAATTTCTACAACAAAACTACGCTGCCATTTATCTGATTTATTAAATTCATCATGGTTGCTTATCCAATCATCGTTATCATAACTGTTTTTTAAATAAATATCATCATTTATGTAATTTGATAATAAATGGCCGCCTGTTACGGATAAATAATTAGAATCGTAAAGATCATATTTTATGTTTTCAAGAACTTTTAATATGTAATTTTTCAAATGTTGATTATTTGGAGTTGAAAAAAATAAATTTCCATTATATAATTTACCAGCTGTATATTCACATAAACTTTTTTGTTTCGATAATAAATTATCAATTGGCGAATATAGTATATTTTTACAGTCAAAATATATTCCACCTTCATAGTATAAATAAACTGCTCTAAATAAATCAGCTTTATATGAGCCGGGTATTACTTTATTTAAAAAAGTAATTAATTTTTTATTTTTATTATATAAATATTCAAGTTGTCTTATATTATCAAAAAATTCATATTTCATATCTGGAATCAAAGATAAGATAGAATTTATAGAATAAAATTTATTTACATGTAAGTTATTCCTATTAGAAAATGTTTGAAATATATTAAAACTATAGTTTTTATGCTCTATTTTTTGTAATTCTTTTTTTATTTGAATAAAATAACTTTGTTTTTGTGCCCTATAGTTAATTTTTAATTCAATTTCTAATTCTTCCTTATCCATCTGTAAATATATTTTTTTTTGATTATTTGGTTCTGTGAAATAAACGTCGTCATTAAAATATGTTAGCGTTAATACAAAGACATTTTTATTGAAATATTTTAAATCTATTTGTTTAAAGTGAAAATTATTTTTATTTGGGTCATATTGTAAGTTTGATATGTTGTACAATATGGTTCTTGGTAATATAGTTTCATTAATAGTAATATTAGATTTATGATAAGACAATTTTCTATTGTAAAAATGAATTTTGTATTTTTTACAAAATGTTTTTTCTAAATTATATCTAAACGGTTTTGCTATTTCCGTACTTGATAACGAATCGACGTTAACGATAGAATCGACCTCTAATTCCATCGGGAAAATCAAATTTATTCCACAAGCGTATAAATTATGTAATTTATAAAATAATGTTAATATTAAATCGTCATGATTTATTATACTTTCATCTTCTATTTTTACTCGTTGGTAAAAATCATATAATTTGTTTATAAACTTATATTTAAATGAAAAAGACAACCATCCATAAACAAAATTTTTGTAGTTATCATAAAATATATTATAAACATTTTTATCAGAAAGAAATTGGGGCAATATTTGTAATTCATCTATAAAAACACTATCGCAATTGTACATTTGGTAAGCTAAATCATAATAATAAGTAACAGATGGCTTGTAAACTACGTCATCATCAATGACAATAATTTTGTCTTCTGGTTTTAAAAAATCGTGCATTTTGTACAATCCTAATATTTTCGTTATAGGCCCGTAATCCTCGCTAAAATTAATAATTATGTTATCATAATTTTGTTTATAATATTGAATTTTGCTTTCAAATGTATTTTTATCATAATCGAAATTTCTGTTGTATACATTACATAAATTGATAATAATATATTTTGGTTTATAAGTTTGATTATATAAGCTTTGTATTGTTTTTTCAAATTGTTTGTGAATAAATCTAGTTGGAATAGATGTTAAACTAAATATTATCTCGCTTGAAACGTTTTCTATTTTTTCATTTTCTAAATCATAATCTTGTAAAAAATCTATGTCTAGTAACGTATAATCCATTATTATATAAATTAATAAATTTATTTAACTTATTTAACTTATTTAACTTATTTAACTTATTTATTTGTAATATTTTAAGCGTAGTTCGTAACAGTTCAAACCTAGGCAGTAGTTCCATTTCCTCTGGAACTAGAAATAGGAAATGTATAATCTGGGTTTAATACCATGGAATACGTTTTTATTTGGTACAATGTTGATTGTGTATAAGGTATCAATGATGAATACGCGTCTACAAATTGGTTAAACGTTGAGTTTGGTGGTAAAGTTGTTCCAGTAATATTTTGTGGAGAAAAAGGCACTTGCGTTTTTGCTGAATTTAAATAAGCGTTTATATCTGAGTTTTGAAACATAGATACGGCAATATCTGATAAACCAGGTAAATTTAACGCGGAAGCACTTCCGTTAATGTAAACGCTTACATTTTCTAAATATAAATAATTTTTGTTATAATCCGTATTTGTTAAAAAAAATACTTTTCCTATAGATTGTTCACTTATGTTATCAAGATTTATTTTCATTCTACCATCTGAAAGATAAGTTAAACTCACAGATATAGAAGGATCCAAATTATTTATCAATCTTTTCGTTGAAAAAGCTACCCAATCGCGCGATGTTAAGTCCTGGTTCATAATTATAATTTATTATATTATTTTATTATTTTTAAAAATTTTAATTTTGGTAAAATAGCTTAAAGATAAGTTACGTTTTTAATATGAAGGGAGGGAAGTAAAAAAAGATTCTTATAGCAATTTAATTTTTATAAAACATGACCTTGACCGTCATGGATGAATGAATCTTGTGAAAAAAAACCCGGTTAGCTCAGTTGGTAGAGCGCCAGACTTTTAATCTGGTGGTCCAGGGTTCAAGTCCCTGATCGGGTGTTTTATTTTTTATTTTGTGTGTTTTTATAATGCTTTTTTCTACCGTATTTACAATATTGTTTTTGAGAAAAACCCCGAGGAGATTTACAATTTATACTTTTCTTATACTTTAATGACCATTTTCTAGTCTTCTTTTTTATAGTTTTTTCACTCATATAATATTATATAAATATATTATATAAATATATAATATTTTATTAAACATTTTACTATTTCAAACGCCTACTCATTTTTACTAATCCAATCAGATACTATTTTGTAATCAGTTAGTTGTTTTGTCTCGCAAATTTCAATTTCAGAAGTATATGAAGAAATATTTCCCAATCCAAAACCACAAACACCCCAATTAAAACCATCTATTTTTTTACTTACAATGTGAATACAATATTTTTTTGGTTGTATAACTATTTTATGTATATCATTTGTATTTAATACAAAATTAGTTAATCTAATAAATTTTGACATATAATATATATTTTTATTCACATTGTTTTTAAATACTTTAACATTTAAAATAAGCATTTGAAATGTTAAAAGGTGTAAATTTTTTTATAATCGCTTCGACTAGGAATCGAACCTAGGTTGGTCGGTGACAGCATTTATACTTATTAAAATACAATAAATTAAATTGTTAACAGCCGACTATTCTAACCATTAAATTACCGAAGCAGAAAATGTAAAAGGTTGTGTACGTATAACCCTTCACATATTATATATTTAATTTGTCTTTAAATAGTTTAATACTTATTATGATATTATTTGGTATTATTATTATAATTTTTTATAATTTTTTATAATTTTTTATAATTTTTTATAATTTTTTATAATTTTTTATAATTTTTTATAATTTTTTATAATTTTTTATAATTTTTT
>Ga0114973_10002592_pt1 | contig 13015 bp, 14 predicted proteins | sample M_140807_MF_Meta_FD_87025 | JGI IMG/M metagenome (GOLD analysis project Ga0114973, IMG submission 87025) | Freshwater microbial communities from Lake Montjoie, Canada to study carbon cycling - M_140807_MF_MetaG | ecosystem: Environmental > Aquatic > Freshwater > Lake | place: Lake Montjoie... | reverse complement strand
CGCATCGGTGCTGGTGGTGCCGATAACTGAGCAATCCCACTGGTTTTCGACCCCGCGGCTGGTGTCGGTATCGCGGCGATCAAAACAATATTCGTATTGAGCCTGCAGATTTGCGTTGCCTACTACGCCCGTCTGCGGCCAAGGACGCTGACCCTGCAAAACAGTCATCGATGTGTGCTCGTGACCTGGGTTGTTCGTCTCTAAACCTATCCAGATCGGCTTAGAACGGGCACGGCTCTCGGTTTCAGCCACTGCGTACTGAAATTCCTGAATCTCTTGCCAACGCCACATAGCCTTAGGCGTGGCCGTGCCGTCACCCTTGATCGCAGCACGACCGCCTGGGAGAGTGGATTCCCAGGTTTGGTTAGGACCTTTGAGCGAAGAGGCTGGCTGGCCGCCAGGACTGCCACCCGGGAAGGTGGACGTCGTCCATGGGCCAGTCGCGCTGGTGGTGAGTCCCAATGCGGGCGCAACCGGCTCAAACGGGTCTTCACGCAGCGTACAGTTTCTGGCGCTGCTGCCACCGTGGTCAGCCTGAACAAACCAGTCCAAGCCGAAGGTTTTGACTGATTTGTCGATCAGCTTTTGCATTGAAATCTGGCCATCCGAACATGTCGAGTGGTTGTGAAAGTCACCGGTCACATAGGTGCCTGCAGGCTTGGATTTGGCTTTTTCGGCCGCTGTTGCGACTTGCACGGTGGCAACAGAGATGAAACCGATCAAAGAAGCTACCGCAACTGCAGTGTGACGAAGGGCAAATTGATTGCGCATGGGAAATACCTTTTAATGCGATGAAGTTAAATCGAAGTGGTCGAAGACTGATCACCGTAGAAATAGACAACGCCACCCAAGACGATGACTTTGGTGCTGAAGTCAACAGTGGTGGTGTCTGCGTCTGAATTCGTCAGGGTGCCTGTCAGATTGCAAATGTTATTGTTGTCGCAGCCCGACAATTTGGAGTTGGTGACTGATACCATTGGAAACAAAGACAATTCTGGACTGGTCCCCAGAGCCGTCGCGTTGGCAGCAAGCGTATTCACAATGTCAGCCTTGGTCAGACCTTGGTCCAGAAACTTCTCATCGAAAAGATTGGGCAAAGCTTTGGAGTTGAGGCCAGTGCTGCTGGCCAAGTCAGCAAGAGCGCTGCTCATTTTGGCTGAAAATTGGGTAACTGCGACTTCAAGATCGATACCGTTACTTCCTCCACCACAAGCACTGAGTGTCAGCACCGTGCTTAAGATGAGGGAGGATGAAAAAACTCGTTTGCTGATCATGCTGGGAATGCTCCGAGAAGGGTTTAGGGTGAGATTCGGGAGGAGTATTTTTTGTAAACTCGGCCTGATCCTATTGGCTTCTTGTGAAGCTTTCGTGACAGCCTCAACGGCCCATCAAATAACCACACTCAAGTGATTTGTCATCAAAATGATAATGTTCAAAAAAATCTCAGCTTGGGCAAAGGCACTCAAATTAGACGTATTGGCTTTGTGGTTGGCTCTCAAGCATCCTGAGGTTTCTGCTTGGGCAAAAGCCATCTCTTTTGTGGCAGTCGCCTACGCTTTGAGTCCGATTGATTTGATTCCAGACTTCATCCCTGTTTTAGGGTATCTGGACGACTTGATCATTGTTCCCGTATTGGTCTGGCTTGCTTTGAAATTGATTCCCATTGATGTGATCCAGCATTCAAGAACGCAAGCTGTTGAATGGATCAACAGCAATCAATCAAAACCCCAGAGTCATGTGGGTCTGTTCATTGTTTTGGCCATTTGGTTGATCTGCTTAGCCGTCTTGATGAAGCAGATAAGTTCATGGGCTTGAGCTAATCTCAGCACTTGGATCAAATGGGGGCCTGGGGTATTTGGGGTGGCTTTTGATCCAGATCAGCCCTTTATCTGACTTTTCAGTTCGACGCCATTAAAAGACGCTGCGTCAATAAAGCGATGGCCAGAGAGCTGGTTAAACCAGGCGACTCGATGCCATGCAAATTGACCAGGCCCGCCACGCCGTGCGTTTCTGGCCCTTGGACTGAAAAATCTGCAGCCGATTCGCTGGGCCCACTGATTTTGGGGCGAATGCCCGCATAAGCTGCATGCAAAGCACCGTCAGGCAAGTCGGGCCAGTATTTGCGAACTTCGGCATAGAAAGCATCTCCCCTGTGAGGGTCGACCAACAGGTCATCGGGCGCTTCAACCCACTGTACGTCGGGGCCGAATTTGGCTTGTCCGCCCAAATCCAGTGTGAGGTGGACGCCCAAGCCAGCCGCTTCAGGAACCGGGTAGATCAGACGTGTAAAAGGCGAACGCCCCGCCAGCGTGAAGTAATTGCCCTTGGCGTAATAAGCGCGGGGATGGTAGTGCGCAGCCAAACCCGACATGCGCCGGGTCAAACCCGGGGCCGTCAAGCCCGCAGAGTTGACCAAGTAACGACAGGCCAGCTCCAAGCCGTCAGCCATCACAATCACATGCGGATGGCTGCTTGGACCTTGCCCTAATCGCACAGCCTCCACCCGTGAATTGAGCGCCAGCAAACCACCTGCATGCTCCAGATCACCCCAGTACGAGATCATCAGCGCATGGCTGTCCACAATGCCGGTACTGGGTGAATGCAGCGCAGCCTCACACTGCAGCGCAGGCTCCATGGCCAGCGCCTGCTCACGACTCAGCGGGACCATGTCATTAACCCCGTTGGCGCGGGCTTTGGCCGCTATGCTGTCGAGCTGTGCGACCTGTTCTGGCGAGGTTGCCACAATCAGTTTGCCGCAGCGCTTGTGCCCCACCCCACGCGCTTCGCAATAGGCATAGAGCATGTCTTTGCCTTGCACACACAAGCGCGCTTTCAAAGAGCCTGCCGCGTAATAAATCCCTGCGTGGATCACCTCGCTGTTGCGCGAACTGGTGCCTGTGCCTATGGCGTTCTCAGACTCAAGCAATATGACCTCTTGCCCCTGCAAGGCCATCGCACGGGCCACCGCCAAGCCCACTACACCTGCACCTACCACCACTGCGTCTACCGTATCCATCTTGCCTTTGCCTTCAAACAAAAAACCCGGCAGAGCCGGGTCTTGGAGCCGAACTTCAATGGCTTGAATTTAAGCGAAATTGGCTTCAGCAAACGACCAATTGACCAACTTGTCGAGGAATGTTTCAACAAACTTGGGGCGCATGTTGCGGTAGTCGATGTAGTAAGCATGCTCCCACACATCCACTGTCAATAAGGCCGTGTCAGCGGTCGTTAAAGGCGTGCCAGCTGCACCCATGTTCACAATCTCGACAGTACCGTCTGCTTTTTTGACCAACCATGTCCAGCCGGAGCCGAAATTGCCCACTGCGCTTTTGACGAAGGCTTCTTTGAAAGCGGCGTAGCTGCCAAACTTGGCATGGATGGCATCAGCCAAAGCACCAGAAGGCTCACCGCCACCCTGTGGCTTCATGCAGTTCCAGAAAAAGGTATGGTTCCAGATCTGGGCTGAATTGTTGTAAACGCCGCCGCTTGATTTTTTGATGATCTCTTCCAAACCCATCGCCTCAAACTCAGTGCCTTTTTGCAGGTTATTGAGGTTAACGACATAGGCATTGTGGTGCTTGCCGTGGTGGAATTCGAGCGTTTCCTGGCTGTAGTTAGGGGCCAGTGCATCGATGGCGTAAGGCAATGCGGGCAAGGTATGTTCCATGAGATCCTCTTGAAAGTGTAGAAAAACAATGTCTGTATTGTAGGTCGAGACAGCCAGGCCCGCCTCACCGCAGTCAAATGGTCTTAGGCCTTGAGGGGTTGTCCCGCCACGGTCAAGGGCACCTGCCCATCTGCAAGCGTGGCTATCAGCGACTGCCCGAGGTGAATGTTTTGCACCGACGATAAAGCCTGCCCATTTTCTTGGGTTAACCAGGCGTAGCCCCTTTGCAGTACCAAACGAGGGTCCAGTAAATCCAGACGCAATTGCGCTCTTGCCAGCCTTTCACGGCGGCCATCCACATCATGGCTGACAGCTTGGGGCAACTGCTGCGCCCAACGCAGCAGCACTTGACGATGTTCTCTTACAGCATGCGTTCGTCCGAATTGGAGCTGCTGTGCAAACCGGCTCAACATCAAACGATGTCCCGCCATGCGCGATGAAGGACGACCCAGCCTGGCCGCCAGGGTATCGACCCGCTGAGCATGCCTGTCCAAATGCCTGTGCAACGCGCTGTCTAGGCGATCACGCATAAGTCCCAATGTATCGCGCCAGACTTGCAAGGCTTGGGACGCCATTTCAGCGGCTGCAGTGGGTGTGGGGGCTCGGACATCGGCCACAAAATCGGCGATTGTGAAATCGGTTTCATGCCCAACGCCGCACACAATGGGAACCGGACTGGCCGCAATGGTTCGCGCCAGCTGCTCGTCATTGAAGGACCACAAATCTTCCATGGAGCCGCCGCCACGCACCAGCAAAATCAGATCAATACCGTGCATACCTTTCTCGATTTGGGCATAGAGCTTCAGCAAAGCACCCACAAGGCTGGGTGCTGCGCTGGCCCCTTGGACTGCTGCGGGTGACAAAATAACCGGTATGTGGGGGACTCTGCGCTGCAGGGCTGTGACCACGTCGTGCCATGCGGCAGCCCCCAAGGAGGTGACCACGCCGATGCTTCGAGGCATCACTGGCAGGGCGCGTTTGCGAGCGGGGTCAAACAAGCCTTCGGCTTCCAGTTTGGCTTTGAGGCGCAAAAACTGCTCGAACAAGGCGCCTTGGCCCGCCTTCTGCATCGACTCCACAATCAACTGCAGGTCACCTCGGGCCTCGTAAACCCCTAGTCGACCACGCACTTCAACCAAGGCACCGTCTTGTGGTGAAAAATCAAGCAACCCAGCAGATCGTTTGAACATAGCGCAACGAATCTGGCCCGTCGCATCTTTGAGAGAAAAATAACAATGACCGCTCACAGCCCGAGAAAACCCCGAAATCTCGCCGCGAACCGCCACAGGATTGAAGCGAGACTCCAAAGCATCAGCAACGGCGCGGCACAGCGCACCAACCGCCCAGACACGCCCTGAATAGAGTGGGTTGTCGGCGTTCATGCCTTATTCCAATGGGCCAGACAAGCCCTCGGTCGGCTCGAAAAAAGCGCTGGCACGCCAAGGTATTCCACAAAATACATCAAATGGATTAAGCGTTTAAATTTGCATAGAAAAAACATCATGAAAAAACTCTAAGTCAATGATTTAATTCAATAAACAGTTAATTTTATTTTCTAAGACAGAAAAAACCCTGAGAAAATTCAGCAAGATTCCACGACAATGCGAAAGTTCTTCACAATCTTATCCACAGAAATTGTGTGTAAGTGCGATGGCCAATCGCTGGTGCCTAACTGACCTGAGGTTCGGACATAATCGGGGCAGTTTGAAAGCAATGTGTTTGCTTTTGTGTGATGGAAATCATGGGAGGGATTTAACTTTGCTGACCATCATACAAGCTGCTGCCCGGCCCTGCGAGGGCTCTGCGTTTCGAAGCATGGTATGAGCCCTGATGTCAAAACACTGTTGCCTGAGATTTGGCTGACCAAGGGATGGCTTTCTAATGTGTTGTGCCCTTTTTCTTGGTGTTATCGGCTGTTGGTCTGGCTGCGCCGGAGCTTGTACCGGTGGGGCGTTTTCAAATCAGAAAAAGTCAATGCGCTGGTGATCGTGGTGGGTAACGTCGTTGCAGGGGGTGGCGGTAAAACACCTTTGACGATGGCCATCGTTGCGCATTTGAAAAATTCAGGCTTGCGTGTCGGGGTGATCTCGCGTGGCTTTGGCCGCACCAGCAAGAACGTACGCGAAGTCGACGCAAAGGACAGTCCTTTTGAGGTAGGCGACGAGCCCTTGATGATTCACCTGCATTGCCAAGTGCCCGTTTTTGTCGCATTGCAGCGCCTCGACGCCGCCAAGGCATTGTTAGAAACCTACCCCCAAACAGACATCGTGGTCTGCGACGATGGCTTGCAGCATTACGCCTTGGCGCGCGACATTGAAATCTGCGCAATGGACGCCAGAGGGACAGGCAATGGCCGCCTCTTACCTTCAGGACCCTTGCGGGAGCCCTGGCCTCGCAAAGTCGACCTGCTGATTCACACCGGCCGTCGCGCCTTAGCTGAAGGCTTTTCGTCCACAAGGCAATTGTCCGACCAAGCCATCAATGCAAAGGGCGATGTCATCTCTTTGCGTTCTCTGGAAAAGCAATCACTCAACGCTGTCGCTGCAATCGCCCAACCGCAAGCCTTCTTTGACATGCTGCAAGCCCATGGACTGCATCTGGATCAACAATGGGGCCTGCCGGATCACGACAGTTTTGAAGGATGGACGCCACCATCCCAGGATAAGTTATTGCTGTGTACAGAAAAAGATGCCCTTAAATTGTGGGCCATCTGTCCTCATGCCTTCGCCGTTCGATTGCAATTTGAGCCTGAGAAATCCTTTTGGTTGGCATTAGACCAACAGGTCATTGCTGCGCTGAAAGCCTAAGGCTTGCCAATCTCATTTATCATGTTGGCATGGACTCTAAAATGTTAGAACTGCTGGTTTGCCCCGTGACCAAAGGACACTTGGATTGGGACAAAGAACGACAAGAATTACGCTCACGCAGTGCCAGATTGGCGTATCCGGTGCGTGATGGCATACCGGTGCTCCTTGAAAATGAAGCCCGCGTGTTATCAGACGAAGAAATAGAAACAATCCCCGCCCGAACGCCTTTGGTTTAGAGGCATTCAGACATGCGCTTACTCACCGACATCACGACCTTCATGGTCGTGGTACCCGCTCGATTGGCATCGAGCAGACTGCCCAATAAGCCCTTAGCCGACATCGCAGGCGTGCCCATGGTTGTGCGCGTTGCCCAACGCGCACAACAATCACAAGCCTCTCAGGTGGTGGTTGCAGCTGACCACCTGAGCATTGTTCAGGCTTGTGAGGCACATGGCGTATTCGCTGTAATGACCCGAGATGACCATCCAAGCGGAAGCGACCGGTTAGCAGAAACCTGCCAGCATCTGGGCTGGGATGACAGCACCATCGTGGTGAACGTTCAAGGTGATGAGCCCTTGATAAGTCCCGATTTAATCAACCAAGTTGCGACACTCCTCAATCAGCGTCCTGAAGCCAGCATGAGCACAGCAGCGCACGCCATTGACTCGGTAGCCGAGTTTGCAAATCCCAATGTGGTGAAAGTTATCTTAGACGCATGCCAATGGGCGATGTACTTCAGTCGGGCACCGATTCCTTGGTGGCGAGATGGCAACTTGCAGGGTCTGACAGCACTGCCTGCGCCCTTACCCCTTAGGCACATTGGCATTTATGGCTACAGAGCGGGGTTTTTGAAACAGTTCCCCAAGTTGACGCAAGCCCCCGTGGAAATCATTGAGGCTTTAGAGCAAATGCGGGCACTGTGGCATGGCCACAAAATTGCCGTGCACGTGACGGAACAAGCCCCCGGCCCTGGTGTAGACACGCCCGAGGATTTGCAGCGTGTCAGAACCTTGTGGTCGCAAAATAAGATGATTTAAACCGACCCTGATCTCTGATGGGAGACGTAAGCCCATTGAGAGAAACGCGTGATATTCTCCAAGTGCAGGTTGTGATTCTGTTTCTTATAAATAGCGCTCGAACCTGTCATTGATTCATAACAATTCCAAAGGACCCTCATGAGACTGATCCTGTTGGGCGCTCCCGGCGCCGGTAAAGGCACTCAAGCCACCTTCATTTGCCAACAATTCGGCATTCCACAAATATCAACTGGCGACATGCTGCGCGCTGCAGTCAAAGCCGGCACGCCAATAGGTCTTCAGGCCAAAGCCGTCATGGAGTCGGGTGGATTGGTCAGTGATGAGCTGATCATCAACTTGGTCAAAGAACGAATTGCCCAGTCCGACTGCGCCCATGGTTTCTTGTTTGACGGCTTCCCCCGCACCCTTCCCCAAGCAGACGCCATGAAGGCTGCTGGCGTGAAATTGGACTATGTTCTGGAAATCGATGTCCCCTTCGAGGCCATCATCGATCGCATGAGTGGTCGACGTTCACACCCCGCATCGGGCCGAACCTACCACCTGACATTCAACCCACCCAAAGTGGCGGGCCATGACGACGTCACTGGGGAGCCCTTGGTGCAACGCGCGGATGACCAAGAGGAAACCGTCAAAAAACGTCTTGATGTTTACAGTGCACAAACGCGACCCTTGGTTGACTACTATTCGACTTGGGCCGCGCAAGAACCCTTGGTAGCCCCTAAGTACCGCGCCATCAGTGGCATGGGAGAAGTTGCCGATATCACCGCTCGCGCAATGAAGGCACTCGCCGACTGAACACTCAGGGCATCAGAGACAGCATCAATGCTACTCGCGCCTTAACAGGGCTCAAACCTTGCGAATCCGGGATCAGTGCATCGGGAATGCTGACCACGCGCCCCAAGGAACATCTTGTGGCGCGAACCACTTTGACCCCTTGTGACATTGCCCGGAGTAAAGAAGCCATCATGGCATTGGAAACCGTGCCATTGCCGGTACATGCAACCACCAAGCCTTGAATGCCGTGGGTCACCAAAGCATCAACCACTTTGCCATTCGCACCCACACAGTTCAAGACAATCTCAACCTGTGGCCATGTCCCACTCTCCGGCAATGACAGTGCATCTCGGTGAGGCAAGGCAGACGCCATTGTGCCCACCGACCAGCGGACCCGCCCCTCTTCTGTCCAAGCCAACGGGCCCGCTTCACCCGAGCTGAATGCATCGAGTCGGTAAGGATGAATTTTTTGTACATGTTCAGCAGCATGGACAACGCCTGCACACACCACAAGCACGCCACATGCTTTGGCGTCCATCACCACGGACAAAGCGTCCATCAAGTTTTGCGGACCATCCGGGCTCAGAGCGCTCGCGGGGCGCATGGCACAAGTCAAAACCACAGGCTTGGCTGAACGCACGACAGAACGAAGGAAATACGCTGTTTCTTCAAGGGTATCGGTCCCATGCGTGATCACGATACCTTGCACATCTGGCTCGGCAATGTGCACAGCAACGCGACGGGCCAAAGCCTGCCAGATTGCAAAATCCATGTCTTTGCTGTCGACTTGAGCCACTTGCTCAAATGCCAACTTAAACCCCTCCACATGGCTTTTTAAACCCTGAATATTACGGACCAGAGGTTCGATGTCAATTTGGGCTGCATCATAAGAAATGTTGTCATTTACCAACGCAGAGTGGCCCGCAATGGTTCCTCCTGTGCCCAAAACGACAATTTTTCGACTTGAATTTGTATCAACCACTTGCGGAACCTTAAAAACTGGTTAAAAATACAGTTACTGGATAAGAAAACAGTACCCTCAAGGAAACCCAGATGATCACGTCAATGACAGACCACCCCAAACTGACGGCACGACAGCAGCAGATCTTGGAGCTGATTCAAACCAGCATAGCCGAAAGCGGTGCACCGCCGACACGCGCAGAAATTGCACACACTTTGGGATTCAAGTCTGCCAATGCAGCCGAAGAACATTTGCAAGCCTTGGCGCGTAAGGGTGTGATTGATTTGCTCAGCGGAACCTCCAGAGGCATCCGACTGAAAGGCACTGCCCGCAGCCCATTGAGAAACAACGGCGATCCAGCCAACAGCTTCCTGTTTCCTGTCACTCAATGGGCATTGCCCCTTGTCGGTCGGGTTGCCGCAGGCTCGCCCATTTTGGCGCAAGAGCATGTGGACACCACCTACCATGTTGAAAACAATCTTTTTCAAGAGCGACCCGACTACCTGCTGCGCGTGAGAGGCATGTCCATGCGCGACGCTGGCATCATGGATGGCGATTTGCTCGCCGTTAAATCCACCAAAGAGGTTCGCAATGGTCAAATCGTCGTGGCCAGATTGGGCGATGAAGTGACCGTCAAACGGCTACGCCGTACTGGCAGTTTGATTGAATTACTGCCCGAAAACCCTGACTACAGCATCATCGTCGTTGACCCCGAAGAACCGTTTGACATCGAAGGCCTTGCGGTCGGGTTAATCCGAAATACCTTGCTGATGTAAGTCAACTCCCCTTTTTTAACGTACCGCTTCGGGTGGCGGGCGCTGGTGGTCAAGACCTCCAGCCCTGGAGAGGTGCGTCCAATTGTCAATCCTGCCTGTGTTCAACCTCCTGCATCCACGAAAGGTTTCACATGGGAATCGCACTCTTCTCCTTTTCTTCAGTTATGGCTCTCATGAGCACCTGGGTCAACAAAAAGCCAGCAAAAGCAGCTTGCATCCGTCCTGCATTGCGCATTCAACGCCGCGTCACGCCACAAGCCTGGGCGCGCAAAACATTCATTGGCGGCTCAAATATTGGCGGCTCAAATGGCTTAGGTTTAAGTAACAACCACGCTAAACCCCAGCCATTGCGTGTTGTTCGACTCAGTGAGGCAGGCACCAGCACAGAAAGCGCTGGTCGCATGAGAATCTCAGGCCGGATGGCTGACGTTTGCGCTGAAATCGATCGTCTTGCGGCAAAAGAGGCGCAAATCTTGTCACATTGAAACCACTGCACCCCTGCCCGGGCCTTCCGTCAAGGCACAATGGGTGTTATGAACATTGTGATACTCGACGACTACCAAGACGTGGTTCGAAAACTCGACTGCGCCGCCAAACTCGATGCCTTTGCAGCCAAGGTGTACACCAACACTGTCAAAGGCATCGGGCAACTTTCTGTTCGACTGAAAGATGCTGATGTGATCGTACTGATTCGCGAACGTACACCTCTGAATCGCCAGTTGATTGACAAATTACCACGCCTGAAGCTGATTTCACAAACAGGTCATGCCGGCCCCCACATCGATGTCGATGCCTGCACCGAGCGCGGCATTGCAGTGGCGCAAGGCACGGGTTCACCCTACGCACCGGCTGAGTTGACTTGGGCGCTCATCATGGCCGCGGCACGCCGACTCCCCCAATACATTGGGAATTTGAAACACGGTGCCTGGCAACAATCGGGCTTGAAGTCGGCCTCCATGCCTGTCAATTTCAGCATGGGTACCGTCCTGCGCGGTAAAACCCTGGGTATTTGGGGCTACGGCAAAATTGGTCAACTGGTTGCTGCTTACGCCAAGGCTTTTGGCATGCAGGTGCTTGTGTGGGGCAGTGAAGCCTCCCGAGCCCGGGCAGCCCAAGACGGTTTTATTCCGGCGACAAACCGCAATGCTTTTTTTGAAGAGTGTGATGTCTTGTCATTGCATTTGCGCTTGAACGATGCAACCCGCAGCATCGTCAAATTGGACGACCTCTCGCGGATGAAGCAGACGGCCATGATCGTCAACACCTCGCGCTCTGAGTTGATTGAAACGGATGCCTTGATCAGCGCTCTGAATCGAGGTCGCCCCGGTTTGGCGGCCATCGACGTGTTTGAAAACGAGCCGATCTTGCAAGGCCATGCCCTGTTGCGGTTGGAAAACTGCATCTGCACCCCTCACATCGGCTATGTAGAAAAGGACAACTACGAGTTGTATTTTGGTGCGGCGTTTGACAATGTTGTTAATTTCATCAAGGGCACCCCGACCAATATCGTCAACCCCGGCGCTTTGCAAGTTCGCCGCTAAGCGGGTCGAAAAATTCACATCGACTGGTCAATGAACAATCCATTGCCGCAAGTCCTGTGGCCTTTGATGTTTGGTAACGTGGTGATCGGGACCGGTGTCATGATGGCCATTGGAACTCTGGCCGAGATCAGCACCTCACTCGATGTTTCCGTCGCGACCACTGGACAATTGATTTCCACATCGGCGCTCTTTACCTGTATCGGCGCGCCTGTTTTTGCAGCTTGGCTTGCCGGCTGGGATCGCAAAAAACTCCTGACAGCCAGCTTGTTCTGGTACGCCGTTTTGCATGCCTTGGCGGCCATGTCAGACCAGTTTTCCACACTCTTGATATGGCGGGCATTGGCCATGGCTGGGGCTGCAATTTATACCCCGCAAGCAGCATCGTGCATTGGCTTGCTGGTCCCTGCGCACCAGCGCAGCAGGGCCATCACTTTCATTTTTCTAGGGTGGTCTGTCGCCTCGGTGATCGGTACACCTTTGGGGGCTTGGCTTGGCGGCACCGTCGGCTGGAGGTATGCGTTTGCATTGATCAGTGTCTCATCCTTGTTCAGTGCCCTGTGGCTCTTGCGCTCACTGCCCTCTGGGATAGTTCCTGTGGCCCTGTCTCGCTCTGCATGGTGGACCACCTTCAGCTCACCCACTTTGATGTTCACCGTCTGTGTGACGATGGCCTCTGGCGCTGGTCAGTTCGTGTTGTTCAGTTATTTGGCCCCTTATCTTAAAATTCAATTGGGCGTGACGGCTGCAGGCTTGGGTCTTTTGCTGCTGCTTTATGGCGTTGCAGGCTTCGCAGGCAATATGTTCATTGCACGCTATATTGACCGCATAGGGGCCTCACAGAGCGTCATGCTGTCGCTGGGGCTCATGGTTTTGGGACTGGGGATCTGGTCCTTGGGGAACTCAGTGGGCTGGATCATCGTGGCCTTGATACCTTGGGGGCTGGGGGTATTCGCCACAAACTCAGCACAGCAAGCCAGGTTATTGCAACTTTCACCCTCACTGGCATCTGCATCCATTGCTTTGAACAGTTCCGCTATTTATGCAGGTCAAGCCATCGGTGCCGCGTTGGGCGGATGGTTGATCCTTGAACAAGGAATGACCAGTTTGCCTTGGTTCAGCACCCTCGGCTTGGTCTTGTCCATGGGTGTGAGTTGGCAAGCGAGTCGCTATGCCATCAGCCATCCCCTGCCTCGCGAACCCCAAGTGCACAGATAATGTACTTTTATTTGTTTTTTGTTTTTTAACTTGATATGACCCTCGCTTTCCAACATGTAGCCATCATTGGCGCTGGTGCCATGGGCCGTGGCATCGCCCAAATTGTAGCTCAATCGGGCAGCCGAGTCTGGATCTTTGACACCCAGCCCGAAGCCATCCACAAAGCCCGCGTCGCCGTTTTCGACCAATGGGACAAAATGCAAGAGAAAGGTCGACTGAGCCCAGAAATGGTGACGG
>Ga0114973_10002591_pt1 | contig 13025 bp, 12 predicted proteins | sample M_140807_MF_Meta_FD_87025 | JGI IMG/M metagenome (GOLD analysis project Ga0114973, IMG submission 87025) | Freshwater microbial communities from Lake Montjoie, Canada to study carbon cycling - M_140807_MF_MetaG | ecosystem: Environmental > Aquatic > Freshwater > Lake | place: Lake Montjoie... | reverse complement strand
GGGCGAAGCGACCAAATTATGCGGGCGCATGCTTGATGCATCCAAGACCTATGATTTCACCATAAGTTTTGGGATTGAAACCAGCGGCTTGGACGCCGAAGGGCAGATTGTCGCTACGTCTGATCATCGTCCGACTATGAGAGAGCTTGAGGCTGTTCTTCCAAATTTCATTGGGCAGATAGAGCAAATTCCACCTGCTTATTCCGCCATTAAAATAGATGGAAAGCGTGCCTATGACCGTGCTCGGGCAGGTGAGGTCATCGAAATGAAGTCGCGCGCAGTGACGGTCCACAACATTTCCGTCGGTAATGGTGAACGGGTTTCAACTGCAGTGACTGACGTTCCAGAATCTTTCATTCAGCTTGACGACCTGTTGAATGCGGTCACACTCACCGCTGATGTTTCCAAAGGCACATATATCCGCAGTCTAGCGCGTGACATCGCGTATGCGCTCGGGACCGTTGGACATGTCTCGATGCTGCGCCGCACGCGTGCCGGGCCGTTCGCCCTAGAACGCGCGATTTCGCTAGACAAACTGAATGCATTCGGCCAGGGAGCGGCCGAAGAAGACATCATCTTGCCGATAGAGGCAGGGCTGGACGACATCCCGGCTCTGGATCTCTCCCCGGAACAGGCAAGGGCGGTTCAACAGGGCCGCGTCTTGACCGGGATTGCCATGAAAGATGGGCTACATTGGGCGAGGGGCGCAGATTTGCGTCCTATCGCACTGGTGGAGAACATCGACGGAACATTGAAAACCGTACGTGGCTTTAACCTTACTCCATGATGTTCGAAGGAAAAATATGACGATTACTGCAGAACGTAAAGCCCAGGTCATCAAAGAGCACGCACGCGAGCCTAACGATACCGGATCACCAGAAGTGCAGGTTGCAATCCTGACTGACCGTATCAATGGCCTGACTTCCCATTTTAAAGATCACCACAAGGACAATCATTCGCGTCGTGGTCTTCTCCAGATGGTCAACAAGCGTCGTTCGCTTCTCGATTATCTCAAAAAAATCGACGGCGCGCGTTATGCCGCCCTTATCGCGAAGCTTGGTCTTCGTAAGTAAATTCACTCTCGGCCCGCTTTGGCGGGCCGTTTGCGTATTGCGTCTCCTGAATATGTTTTGGGGGAGCATGAACAGGGCATTCCAGCAATGAGGCTGGACTGCCATCGGGGCTCGAAAATGCCCCATCCGCCGCGGATCGGTATGTCCGCAACTCAAGAGGCCCCGCATCGCATTGGGCATGCGGGTCAAAGGAAAATCTATGTTTAATACGAAAACTGTATCAATCGAGTGGGGCGGACAAACCCTGATACTCGAAACGGGCAAAGTTGCTCGTCAAGCTGACGGCGCTGTTATGGCGTCGCTTGGTGAAACTGTTGTGCTTTGCGCGGTTACCGCCGCAAAGTCAGTGAAGGATGGTCAGGATTTCTTCCCGCTAACCGTTCACTACCAAGAAAAATATTCCGCAGCTGGCCGTATTCCCGGTGGCTTTTTCAAGCGTGAACGTGGTGCGACCGAAAAGGAAACGCTGGTTTCGCGTCTCATCGACCGTCCGCTTCGTCCGTTGTTCCCAGAAGGTTTCTACAACGAAATCAATGCGATTGCGCAAGTTCTTAGCTATGATGGCGAGAATGAGCCTGACATTCTGGCGCTCGTCGCCGCGTCGGCCGCAATGACCATTTCGGGCGTTCCTTTCATGGGCCCAATCGGCGCAGCACGCGTTGGTTACCTGAACGGCGAATATATTCTGAACCCAACCGACGAACAGGTAGCCGAAGGCGACCTCGATCTGGTCGTTGCGGCGACTTATGACGCGGTGATGATGGTGGAATCCGAAGCCAATGAGCTTTCGGAAGAAATCATGCTTGGTGCCGTCCTGTTTGCGCATGACGCATGTAAGGAAGTCGTTAAGGCAATCATCAAGCTTGCAGAGCAAGCTGCGAAGGAGCCTTGGGCAATGGCTGAGCAGGCTGATCTGTCAGCTGCTAAGGACAAGCTCAAGAAACTTATCGGTAAGGATATTGCCGCAGCGTATAAGCTGACGGACAAGTCGGCACGTTCAAACGCACTAAATGCGGCGCGCGCTGCTGCGAAGGTAGCGTTCACCGATGCAAGCCCGCAGGACCAAATGGCCGCTGGTAAACTGATGAAGAAGCTTGAAGCTGAAATCGTGCGCGGTGCAATCCTTAAGGATGGCACACGCATCGATGGACGCACAACTTCGCAAATCCGTTCAATCTTGGCGGAAACGCATTTCTTGCCACGTTCACACGGTTCGGCGCTGTTCACACGTGGTGAAACGCAGACCATCGCGACCTGCACCTTGGGTACCAAGGACGCAGAGCAGATGATCGACGGCCTTGGTGGCTTGCATTATGAAAACTTCATGCTGCATTACAACTTCCCGCCGTACAGCGTTGGTGAAGTGGGACGCTTCGGCGCACCAAGCCGCCGTGACATCGGCCATGGTAAGCTTGCATGGCGCGCGCTGCACGCCGTGTTGCCAACCAAGGATGAGTTTCCTTACACAATCCGTATTACCAGCGACATTACCGAATCCAATGGTTCATCGTCGATGGCGTCGGTTTGCGGCGGAAGCCTTGCGATGATGGACGCAGGCGTCCCAATCAAGCGCCCTGTCTCGGGTATCGCAATGGGCCTGATCCTTGAAGGTAAGGATTACGCAATCCTCTCCGACATCTTGGGTGACGAAGACCATCTTGGCGATATGGATTTCAAGGTAGCGGGTACATCAGAAGGCATCACTACGATGCAGATGGACATCAAAATCGCCGGTATTACCCGCGAGATTTTTGAAGCTGCATTGAACCAAGCCAAGGAAGGCCGCGCGCATATCCTTGGTGAAATGGCCAAGGCGCTGGGCGAAGCCCGCGGTGAATTGTCCGCGCACGCACCACGTATCGAAACAATGCAGATCGACAAAGCGAAGATCCGCGACATCATCGGTACCGGCGGCAAGGTCATTCGCGAAATCGTTGCGACTACCGGTGCAAAGGTCGACATTGATGACGAAGGTCTTATCAAGATTTCGTCGTCCGATATTGCGCAGATCGAAGCTGCACGTAAGTGGATTTCCGGCATCGTTGAAGAAGCAGAAGTCGGCAAGGTCTATGACGGTAAGGTCGTGAACCTTGTTGATTTCGGGGCATTCGTGAACTTCATGGGCGGCAAGGACGGTCTCGTCCACGTCAGCGAAATGCGCAACGAGCGCGTTGAGAAGGTCACGGACGTTGTCAGCGAAGGCATGGACGTTAAGGTTAAGGTTCTGGAAATCGATCCGCGCGGCAAGGTTCGCTTGTCGATGCGCGTCGTTGACCAGCAAACCGGTGAAGAGTTGGAAGACACACGCCCGCCCCGCGAAAAGACCGAGCGCAGCGATCGTGGGCCCCGTCGTGAAGGCGGCGGTGGTGGACGCGGCGAAGGCCGTGGCGACCGTGGACCGCGTCGTGATGGCGGTGGACGTGATGGTGGACGGGGCGAAGGTCGCGGCGACCGTGGCCCACGCCAAGACCGTTCAGAAGGCGAAAACAAGGGTGGGGGCGATCCCGACCATGTGCCCGCTTTCTTGAAAGACTAAGCCTAAAAGGCTTGTGGAGGTACTTCGCCCACACTGATTATCCTGTAAAAGGATAGAGAGGAAAGGGGCTGCTTCGGCGGCCCCTTTTCTCGTATTTCATCCGTAAACAGTTCATGACCGATACAGGAGATTTCCGCCACGGTTCTGCGGTCTTTATGCGCAGTGCGAAGCAAAAGGCTTGGCGGAGCGGACAAGATTATCTAGGGAACATTCATGAATAAAAAATTCCTCGTGCCCGTGGCGGTATTGGCCGCATCTTCCATACTTTCTGGTTGCGCTGTACTCGGTCTGGGTGGCGGCGGGGCAAAGCCGGGCAGCAATACCCGTTATGTCGCGCGTGACGTGAATACGCTGTATGGAGCGGCCAAGAACAAGCTTGATAACAAGCAATATGAAGTTGCCGCAGCTTTGTTTGATGAGGTTGAGCGCCAGCATCCTTACTCCCCTTGGGCGCGCCGGGCTCAGCTGATGAGCGCGTTCAGTTACTATATGGCGCAGAAGTACAACGAGTCGGTTCAATCGTCGCGCCGCTTTCTGTCGATCCACCCCGGCAACAAGGATGCGTCTTACGCCTATTATCTGATCGCTTTGTCCTATTATGAGCAAATTAGTGATGTGACTCGCGACCAGAAGATTACCGAACAGGCCCTAGCAGCCCTTGGTGAAGTGCAGCGTCGTTATCCCGCGTCGCGTTACGCGTCCGATGCGACGTTGAAGATCGATCTTGTTCGTGACCATTTGGCCGGCAAGGAAATGGAAATTGGCCGTTTCTACCAGCGCCGTGCGCTGTGGCTCGCGTCATCGCTGCGCTTCAGCGAAGTGGTCGATAAATATGACACCACCACGCACGCACCAGAGGCTCTGTATCGCCTGACCGAAAGCTATCTTGCGATGGGCGTGCCGGAAGAGGCAAAGAAGGCAGCGGCCGTGCTGGGCGCCAACTATCCGGGCAGCGAATGGTATGCCCGAGCCTATAACTTAATGCAGAAGAACGCGCCCGCCGCGTAATGCCATGCTAACGGGGCTCTCGATCCGCGACGTCGTGCTGATCGAGGCACTGGACCTAGAGTTTGCAGGCGGGCTTGGCGTTCTCACGGGTGAAACCGGGGCGGGTAAATCTATATTGCTAGACGCGCTTGGTCTTGCGCTTGGCGCGCGCGCGGATAGCGGGCTTGTAAGGTCAGGCGCGGAAAAGGCGCAAGTAACGGCCAGCTTTGAATCGCCCGCGTATGTTGCGGCGTTGCTTGCAGACAACGACATCGACATTGAGATGGATGAGCCTTTAATCATTCGCCGGTCGGTTAAGGCCGATGGCGGTAGCAAAGCATTTATCAATGACCAGCCGTGCTCGGCGGCACTTTTGCGGGAAGTCGGGGCGGCTTTGGTCGAAATCCACGGCCAGCATGATGATCGCGGTATGTTGAACGCACGCGGGCATCGCAGTTTGTTGGATGCCTTTGGCCGAAGCGATACCGCAACCGTTTCCGCCAAATTTGCTGCATGGCAGGATGCTAAATCTCGGCTCGATATTGCCCGCGAGGCTTTAGAAAATGCGGCGCGTGATCGTGAGTGGCTTGAACATTCGGTTGCGGAACTCGCGGCATTCCATCCGCAGCCAGGCGAGGAAGAGCAGCTCGCTGGTGAACGTTCCGACATGCAAAAGGGCGAGCGCATTGCCGAAGACTTAAAGACGGTGCTGGAAAGTTTTGACGGACCCAAAACTGGTCTGTCACTCATTCGCAGTGCAGCCCGCAAGCTTGACCGATTGGCGGATGCCCACCCCTTATTGGCCGAAGCGCTGACGTCACTGGACCGCGCCGTTATTGAAGCAAGCGATGCCGAAGATAAATTGAACGCGGCGGCACGCGCTATCGAATATGAACCAGCACGGCTTGACGAGATTGAGGAGCGCTTGTTCGAGCTGCGGGCACTGGCGCGTAAGCATAATATTGCCCCTGATGGTATCATCGCTTTGCAGGAGCGGCTGACGGTACAGTTGCAGTCTATTGAGGCAGGAGGCGAAGGACTTGCTTTGCTTGAGGCTGAGGTCGCGGCAAAGCACAATTCCTATGTTCAGTCGGCGAGCGCATTGTCCGCAGCCAGGACGGCGGCTGCGGTAAAGTTGGATGCAGCCGTTAAAAACGAGCTTGCCCCGTTAAAGCTTGATGCCGCGCAGTTTCAAACGGCTTTGGAGAAGCTACCCGAAGACAGATGGACTGCATATGGCATGGACCGCGTCGAGTTTCTGATTTCGACCAATCGCGGCGCGCCATTTGCGCCGCTTGCTAAAATTGCATCCGGTGGGGAATTGTCCCGCTTCATCCTCGCGCTGAAAGTTGCCTTGGCGGAAGAAGGGGGCGCAGCCACGATTATCTTTGACGAAATCGACAGAGGCGTTGGTGGCGCTGTAGCCGCCGCCATTGGCGAACGCCTTGCGCGCTTGGCCACCCGCACGCAATTATTGGCTGTTACTCATAGCCCGCAAGTCGCTGCAAAGGGGAAGGCGCATTATTTTATCGCGAAATCGAGCCAGGGCACTGTTACACGGACCGGTGTCACCTTGCTTGATGCCGAGGCACGTCGTCAGGAAATCGCACGAATGCTCTCTGGTGCAGAGGTGACCGATGAGGCTAGAGCGCAGGCAGAACGCCTGTTGGAAATAGTGTAAACCAGTGCGTGTACTTTTTGCCGGAGTGGATGCGTGACTGAAGCAGATGCAGCCAATGAGCTGATGCGCTTGGCGAGACAGATTTCGCACCACAATAAGCGTTATCATGCCGAAGACGCGCCAGAGATATCCGACGCGGAATATGACGCGCTGGTGCGCCGCAATAATGCGCTTGAGGCAGCATTCCCGCAGCTTGTGCGCGCGGATAGCCCCAACAGACAGGTTGGCGCTGCGGTGGAAGGTTCGGGCCTCAAGAAGATTACGCATGCCAAGCGGATGATGAGTCTCGATAATGCGTTCGAGGCGCAAGATGTTCATGACTTTGTCGCGCGGGTCCGCCGGTTTTTGAACTTACCAGCAGATGCAGATATTGCGGTGACCGCAGAGGACAAGATCGACGGCTTGTCACTGTCGTTGCGATATGAACAAGGCGTCCTGAAACAGGCCGCGACGCGCGGTGACGGCAGTGTGGGTGAGGATGTGACCGCCAACGTCGCCTACATCGTGGACATTCCACAACAGCTCAAAGGCCACGTTCCAGATATCTTCGAGATACGTGGCGAGGTTTACATGGCCAAGTCCGACTTTGCCGCGATCAATGAAACGCAGAAAGCAAAGGACGGAAAGCTTTTTGCCAACCCGCGCAATGCAGCTGCTGGGTCGCTAAGGCAAAAGGATGCGAAGGTAACGGCTTCGCGCCCATTACGTTTTCTTGCACATGGCTGGGGTGAAGTAAGCGCATTACCCTCTGATACCCAAAGCAAAGTTATGGCAACGATTGCGGCATGGGGTGTGCCTGTGTCGCCGTTACTGCTACGTTTCGACCATGTTGAAACCGCCTTGGCGCATTATGCCGACATTGAGCGGCGCCGCGCGGATTTGCCTTATGACATTGATGGCGTTGTCTACAAGGTTGACCGTTTGGATTGGCAAGACCGGCTTGGCTTTGTCGCCAAATCACCGCGCTGGGCGATCGCGCATAAATTCCCTGCAGAACGCGCGGAAACGACGCTGGAGCAAATCGATATTCAGGTAGGTCGCACCGGTAAGCTGACCCCTGTCGGCCGTCTCGCGCCCGTTACGGTGGGCGGCGTGGTGGTGTCCAACGTTACGTTGCACAACCGCGACGAGATTGACCGTCTGGGGGTGCGCCCCGGTGACCGCGTGGTGGTGCAAAGGGCAGGGGATGTCATTCCCCAGATCGTGGAGAACCTGACGCGTGAGATAGCGCGTCCCGCTTATGCATTTCCGTCACTATGCCCGGAATGTGGCTCCGAATCACTTGCAGAAGAAGGCGAGGTGGATGTGCGCTGCACTGGCGGATTGATTTGTCCGGCACAGCGGGTGCAACGCCTCATCCATTTTGTCAGTCGCGGCGCGCTGGACATTGAAGGGCTTGGTGAGAAGACCATTCAAGAGTTTTTCGATCTTGGCTGGCTCGAAAGCCCTGCGGATATTTTCCGGTTGCGCAGTCGCCGTGGTGACATTCTATCGCGCGGCGGATGGCAGGATAAGTCTGTGGATAACCTGTTGGCAGCGATTGAAGCTACGCGTGCGCCCGATGGCGCAAAATTGCTTTTTGGCCTTGGTATCCGGCACATTGGCACCGTCACGGCGCGCGATTTGTTTAAGGCCTTTGGGTCGGTTGCCGAAGTTGGCAATGTCGGCCAAAGGCTCGCGCAATCTGATGAGGGGGCCATTGCGGTCGTTACGGCCATTGACGGGGTCGGCGGCGCGGTCGCCGAAGCATTGGGAGGGTTCTTCCACGAGCCGCATAATCTGTCGGTTTGGAATGACCTTTTGAACGAGGTTCAGCCGCCTGCTTATGTGTCGAACATTCGCGAAAGCGCGTGGACGGGAAAAACGATTGTTTTCACAGGCAAGCTCGAAACCATGAGCCGCGACGAGGCCAAGGCGCAAGCAGAGGCGCTTGGAGCGAAATCAGCAGGTTCAGTGAGCGCAAAGACCGACCTTGTCGTGGCTGGCCCGGGTGCGGGGTCGAAATTGAAACAGGCAACTGCGCTTGGTATTCAGGTTATCGACGAAGCTGCTTGGGCGAATATAGTCGAAAGCGCGTAAATCTAACATAGGGCGGTTGTTGCGAAGTGGTTTCAAGCGTAACCAGTTAGCATGAAAAATATCAGCCACGTCTATGAAACGCCGCCTGCCGGGGCGAATACAGATTGGGCCGTGCCGCAAAACTGGGACAGGTTCAGCGCGGATGAGCATGCGATGTGGGACACGCTGTTTGCTAGGCAGACTGCGATGCTGCCTGGGCGCGCCGCCGACGCCTTTTTGCGAGGTATCGATGTGCTTAAGCTCTTTCGTCCCAGTATTCCCGATTATCGCGAATTGAATGCACAGTCAATGGCGGCAATGGGCAGGCAGATAGTCGCTGTACCTGGACTGGTGCCAGATGCGGTTTTTTTCGACCACCTTGCCAATCGGCGGTTCCCTGCTGGAAATTTTATCCGGACGCCGGAACAGTCGGATTATCTGCAAGAGCCTGATGTGTTTCATGATGTTTTTGGACATGTGCCCATGTTGGCCGATCCCGTATTTGCCGATTATATGGTGGCGTATGGCAAAGGCGGGCTGCGGTCGCTTGGCTTTGGCGCGCTTGACCATCTGGCGCGATTATATTGGTACACATTGGAATTTGGTCTGATTAAACAACCCAACGGCTTGCGCATTTATGGCGCCGGCATCGTTTCAAGTTACGCCGAGAGCATCTTCGCTCTGGAAGACCCTAGACCCAACCGTATCGCGTTTGACCTGCTTCGGGTCATGCGAACACATTACCGGATCGACGATTTTCAGCAGAATTATTTTGTCATTTCCAGTATCGACGAATTGTTAAACGTTACTGTGGAAACAGACTTCGCTCCGCTTTACGCGCGGCTGAAAATACTTCCTGATATCGCCGTAAGCGAGGTTTTGGCGGATGATGTGCTGATTGCGTAACGTCAGCAGGCCTTTCTAAAGATTTTCTACCATGTTCCAAAATCGCCGGGCGGCTGGCTGGTGCGACCAGTGGCCCGTGTTGGACGCTTCCAGCTATAGGACCTGCGTTTTACCAGCCACAAACATGGCCAGTCGCCGCGATCAACGCGCTTTTGTAAACGAAAACCCTGATGTCTGTAGGCCCGGACGACCGCTTTTGCCTGCGTGTTTAACAATCCGGCCAGTATGAGGGAACCGCCATCGTCTACAATCTCTGCAAGTGAGGGCGCGAGTTCAATCAACGGGCCAGCAAGAATGTTAGCCGTAACAAGGTCGTAGGGCGCGCGTGAGGCGATAAGTGGGTGCGCAGTGCCTTCGGCTACACAAAGCGCAATTTGGCCCTGAGAAACGCCGCAAGACACGTTGTTGGCATTGGCATTGCCTGAGGTGACCTCAACACTTACGGGGTCAATGTCAGACGCCGTCAGATATGCTTTTGGCCACAAGCTGTGTGCAGCGAAAGCGAGCAGGCCAGTGCCCGTTCCAATATCAGCGATCAGGTCAAACCTTTTGCCAGCGCGCTTCATGTCGTCGAGCATTGCCAAGCAGCCGCTGGTGGTTTCGTGGCCGCCAGTGCCAAAGGCGCGACTGGCTTCAATCAGGAAAGGCGTGGCGCCTTTGGGTATTTTGCCTTTGTTGGAACCGGTGTGAACATAAAAGCGGCCGGCATGGACTGGCTTTAGCGCCTGTTGGCTCATAACGACCCAGTCAGCGTCGGGTAGTTTTTCCAATACGGGCTTGGCCTTTGCGGCGCTGGGAACGCGGATTTGGATAGCCGAGATCATGTGCGCGTTTGGCTTCTCGTTAAAGTAAGCCTCAAGGCGCCATTTCTCGTCGTTAAAGGCTTCTACTTCGTCGGCTACTATAGTGGGCATCGGTTCTAATGCCGCTAGCCACTCGTCATCATTGTGCAACGCTTCCGCGTCCTTGCGGGTGCAGGGCAGGGTAACCTTCCAGTTCATTGTGCTGCTTCTTTAGCTAGCCGAGCGTCAAGTCGCTCCATTGCTGCTTTAGCATAATTTTTGCAGCCTGCAGGATTCACCAGAGGTTCATTGCCTGAAAGGCGCTCAAAGAAACGCGATTGCGCGGGGTGCGGTGCAATCAGGATGTCGCATAGCTTCAGCTTAGAAACGCGGTTCATTGTCGCCCTTAATACGGCCACATACGCCGGGTGATCCATAAATCGGTAAGCATCAGCGGAGACGGCACCAAGGCTATCGGCGAAAACAAACTGATGACAGATAGCCCCCTTGCATGATTTCCAGGTCCAGCTCGTTCCGCCCGGGGCGTGGCCGGGTGTGGCGATGGCAGTCATTCTTATCGGTCCAAGGGTAATGGTTTCGCCGTCGCGCACAATTTGGTCCACCTTTATGCCAGCGAAGGGCGGCAGAATTTCTAACTGCGGGTCCGTTGGATCCGAGATACCAGTCTCGAGGCTTTTGCGTGCTTCGGCCCGCGCCAGCATCCGGGCACCGGTAATGCCCTTTAGCGCTGAAAGCCCACCAACATGATCCAAATGTTCGTGACTGTTGACCAGATATTTCACATCTGCTGGTTTGAAGCCAAGTTTGCGGATATTGTCGGCAATGAGTGGCGCAGCCTCGGCAGTCGCGCCGTCAATGAGGATATGCCCTTTGGGTGACGTTACGAGCAACGACACGATGCCACATGTGCCCACCATATAAACATTGGCAAATATATGCGCGGGCGGCGCGGAATCGTTCCAACCCTCACGGCCTTCGCACTTTGACGCCAGTGTAGTACCATCCTGTGCATTGCTTATGGTTTCTAATGGCACCATCGGCGCGCAGGCGGCCAGACCCAATGCCAATACGGCGCTAAGCTTAGCGGACATAGCTGGCGCCATTAACGTCGAGCACCGCGCCCGTCATAGAAGGCGGTGCGTCGAGAGCGCAGAATTTGGCGATTGCCGCGACTTCTTCTGGATCGGCGACTTTGCCTAGAGGAATGTCGGCGAGCAATTTTTCGCCACCGCGGCTTGCCAGATAATCCTCAGCCATTCCTGTCATGGTAAAGCCCGGGCAGATGGCGAAGGCATAAATGCCATCTTTGGCATAAGCGCGTGCAATTGATTTGGTCATCGCGACCATGCCTGCCTTTGAAGCGGCATAATGCCAATGGGCAGGGCTGTCGCCGCGATATGCCGCGCGGCTGGCGATGTTGACAATGCGGCCCAATGCCCCGCTCGCTTGCCAATGTAGCACGGCGCGTCGGCACAGGTCGGCGCTGGCGGTCAAGTTGATCTGCATGGTGCGGTCCCAGCTTGCCAACCATTCCGCGTCTTCCCGCGTGATGGGATTTTCTTCAAAAACGCCAGCATTGTTAATGATGACATCGATGCGGCTGCCTAAAGCTGAAAGCGCGTCGGCCCAAAGTCGCGCGGGCACTGCCGGATCGTTCAGGTCGCCGTCCTTGCTGGAGAACGCGACCACAGTCGTTGTGGCTGGGTCAAAGCTTGCGGCAATGGCCGCGCCAATTCCGCGCGAGGCACCGGTGATGAGGATATGGGTTTTCATCAATGCTGCTTTTCACAGCGTCGATAAAAATTCAACCAAAGTTATCGAACGAGGTTACCAACAAATCGGGCCGCATTAGCTTTAAGCGAAGAAAACGTATCGCCCACCGCACTAAACCCGCCTGCAAAAAATGATTTCGGACACGAAATTGCTGGCGCCTTACCGACCGGCGGAAAAAATAATTGAACAAATTGTTTGGCGAATTCCGTTTTTCGCAAAGTGCGGGCCTTGCACGATGCGGCTAATCGATTAAAGAGCTGTAGAATGTCGAAACCTGGCATTTATGAAGGACGCTGAACTTATGGCGAAAAACCCGAACCGACCGCTTTCACCACATTTACAGGTGTATCGTTGGTCGCCGCAGATGGCGGTTTCGATTTTCCACCGTGCGACAGGCTTCGTTCTCGCGACTGCCGGGATGATGACTTTGTTATGGTGGCTTTCGGCAATCGGCGGTGGTGCAGAAAGCTATGCGACATTTGTAAAATATGTTGTGTCGGCTGGGGCCGACGGCAGTGCTGTTCAAATCGCCAGTAACTGGTTCTTCCGCCTTGTTGCATTGGCCGTCACCTTCAGTTTCTTTCAACATTTGGCGTCTGGCCTTCGCCATCTCGTCCTGGATATCGGCGCAGGCTATGAATTGAAGACGAACCGCACATGGGCATCGGTTGCATTTGTTGCAGCCTTTTTTGCAACTGCATTCGTGGCCCTGTTTGTGGCATCGCGCTTTATCGGAGTTTTGTGATGGACAGTAGAACAAACATTGGCCGCGTGCGTGGCTTGGGTTCGGCAAAGCATGGCGGGGAGCACTGGCTTAAGCAGCGCCTGACTGCGGTTGGCAATGTGCTGCTGACGACTTGGTTCGTGCTGTCCTTGTTCATGATCCCAAGTTTTGAACATAGCGCACTTGCCCAGTGGCTTGCCCAGCCGCTGGTGGCGGTTCCAATGATCTTGATGATCGCGAACATATTTAGCCATGTCAAACTTGGTCTTCAGGTGTTGATTGAAGATTATGTCCATGACGAGGGCCTCAAATTCGCGTCGATGACACTCCTCAATTTCTACGTCATCGCCAGTGCCGTGTTTGGCATTTTTGTTGTCGCAAAACTCGCATTTACCGGAGTGCCCGCCTGATGTCAGACGCATATAAGATTATTGACCATATCTATGACACCGTCGTCGTCGGCGCCGGCGGGTCAGGTCTGCGC
>Ga0114973_10002586_pt1 | contig 13036 bp, 9 predicted proteins | sample M_140807_MF_Meta_FD_87025 | JGI IMG/M metagenome (GOLD analysis project Ga0114973, IMG submission 87025) | Freshwater microbial communities from Lake Montjoie, Canada to study carbon cycling - M_140807_MF_MetaG | ecosystem: Environmental > Aquatic > Freshwater > Lake | place: Lake Montjoie... | reverse complement strand
GTAAACGGCGGCCGTAACTATAACGGTCCTAAGGTAGCGAAATTCCTTGTCGGGTAAGTTCCGACCTGCACGAATGGCGTAACGACTTCCCCACTGTCTCCAGGATATGCTCAGCGAAATTGAATTCTCCGTGAAGATGCGGAGTACCCGCGGTTAGACGGAAAGACCCCGTGCACCTTTACTGCAGCTTCAGAGTGGCATTAGGAAAGAACTGTGTAGAATAGGTGGGAGGCTTTGAAACTTGGGCGCCAGTCCGAGTGGAGCCGAAATGTGAAATACCACCCTGTTGTTTTCTGATGTCTAACCTCGCACCGTTATCCGGTGCAGGGACCCTCTGTGGCGGGTAGTTTGACTGGGGCGGTCGCCTCCTAAAGAGTAACGGAGGCGCGCGATGGTAGGCTCAGGACGGTTGGAAACCGTCTGTTAGAGTGCAATGGCATAAGCCTGCCTGACTGCGAGACTGACGAGTCGAGCAGAGACGAAAGTCGGTCATAGTGATCCGGTGGTCCCTCGTGGAAGGGCCATCGCTCAACGGATAAAAGGTACGCCGGGGATAACAGGCTGATGATTCCCAAGAGCTCATATCGACGGAATCGTTTGGCACCTCGATGTCGGCTCATCACATCCTGGGGCTGGAGCAGGTCCCAAGGGTTTGGCTGTTCGCCAATTAAAGTGGTACGTGAGCTGGGTTCAGAACGTCGCGAGACAGTTTGGTCCCTATCTGCCGTGGGCGTCGAAATTTGAGAGGAGTTGACCCTAGTACGAGAGGACCGGGTTGAACATACCTCTGGTGTACCTGTCGTGGCGCCAGCCGCGCAGCAGGGTAGCTATGTATGGACGGGATAACCGCTGAAAGCATCTAAGCGGGAAGCCTCCCTCGAGATTAGATTTCATCGAGTCGTAGTAGACCACTACGTTGATAGGTTGGGTGTGGAAGCGCAGTAATGCGTGAAGCTAACCAATCCTAATTACTCTTTTCGCGCTTGAAGTCCCACCATCAATGACAGTGCTGGCTTGTTCAGCAACGTCGATGGCGGATGATTACAATCTACCAGATAAATATTCCCTGCACGGGCATCGATTATAACCCAATTTCACTTGTTAGTGAGCGCCTGCTACATTGCTTGGTGACCATAGCGTTTGTGACCCACCCGATCCCATCCCGAACTCGGCCGTGAAACCAAACTGCGCCGATGGTACTACCGCTTAAGCGTTGGAAGAGTAGGGCGTCGCCAGGCATTGCAGCCGGCGCTTGCTAATGAAGTGCATTGGAAGAACCCATTCATAATTCAAAAGGCGGACCGCTGTCGTTCATTCGACGGATGTCCGCCTTTTTTCGTTTTTGTTCTGTTGAAATACGGGACATTTTGGTGGCGCGGGATGGAGCAGCCCGGTAGCTCGTCAGGCTCATAACCTGAAGGTCGTAGGTTCAAATCCTACTCCCGCAACCAACAAAATATATATAAAACAGCGAATTAGATCGCATTCCAAAAAACCTGAACCTCAATGGTCGGCGTCCTCCTCCGGCGGACGAACTTCATCGGTCGTTGGACCATGCCGCTAAAAACCCGTCGGAATTAGAATTCATGGCACAGCACTCTTCGTTGTCGTCCAACACAACAGCCTGTCCGATGCCGCGAACAACCCAATGCTTTAATCCTAGATAGGCGTTTAAGACACAAAATCTGCGGGCGCCGGCGGTCCCCATTGGTGACCCAGCATTTCTGGGAGGCCAGCCACATTGACGGGTGCATGTGCATCGAACAGGTCGCCGTCGGTCCAATGTTCAACACGGTGGCCCCACGGATCGCGCCAATAATCGAACACCTGGCTACCAAGAATATGCCGCCCGACCCCCCAATCGTGTCGATATCCTTTTTCTTCGAGATAGCTGTTCCCGGCCATAAGATCGTCGAAATCGACAACTTCGAACGCGGCGTGGTGGAATTTGGGTGGCAGGCCGGGAACCGAGGCGAAGTTGAGCGTGTGATGATCAACTGGCTCGTCGCCGCGATCGCAACGAATGAACAATGCGGCGACGTCGTCATTTGGCGCACGAACCTCATCCGAGATGAGCAGGCCGAAGCGGCTCTGCCACCAATCCCAGGTTTTTTTCATGTCCGAAACGCCGAGCACGACATGGCCCAAACGAACGACATGGGCTGGTGCCATGACAACACGCTTGGCTTCGCCCGGACGCTCCCGGCGGCTCGCAATATTCCACGGATAGCTCGGTGCGGTTGTGAGCGCCGGTGCCCGTTTCCTGTCTGCAACTGCTATGACACAGAATCCGTCTGGGTCGGTCAATTGAACGCTTTGACCTCCACCCGGGCCATTAGCAGGTTCAATCGCGACGCCCTCTGCTTGCGCAAGAGCCTTTAAATCGTCAACGCTTCGCAGGCGAACGGCAACGCTAACAAAACCCGGCTCGCCCTCGACCGTTTCATGTATGAACGGTGCGTCGCCAGCGCCTCGCATACGGAGCACGCTGTCGCCAACATTATCCGCCGCGGTCAGCCCAAAATCTTCTAGGAACAAACGCATCTTCCCTAAATCCGGAGCTGCAAAGCGCACCGATTCCAGATCGACGGCCTTTGCAATCGAGCTTGAACTGTCAGTCATGAAATTTGGTCCTCCAAATTATGTTGAATTGCGCTCGTGGACAGCGAACCCGTTGCGCGTGCCAGTGCGCCTGTCCAGCGATCACCCCGCCAAGCCACATGTTGATCTGGCCGAACCAGCGCGATCTGGGCACCATAAAGATCCGCGACAGGAACGTTTTGCGGCTCGACAATAGTCAGAGGCACGCCAAGTCGGTCCGCTTCGCTGATCGCCTTTCCGATTTCATCGCGATCCGCGTCCTCGGCAACTACCAACGCAAAGCCCTGACCAAATAGATCGTACAGTGAGCGACCGTCTGAAAGCCATGCATGCGGTGCCAGATACCCTGGGCGAGCGCTTGGCGTGTAAACTTCACTGTCATGAGGCCGCACAGGCGTGTTTTCAGACTCAACAATCGGTGAGCCGTGGTAGCCAAGGCCGAGCACTGTCCCCAGCGTGTTGAACTCGCGCCCTTTCGACGCCAGAATTCCCGCACCTACTTTGGCGCGAATTGTTTCGCCTTGCGGCGTTTCATCCTCGATCTCTGGCGGAATGGGTGCGACATAAATGGCGTAATTTGCAAGCGCCTCGTCGAGCACTGCACGGTGTACGGGGCGACGCTCGGCTTCATAGCTGGCGACAAGCTCGGCTCCACCCCAGCCTTGCAACGTTGCCGCGATTTTCCACCCCAGATCAATGCCGTCGCCAACGCCCATGTTCATCCCGTAGCCTCCCGCAGGCGGGTGCAAGTGGCAAGCATCTCCGGCCAAAATTATCCGGCGATCAGCGTAGCGATCAGCGAGCAGTTCGCTTGCTGTCCACGAGTCAGCGTTCAAGATTTCAAAAGGCAGGTCGATGCCGGTGCGTTCGCGGATCAGCGCGGCGGCGGCATCGTGCGAAAGCGTTTCGCCCGGCTTGGCTCCGCCGGGCATGAAGGCCCAGATATCATCCTTGTCCATCGGGCCAATGGCGCTGAACCCGTCCTGACCGATCTGCCAGTAAATGACGGCTTTGCCGTGGCCATGTGCATCGGCCAGACCCGGTGCGCGAAAAATGATGTTGTAATGATGCGACAGACCGTGCCGACCCTCCATCTTTACGCCGATCAGGTCGCGCACAGCACTGCGTGCGCCGTCTGCGCCGATCAGGTAGCGCGCAACGACGGCGTTCGTCTTACCGTCCGAGGTCTTGAGCGTGGTAGTGACCATTTCGTCATCCTGAACCGCATCGACAAAGCTGGTGTCGAACATGACCGTTACGCTTGGCAAAGTTCGCGCCTTTTTCAGCATCACCTTTTCAAGGGTATATTGCGGCACCCATTGCGCGTGTTCGGGATAAAGCGGGGAGCGTGCTGTTGCAGCGTTGAATGCATCGCCAAACCGCGCAAGCCCATGGCCTGCGAGGCGTGTTACAAAGACCATATTGTTGGGATAGTCGATCCCGAACGGAGCCTCTGCGGCAAGAGCGTCGGCAATGCCCCACCGCCGCAGATGGGTCCGCGTGCGAACGTTCGTCGTTTTGGCACGGGGCGCGACCCCAACGTGGGTATTGCGCTCGACGAGCAGCACGCGCACGCCGCGTGTCCCTAGCTCGATGGCCGCAGCCAGCCCGACCGGACCCGCACCGACGATCAGAACATCAGTGTGGATTGTTTCTGTCATCAGTAAGGCTGACCCAGAGTCGCGAATGCCTTGGTGAGCAACGCCATGTTTTCTGAATGCGGGGCCTTTTGCTGTTCGAGTTCGCCAAGTTTGACGCTGGTTTCGACAACCAGCTTCACCCGCTCAAAGCGGCGCGTCATGAACATGTCGAGCGCTTCTGACAGCGTCGCTGCCGATGCTATCGACTGACCGAGCACGACGGCGTCTTCCAGCGCCATCCCGCCGCCCATTCCCATGTGCGCGCTCGTCGCATGTGCCGCATCGCCAATGACAAGCATCCGCCCTTTATGCCACGGTTGCGAAAGGAGTATCCAATGGAACGGCTTTCCGATCAGTTCCGAAGAGTCGGTCAGGCGGCTTCGTAGTTCCTTCATCGCAGGCGCGGACATGGAATCCAGCAGCGCGGTGAAAACAGTGCGGATTTCTTCATCCGAAATCCAGCGCGTCTCGGGGATGTTGATGACTGCCGGGATATAGACCAGCCCTTGGGGCAGATAGTAAAACCCCAGCCGCCCGACTTCAGACATATACCAACCTTCATCCTCCACCTGAGGGCCAGGAGCCATCCACCGGATGCTGAGCTGACCGGAATATGCCGGCTTGGGTGCGTCGGGGAATATGAGATCACGTGTTTTCGAGTTGATCCCGTCGGCAGCGATCATCAGATCATAGCGACCCGTTTCGCCATCGGTGAAGGACACATCCACCCAGTCCGCATCCTCCGAAAATGCTTCGTAGCTCACTCCTTTGCGAACGCGCACGCCAAGGCGCTCGGCCTCTTTCTGGGCAACCTCAAGAAAGACCGGGCGAAATACTCCGACCCCGTCAACCGCGCCAGGCCATGTCGGGCGCTGCGGCCCGGGATTGATGATCTCGCCCGTAGTGGCATCACGGATCGAGGCGGCGGTGCTTCCATCCGCAGGCCGACCGGTTGCGTGCACCTCGTCATAAATGCCGAGGTCGACCAGCGCCATCGCCGCCCGACCCGAAAACGCTAACGACGCCCCTAATGTTTCAAGCGCCAGTTCGACAACATCGACTTTGACGCCTGCTTGAGCCAGCGCAATGGCGGCATTCATGCCTGCGATGCTGCCACCGACGATCAGTGCATTTGAGATGCAAGCCATTGTTTAAGCCTTTCTTGTCTTGGACGTGTCAAAAATCGTCTGCCGGAATAGCGCGCTGCCACCGTTCATGATTGGTTTTCCGTGCATCACGCACACTTTGTCGAATTCGAAAGTGGCCAGTCTGGCAAGGCTGGCAAGTGCCAGTTCCGGATCTTCGGTTCCCACCGGTAGTTGAAGCCCGCGCCGATTGACGCACGCGTCGGCGGGAAACAACACGCCGCCATGCCGTGCCCAAAGAAAAGCGAGTTGCCCTTGGCAATGGCCGGGAAGGTGGATTGCTATCATGTCGGGTGCGAAAGCCGGGCTGTCGCCGTCTTCGATCAACCGGTCGACCTTGACGGGCTCGACTTGCGCCACCCGCCCGGCAAGAAATTTCGCCAATATGCGGTTGCGCAAGCCGGGAGACGGGCACATCGGCTCGCGCATCGTTGTGCCAGCCTCCATCATCGGCGCGTCGAGCGGATGCGCCCAGACTGTCGCCCCGGTTTCGCGCTTCAGCGCGGCGGCGCTGCCGATATGATCGGGATGACAATGGGTGAGGACAATATGTTTTACGTCGGTCGGGGCTTTGCCGATTGAACGGACGGCATCGAGTATCTTTTTCGATCTTCCCGGAAAGCCGGTATCAAGCACGACCAAGCCATGGTTCGTTGTAAGGACATAGATGTTGACCAGTCCCGGGAGTATATACAGGTCATCGGCGAGCTGTTTCAGAGCCATATTGGTTCAACTTCCTGCATTGCCCGATATGGCACTTGATCGTGATTACCGGCAATAATCACTGCAGGCACTCCGCGTCCGCGCCATGAAGCCATTGGCGCATCTTCGCGGTTAAAGCTTCTATCTCCGGCCCTCTTGTCCCGGGGAGATTATTGTACACGTCAAAACCGACCTTGGTTTGCAGATAAGCAAGGTGGCGGTAACCGACGGGGAAGGAGTTAAGTAATTCTTCGTCCAGTATCGGCACCTTTGCAGGATTTACCGGCGTCATGCGGTCCAGTTCATAGACGGGTTGCCGGTACACGATGCCCCATCGTCCGTCGCGCTTTTCCAGAGCATCAACGAAACGACCAAGGCAGGTTACGTCGACCTCGATAGCGTCAATTTCGCCCCTTTGTACGATCTGCATCTTTGACTGCGCCACAGCCCGCATTCCCTGCACATCTACGCTGGTTGCGCCGAGTGAATGGAGGCTAATGATGCCTTGCTCAAAACCTTTTCGACAACCGGCGATGAAATCGGCTGCCTTCGCCTGGAACCATGTTGCGGACATTTGGCCGTCGTCGTGCCACACGGTGGCAAACCGCTCCCAATCGCCGGCGTCACGCCAAAGCACCCAGTTTTGTAATAGTTCGTGAATGACCATTCGCTCGACCGCGGCGTCGAGGGCAAGCGGATGAACTGTACGGTCTCGCTCTACTGCGCCTTGTGGCATAATCGCTCATCCTCTCATGGCGGTTCATTAACCTATCGCATTGCAAGAATGCGCCGATGAATCCGCTGGTTGAAGATGTTTCCTATCTGCGGTTCAGCATTGCAATAAGATGCCAATTGCCTAAGGTTGTTACCAATTAGGTATAGGGAGAGGGAAGCCTGTCGAGCTTCCCCTGAGGATTGTTATGAAGCTGCATCATTTGCGTAACATCGTCGCAGTTGTCGAACGAGGCAGTCTTCGCGCAGGTGCCAAGCATCTTGGGCTCGCACAACCTGCTGTGTCGAGAAGCATCAAGGAACTTGAACGCGAACTTGGCCTTACTCTGTTTGAACGCAACAAATTTGGTATGACGCTGACGCATGCCGGTGAGGTCTTTGCCCGCCGTGCCAAGGCGATACAGGCGGAGTTTGCGCGGACGCTTGAGGAGATGGAGCATCTTAAAGGTGAAGACCGTGGCACGATCACCGTCGGGTGCTCGAGCGCCACGCTAATCGCAATGGTGCCAACCATCGTGAACCGGTTTCATGTCAAATATCCCAACATCCGCCTCAAATTGCTCGAAGGCTCGCTACCGATGCTGGAGAACCAGATCAGGGACGGGCTGGTCGATCTCTATTACGGTCCAGTGGCGACCGGTTTCGTCGATCCAGCTCTGGTTATCGAGCTTTTATTCGAAAACGAGCGCATGATTATCGGTCGACGGGACCACCCGCTCCGCAATGCAAAATCGCTTGCGGACCTTGTTGGTGCTACGTGGGTGACCACGCCTATGGCAATCGACAGTGACAATGAAGTCAACAGCGTTTTTGTTGCGGCGGGGCTTCCTTCTCCGCGCATCGCCATGCAGGCATCTTCAGCGATGAATCTGGCCGTGATCGTCGCGACGTCCGATCTGCTGGCGCCAGTACCGCAGCAGTGGGTGGAACTCATTCGAGCAACAGGCCTCATGGAACGCATCCCCGTTCGCGAGGTATCGAAGGCCCCGCGCATTTGTGCCGTTCGGCGCGCGAATGTTCCACTAACCCCGGCTTGTGAGTTCCTGAACGATCTGGCGATGCGTGCAGCATCGATGTATTTGCACAAAAGCCGTGATGGCCTGAGCTGAATCGGTGCTGCGCACGCGCACGGATGTACCATCGCTCGTCAATCCAAGCTCAGATTTCAAATCGGCATTGATAGTTTACCCTATACCTTCCGGGTAACAACATAAGCCAAATGCCATCTTTGCTATGGTCAGCCCGTGTCTAATGACAGGTGCACAGCGACCGGCAATGGCAGCGCGGGATTTGAATATCCTCTTTGCACAATTCAGCACGGTCAAAATGACAAGCTACCTGAAAAATGTAGCAAAAATGGAGGAGAGGTTATGTCGATTTCGCGCAAGGCTTGGCTCATGTATTCAGCCGCCGTTCTGCTATCGCCCGTCGCAGCCAACGCGCAGGAGGCTGACCCAGATACAAACTCTACCGAAGTCGCTGCCGAAAATGGCGGGCTGGAAGAAATTGTCGTCACCGCACAGCAACGAGGCGAGAATCTGCAAAAAGCGGCAGTTCCGATCTCGGTCGTCACCGGAGAAGAGCTTCTAAAGGCTGGTATTGTCGGCGTTGGCTCGCTGCAAAAGAGTGTGCCCGCGTTGCAGGTTGCAAATGGTGCTGTCGGCAATTTCATCTTCATCCGCGGCGTCGGCAGCTTCTCGGTCTCGCCAACCAGCGACCCTGCGGTGGCGTATAACCATGACGGCGTATATGTTGGTCGTACCGGCTCAACCACAGGTGCCTTCTACGACCTTGAACGCATCGAGGTGCTTAAAGGCCCTCAAGGCACGCTGTACGGCCGGAACGCGACCGCTGGCGCGATCAACGTCTTGCCCGCGCAACCGCGCCTGGGTGAAACGTCCGGCTACGGCTCTGCAAGCTACGGCAATTATGACGCCTATAATGTCGAGGGCGCGGTCAATGTCGCGGCAGGGGACAACGCGGGGCTGCGTTTTTCTGGCATATATTCGCAGCATGACGGATATCTGCGTGACGGCACAAGTTCCGACAAAACGCTCGGGCTGCGGGGACAGCTCAAGGTCGAGCTAGACCCCAAACTGACAGTCCGCATTGCAGCTGATTTCGCGCATCAGGGCGGCGCTTCCACAGGAGCAAGTTACAGCGGAAGGTTCGCGTTTAACCCGGTCGCGGGGGCTTTTGCTTTTACGCCGTCTAATCTGCCGGTATCGGAGGGTCTCTACACGCCGGCCGCGCAGGCATTCCGACAAACCGGTGCGGCCGGTACCGTTGCCGGACGGTTCAATGGTCCACTTGCCCCTCGGCAGTACGTCGATTCCGACCTCTATGGCGTCGCTACCCACATCGATTACGAGACCTCGATTGGCACCATCAGCCTGATCCCGGCCTGGCGACATTCGTTGCGTGACATCGTTAGCGCAGGTGCGGGGCAGTCCGTCGGCAACGTGTCCGAAGCCGATCAAACCTCACTTGAGGTCCGGCTCGTCAGCCCGTCTGGCGGCACAATCGACTATATTCTCGGGGCCTACTATTTCAGCGAGAACATCGACGACGATGTGCACAATACGACAGGCGCGCAAGCGTCGTTCCAGCTCACCAAAACGCGCACCCGTTCGCCTTCGGCCTATGGCCGCCTGACCTTTAACGCGACGGACACATTGCGTTTCACCGGTGGCATCCGTTACACGCACGACAAGAAGAACTTCACCAGCGCGACCCGGACTCTGCAATTGCTCTGCACCATTCCGGCGGCCTCGGGCGGTTGCCCCAATGTCGCGCTGTTACCCTATACCACAAGCTTTGAAGGCCAGCCCGTGCAACCTGCGGCCAACCTTGCTACCGTTCCAATCGCGAACGGCGGAGCGGTGCGCAGACTAGACTCGGCGGCAATCGGCCAATTCAGCGAAGGCAAGATCACCTATCGCGGCGCAATTGAGTTTGACGTCGCACCCCGATCATTGCTCTATGCAAGCATCGAGACGGGATATCGCGCCGGGGGCTTCAATCCCGATGCTTCCTACGGACCCGAGAGCATCACCGCCTACACGATCGGCTCGAAGAACCGATACCTCGACAACCGGCTGCAGCTCAACATCGAAGGCTTTTACTGGAAGTATAACGATCAGCAGCTTTCCTTCCTCGGGATCAACTCGGTCGGCGCGGTCGGACTATTGACCCGCAACATCGGGCGCTCGGTCGCCAAGGGTATCGAAGTGGAAGCACTTGCCCAGATCACCCCGTCGACGCTGCTGAGGGCGAATGTCCAGTATCTGGACAGCGAGTATAAGTCGTTCACTTTCGTTACGCCTGCCCGACCGTTCAACGGCTGTGTGACGACTCCCTCCGCAACTCCCTCCGGGGCTCCATTCACCGTCAATTGCGCGGGATTGCCGTTGTACAATGCACCCAAATGGACGGTCAATCTGGGAGCGCAGCAGCGCTTTGCGTTAAGTGGCGGCCTTGAACTCGTGGTCGATGCGGATACCCAGTATCGTTCTGGCAGGTTCACAAACTTCACCTTTACCGCGTACGATTTCCAAGGCCCGACCTGGGTTTCCAATGCCCAAGCCTCGCTCATCATCGATGACGGTCGCTGGTCAGTGACGGCATTTGTCCGTAACATCGAAAACGACCGTTACCGGACTTTCGCTACGCAGAGTCCCGGATCGAACCTTTACCTCGAACTCAATGCAGCACCGCGCACCTTTGGCGCCCGCGTGTCGACAAAGTTCTAAGACGGCATAAAATGAGGAATTTTGCATGAAATTGCTGCGATTTGAATCGGCTGAGGGTCCAGCGCTTGGCGTCCTCCAGAGTGGGCATGAAGATCGCGTTGTTCCGCTTGCGGCGCTTTCGACCGAGTTTCCGACTATGTTGTCGATCATCATGGGTGGCAATGCGGCACTGGAACGGATCAAGGCATTGGCAGATAAGGGCGAAGGTGCGTTCAATCTGCCCGATGCAAAACTGCTCTCCCCAATTGAGCGGCCGGGCAAGTATATGGCAATCGGCATGAACTATGCCAAGCATATCGAAGAAGCCAAGCGGCTCGACCAACCGACGCCGACCCAGCAATTCTGGTTTAACAAGCAGACCAGTTGCTTGGCGGGCCCCTTTGACGATATCCAGCCGGGGGTTACTGAACAGCTCGATTACGAGGTCGAACTGGGCGTCGTGATTGGCGAGCCTGCAAAAGGTGTGAGCGAAGCCGAGGCTAAGAACCATGTGTTCGGCTATGTCGTTGCCAACGATGTGTCAGCCCGCGATTGGCAGCGACATTCGCCGACCTTCACAATGGGCAAATCGTTCGACACGCACGGTCCGATCGGGCCGTGGATTGTGACGGCGGACGAGATTGCCGATCCGCATGCACTCGATCTACGCTGCCTCGTCAATGGCGAGGTTCGGCAAAACAGCAACACCAGCGAGCTAGTGTACAATATCTGGCAACAGATTTCTTATCTTTCAACGGCTTTCACGCTGGAGGCAGGCGACCTGATCGCCACGGGCACGCCCTCGGGCGTCGGCATCGGCATGCAGCCGCCGTGCTTTCTCAAACCCGGCGATATTGTCCGCTGTGAAATTGACGGCATCGGCGCTATCGAAAACCAGGTAGCCACGAAATGAGTGCAGCACCGCCCGGGCTGACCAGCGAAAACCCGCTAGACCATGCGCCGCTTCGCTTTCGCCAGTTTTTGGTGCTGCTAATTGCTTTGCTGCTGGCAGCACTTGACGGTTATGACGCGCTGTCGATGGCCTTTGTCGCCCCTGTGCTTGCCACTGAATGGGGCATCGACAAGAGTATCACGGGAATTTTGCTGTCGAGCAGCCTTGTGGGCATGGCAATCGGTGCCATCACATTATCACCGCTTGCTGACAAGCTTGGCAGACGGACCGTTGTTCTAGGCGCGCTCGGCATAATGACCGTTGGCACTACGCTCTCTGCTTTGGCGGGATCGGTGCCAATTCTGGCTGCCGCACGGTTGGTTACGGGTATCGGCATTGGCGTGATGATCGCCATGACAACATTACTTTCCGCAGAATTTACAAATATGAAGCGTCGCCCCTTGGCTGTGGCGGCGGTGGCAACGATGGGCTTCCCGTTGGGTGGGGTCGTCGGAGGTCTAGGCGCATCGGCCATCCTCAAGGCGGCCACATGGCATTGGGTGTTTTTCGCCGGTTCGATTGCGGGGGCGGTGCTTTTTATCCTTGTCTTCCTGACCCTGCCAGAGTCGCCCACCTTCCTCATCGCCAAGCGCGCACATGATGCTTTGGATCGGACCAACCGCGTGCTGTCGCGCCTCGGCCATTCGGCGATATTGGAATTGCCAGCGGCCGTTGATCGCCAGCATATCCGATACCGCGCCCTGTTTGAACCAGGTCTGAGGCCGATCGTTTTTCGGCTGACTGCAACCGCGGTTCTGATCGCAACCTCTTCATATTATATTCTCAACTGGATGCCGCAGATGGTTGTCGATGCAGGTTTCACGCCCTCGCAAGGCAGCTTGGTGTCTGCCCAGTCGGGCATGATCGGATTTCTTGGCGGTGTTATCTTTGCGACCTTCGCGTCGCGCTTTCCGCCAACCAGAGTTGCCGCCACCGCAATGGTCGGAGCTGCCTTGGCCTTGGCAGCTGTCGGGCTGGTGCCGCCGGTCCTCACCCTGTTCGTGGTGTCTGCCGGTGTTCTGGGCTTCTGCCTCGCAGGGACGACAGGCATGCTGTACACGATTTTGGCGACTACCTTTCCGGCAGGCTTGCGTGCATCGGGCATGGGCTTTGTGATGGGTGTCATGCGGATTGCCAGCGCTGCCGGTCCGGCGCTTGCTGGCTTCATGTTTGCGCAAGGTATGACCCGCGCCGGCGTGTCGCTGATCTTTGCGGTCGGTCCGCTGGTCGCGGCGGTGCTTATTGCGACATTGCCAAAACGACCCGTGATTTAGATCCCGCACTTGTAAGGTTGACGATCTAGCGGGACATCGACTGGGAGAGATTATAACCTTTCGCGAAGGGCTTCATAGGGTGTTTTTCCGTTGAAAGCACCGTGCGGTCGGTTGAAGTTGTAGAAGTTCTCCCATTCGATGAGCTTGGCCTCGAGATCGACGTCGCCTTTGTATGACAGGAGCTGGTAAAACTCCTGTTGGTCTGAGCGATGGGATCGCTCGACTTTGCCGTTCAGCTGAGGAGTTCCACGTTTGATGT
>Ga0114973_10002582_pt1 | contig 13056 bp, 12 predicted proteins | sample M_140807_MF_Meta_FD_87025 | JGI IMG/M metagenome (GOLD analysis project Ga0114973, IMG submission 87025) | Freshwater microbial communities from Lake Montjoie, Canada to study carbon cycling - M_140807_MF_MetaG | ecosystem: Environmental > Aquatic > Freshwater > Lake | place: Lake Montjoie... | reverse complement strand
CGCTCCGGCCGCTCCGGCCCAGCCTGTCCGGAAGCCCTAGAGCCTGTTCCCTTCAGACGGAACGTCTGAAGGGGCAAAACAGGTTCGACTTCACGGTCTGGAAGGCCTTAAAGCGCAGCCCACGCCTGTGGAATGCGCTGGAGGGGTCTGGCGTCGGCGTCGCGGGTCAGGAAAGATACACCATCATGCCGGATCCACGTTTCTTTGAGTCGACAGCCCCCCTGACCCTGGAGGCTATTGGCCAACTGACCGGTGCCCTCATCCCCGAAGGCGCCGGAGATGTCCGGGTCGACCACGTCGCCATCGCCTCCAGGGGCGGGCCAGGCGCCCTGGTCTTCGTGACGGCTCCAGCCTTCCTGCAGGCTATGGCCGAGGCGCCGCCGACCGCGTGTTTTGTTCCCGAAGCCCTGGCGACAAGTCTGCCGCCGGGCTGCACGCCGCTTGTCCATCGCAACCCCCAAGGTGCCTACGCGGTCGTGGCTGGGGCGCTTCATCCGCCAAGGCGGCATGTGGGTGCGGCTGCCATTTCGCCGGGCGCGCGTCTGGAGTCGGGGGCCGTCCTGGGGCCGGGCGTGGCGGTGGGGCAGGGCGCTTCTATCGGATCTGGCACGGTGATCGGCCCCAACACCGTCATTGGACCCGGCGTCGCCATCGGGCGCGACTGCCGGATCGGGGCCAATGTCTCGATCGGCTTCGCCCTCATCGGCGACCGCGTGAAGATCCTGGCCGGAGCCGTGATCGGCGAGTCCGGCTTTGGGGCCACGGCGGGATCCGCCGGCATCATCGACATTCCCCAGCTGGGCCGGGTCATCCTTCAGGATGGCGTGACGATCGGAGCCTGCACCACCGTTGACCGGGGCGCCTACGAGGACACCGTCATCGGCGAGAATACCAAGGTCGATAACCTGGTGCAGATCGCCCACAATGTCCGCATCGGTCGGAACTGCGTCATCGCGGGCCAGGCGGGCGTCTCCGGCAGCGTGACGATTGGGGATGGCTGCCAGTTTGGCGGCAAGGCCGGCATCGCCGATCATGTCACCATCGGGGATGGCGCGCGCATTGGCGCTTCGGGGGGCGTCCTTCGCGACGTTCCCGCAGGCGAGACCTGGGGCGGCTTCCCGGCCCAGCCTGTCCGTAAATGGCTGCGCGAGGTGGCCTGGGTTTCCCGGTCCTCCGGTCAGCGCAGGAAGGGAGTGGAGTGATGACTGACGAGACCGCCGGCGACGCCATCGATATCAACGAGATCCTGGCGCGCATTCCGCACCGCTATCCCTTCCTCCTGGTCGACCGGGCGGAGGACTATGTCTCGGGCCAGTCCATTGTGGGGATCAAGGCGGTCAGCATCAACGAGGGCTTCTTCCAGGGGCACTTCCCGGACTATCCGGTCATGCCCGGCGTTCTCATCGTCGAGGCCCTGGCCCAGACCGGCGCGGTCCTGATGTCCAAGACCCTCGACGTCGACCCGCGCGGCAAGACCATCCTCTTCGCCTCCCTGGACAACTGCCGCTTCCGGCACCCTGTCCGGCCAGGCGACCTCCTGAAACTCAATGTGCGGGTCGCCAGGGCCCGGGGCGGGCTCTTCAAGTTCGAGGGGCGCGCCATGGTTGGCGACAAGGTCGCCGCCGAGGCGGAATTCGCCGCCATGCTGGTGGAGACGCCTCAATGACCGTGGATATTCACCCGACCGCCATTGTCGCGCCCGGCGCCCAGCTGGACGAGGGGGTCAGCGTCGGGCCGTTCAGCCTGATCGGCGAGCACGCCCGTATCGGCGCCCGGACCCGGGTTCTCGCCCATGTGGTCATCGAGAACCACACGACCATCGGCGCCGACTGCCTGGTGCGGAACTTTTCGAACCTGGGCGGTCCACCCCACCACACGGGTTACCGGGGCGAGCCGACCGAGCTGGTGATCGGCGACCGGAACCAGATGTGGGAGCACGTGACCATGCACATTGGCACGGCCAATGGCGGTGCAGTCACCCGGGTCGGTCATGACGGCATGTTCATGGCGACCAGCCATGTGGGGCATGATTGCAAGGTCGGCGACAATGTCATCCTGGCCCACTCCGCCACCCTGGGAGGGCATGTGGAGATCGGCGACCACGTCATGGTGTCGGGTCTCGCCGCCGTTCACCAGCACTGCCGGGTGGGCCGCTTCGCCTTCATTGGCGGCCTCGCGGCCGTGACCAAGGACGTCATCCCCTATGGCCTGGTGTGGGGTAACCACGCCCACCTCGAGGGTCTTAACCTGGTCGGGCTGAGGCGCCGGGACTTCAGCCGCGAGACCATCGGTCACCTGCGGGCCGCCTACCGGCTCCTCTTCGCCCGGGAAGGCAGCTTCCAGGAGCGGATCGAGGATGCCCTCACCCTCTACGGACACAGCGCCCCCGTGATGGAGGTGATCGACTTCATCCGAGCCGATGAGGCCAATCGTCCCATCTGCCTTCCCGCCCGGGAGGACTAGTCGAGGTGCCGGGACGCCTGGGCCTCATCGCGGGCGGGGGTGACCTGCCCCTGCAGATCGCCCGTCACTGCCAGGAGGCCGGCCGGCCCCTCTTTGTGGTGCGCCTGCGAGGCTTCGCCGATGCCGCCATGGAGGCCTTCCCCGGGGCCGAGGTGGGACTGGCAGAGATTGGGCGCTGTATCCGGGTCCTCAAGCAGGCCGAGTGCGACTCTGTCTGCCTGGCCGGGAATGTCGCCCGCCCCGACTTTTCCGCCCTCAAGCCCGATCTGCGGGGCGTGACCATGCTGCCGCGCCTGATCCTGGAAGCGCGGAAGGGAGACGACGCCCTCTTGAGAGCCATCCTGGAGGCGTTCCGCAAGGAAGGTTTCGCCATCGAGGGTGCCCATGAGGCCCGTAGCGACCTGCTCCTCGGCGCGGGTCCCCTGGGTCGCTGGCGTCCTGACGCCGCCCATCAGGCTGACCTTCAGCGGGCCTTTGAGATTGCCCGGCGGATCGGGGAGCTCGACATCGGGCAGGGGGCGGTGGTCTGCGACGGCCTGGTCCTTGCCGTCGAGGCCCAGGAAGGCACAGACGCCATGCTGCGGCGGGTCGCGGACGATGTGGCGCCGGCCCTCCGGGGCCGGGAGGGTGCCCGCAGGGGCGTTCTCGCCAAGGCGCCCAAGCCGATCCAGGAGACCCGGGTAGATCTCCCGACCCTGGGGCCCGCTACGGTCCGGGGTGCCGCGCGTGCGGGCCTGGCGGGCATTGGCGGGGAGGCGGGCCGGACCCTGGTGCTCGAACGCGAGGCGGTTATCGCCCTGGCGGACGCGCTTGGCCTCTTCGTCGTTGGCGTTGAGGTATCGTGACCGCCCCGCCAGCCACCGTCATGCTCGTCGCCGGCGAGCCCTCCGGGGATGACCGGGGCGCGGGCCTGGCCCTTGCGCTCCGGGCCCGGCTCGGCTCCAGCCTCCGCCTCGTGGGCGTGGGGGGCCCCCGCATGGCTGAGGCGGGGATCCCCAGCCTGTTCGATATGTCTGAGATTTCGGTCTTCGGCCTGCTCGAGGGTCTCCTGGCCATGCCCCGGGTGCATCGCCGTGCGCAGGACGTGGCAGAGGCGGTGGTCCGGGAGCGGGCCGACCTGGTGGTCCTGATCGACTCCTGGGGCTTCAGCTGGCTGGCCGCCCGGGCCATTCGCAAACAGGCCCCCCAGGCCAGGCTGGTCAAGTACGTGGCCCCCCAGGTCTGGGCGACCCGGCCCGGACGCGCCAAGTCCCTTGCGGGCCTCGTCGACCACCTCCTGGTGATCAACAGCTTTGAGCCGCCCTATTTTGAAGCCTGGGGTCTGCCCACGACCTTCGTCGGTAATCCTGCGCTCCACATGGATTTCTCGACCTGCGATCCTTCGGCTTTCCGGGCCCGCCATGGCATTGCCCCGACCGCGCCTGTCCTCCTTGTCCTGCCAGGCAGCCGGCCTGGGGAGGTCCAAAGACTCCTGCCGCCCTTCGAGGACGCGATCCGGAGGCTCAAGGTCGACCATCCCACCCTGCAGGTGGTCCTGCCGGTCGCTGAGGCGGTCGCAGGCACCGTGCGCGCCGCCGTGGCTGGGTGGCCCTTCCGGGTCCATGTCATTGAGGGCGAACCCGAGAAACTCGAGGCCATGAAGGCGGCGGACCTGGCCCTGGCCTGTTCCGGGACCGTCACCCTGGAGGTCGCTCAGGCTGGGGTTCCCATGGTGGTGGCCTACCGCCTGGGGGCCGTCACCCACTTCCTCGCCCGGTTTATCATCCGTACGCCCTGGGTGGTCCTGTTCAACGTCGCCGCCCGGCGTTTCGTGGCACCGGAGCTTATCCAGGGCGATTGTACGGGCCCCAGGCTGGCCGCTGAGCTGGATCGTCGCCTGCGAGACCCCGGGTTCGCACGCGCCCAGGCGGCGGCGCAGGACGAGGCCCTCGACACAATGGGACGCGGCGGCCCCGATCCCTCGGAGGCCGCCGCGCGGGTCGTCTCGGAAGTGCTGTCAGGGGATCAGCCGCGCTTATCGACGGGGACATAATCCCGGGCCGGGGCGCCGGTATAGATCTGGCGCGGACGACCGATTTTCTGTGACGGATCCTCGATCATTTCCTTCCACTGGGAGATCCAGCCCACCGTCCGCGCCAGGGCGAACAGGACGGTGAACATTTCCGGCGGGAAGCCGAGGGCCCGCAGGGTGATGCCCGAGTAGAAGTCGACGTTCGGGTAGAGCTTGCGTTCCACGAAGTAGGGGTCGTTGAGCGCGATCTTCTCGAGCTCCATCGCCACCTTCAGCAGGGGGTCGTCCTGGTGGCCCACCTCGGCGAGGACCTCGTGGCAGGTCTGCTGCATGACCTTCGCGCGGGGGTCGTAGTTCTTGTAGACCCGGTGGCCGAAGCCCATCAGCCGGTACTTCCGGTCCTTGACGCCCTGGACGTATTCCGGGATGCGGTCGACCGTCCCGATCTCCGCCAGCATGTTCAGGGCTTCCTCGTTGGCCCCGCCGTGACTGGGCCCCCAGAGGCAGGCGATGCCAGCCGCGATGCAGGCGAAGGGATTGGCCCCCGACGAACCGGCAAGGCGCACGGTGGAGGTAGAGGCGTTTTGCTCATGGTCCGCGTGCAGGATGAAGATGCGATCCATGGCCTTGGTCAGGACTGGGTTCGGCTTCCAGTCCTCGGCGGGCACCGAGAAGCACATGCGCAGGAAGTTCTCCGAGTAGGAGAGATCGTTGCGCGGATAGACGAAGGGCTGGCCCTGGAAGTACTTGAATGCCCGGGCCGCGATGGTCGGCATCTTGGCGATCAGCCGGTGCGACGAGATGATGCGCTGCTGCGGATCGTCGATGTTTGCGCTGTCATAATAGAAGGCCGACAGGGCGCCGACGGCACCGACCATGATGGCCATCGGATGAGCATCCCGACGGAAGCCCTGGAAGAAGCGATCAAACTGCTCATGAACCATGGTGTGGTTCGTGATCGTGTTCTGGAAGGTCTCGAACTCCTGGGCGTTGGGCAGGTCGCCATTCAGCAGGAGGTAGCAGACCTCCAGGAAGGTCGAGTTCTCGGCCAGCTGGTCGATCGGGTAGCCGCGGTGAAGCAGGATCCCCTTGTCGCCGTCGATGAAGGTGATCTTGCTTTCGCAGGACGCGGTGGATGTGAAGCCGGGGTCGTAGGTGAAGACGTCCGCTTCCGCATAGAGCTTGCGGATATCCACCACGGCCGGTCCGTCGGTTCCCCGCAGGACCGGGAGCTCGACGGTCTTGCCCTCGACGCTGATTTTTGCCGTATCCCCCATCACATCCCCTCGTTCCGGAAGAAGTTAAACCACATTTTTAAAGCCTTATATCCACTAACGCTTAGTTAGGAAGCGCATCCTGAATCCGGGCGAGGCTTTCGGCCTTCCCGATGGAAATCAGGGTGCCCGCCAGGTCCGGCGCCGGAGATCCGCCAGACAGAACGGCCCGAAGGGCGGGGCCGAACTTGCCGATCCCGACGCCCTCGGTCTCGGCGAAGCCCCGGATCGTCGCCTCCAGGGCGGGGACGGTCCACTCCGATCCCTCCAGGCTTATCGACAGGCGTCCGAGCCGGGCCTGGGTCTCGTCCGTGAGCAGGGCGCGCGCCTTCTCCGGCAGGTCTAGGGGGCGTCGCCGCAGGGCGAAAATCACCGCATCTGCCAGGTCCAGCACCGTCGGGGCGCCCTCCCGGACCAGGGGCAGGGTGCGCAGGAGGGTTTCGGTGTCGCCGTCATGGACCGGCCAGTCGCGGCTTTGCAGGACCGTCTTGACCAGGCCGGCCAGTCGCTCGGGTTCGGCCTTCCGCAGGTAATGGTTGTTCAGGTGGTTGAGCTTGTCCCAGTCCAGGCGGGCCGGGGCCCCGACCACGTCGCGGATATCGAACCAGGCCGCAGCCTCGGCGTCCGAGAAGATCTCGTCGTCGCCATGCCCCCAGCCCAGCTTGGCCAGGTAGTTGCGCAGGGCCTCGGGCAGGTAGCCCATGTCGTCAAATTCGCCCACCGCCTGGGCACCGTGGCGTTTGGACAATTTCTTGCCGTCTGGACCGTGGATCATGGGCAGATGAGCCCAGACCGGCGTTTCCCATCCCATGGCCTGATAGATATGCGTCTGCCGGGCGGCGTTGTTCAGGTGGTCGTCGCCCCGGATGACGTGGGTCACGCCCATGTCGTGGTCATCGACCACGACGGCCAGGTTGTAGGTGGGGGTCCCGTCGGTCCGCAGCAGGATCAGGTCGTCCAGGTCGACGTTCTGGAAGACCACCTCGCCCTTGACCTGGTCGTCGATGCACGTCGCTCCCTCCTGGGGCGCGCGCAGGCGGATCACATGCGGCCGGCTGGCGTCAACAGGCCCCTCAGGGTCGCGCCAGGGGGAGCGGACGACCCGGCCTTCAGCCCGGGCACGCTCGCGCTCCTCGGTCAGTTCGTCGGGGGTCATGAAGTCCCGGTAGGCTCTACCCCGGGCCAGGAGGTCCAGCGCCACTTCCCGGTGACGGTCGGCCCGGGTGAACTGGAAGACCGGAGCTTCGTCCGGCTCCAGGCCCAGCCAGGAAAGGCCATCGAGGATTACCTTTACCGCCCCCTCCGTGGACCGCTCCCGGTCGGTGTCCTCGATCCGCAGCAGGTACTTTCCACCCGTCCGTCGGGCGTAGAGCCAGTTGAACAGGGCGGTACGGGCCGTCCCGATGTGCATGGACCCGGTAGGCGAGGGCGCGATGCGCGTGACGACCTGACGTTCGCTCATGGGAGTTCCGGAACCGATGACTGAAGCCTCTGTGCGGGGCGACGGGCCGCCTCTTAGCATGCACGCCTCCCGGGGTCCTAGGGGCCTGCGGCTCGGGGCCTGGCTTGGCGCCCAGGCGGGTCGGCAGGCCGGCCGCCTTGGCCTCTGGATCCCGGTCGCCCTGGGACTGGGATCTGCCCTGAACTTCGCCCTTCCACTGGAGCCTTCCTGGATCTCTGCGGCCTTAGCTCTCCTTGCGGCGAGTGCCCTCACGGTGGCCGGCCTGGGCGTTGCGACACATCGCCGGGGCGGTGGGGCGCTCCTTCTGCTGGCCTGTGGCCTCGCGGGCTTCGCCGCGGTCTGCATCCGGACCGAGGTGGTACGGGCACCGATCGCCCCAGCGTCAGCCGGCGTCCGACGCGTGGAGGCCGTGGTGGTCGATGTCGCCAGCCCGGGGCAGGGCGGCCCCCGTATTCTGTTGGCACCGGTCTCGATCTCGGGCCTGTCGCCCGAGGCGACGCCGGTCCGGGTGCGCTTGACCCTCCGGGGGTCCACGCCGCCTCCAGCCCCCGGCGACCGTATTTCTGTCAGCGCCCTGCTCAATCCACCGCCTCCGCCCTCAGCTCCCGGTGCCTATGACTTTGCCCGGGACGCCTACTTCAGGGGCGTCGGCGGCGTTGGCCTGGCCCTTGGTGAACCTGTGCAGCTACAGCGGCGGGATGCAGACCTGCCGTCTGGCCTCAGGCTCCAGATCGGCGTCAACGCCTTCCGGTGGTCGCTGACCCGTCGCCTTGTGGACCAGTTGGGACCCGACCGCGGGGGGCTGGCGGCGGCCATGACCACCGGTCACGAAGCCTTCGTGCCGCCCGCCCAGGTCGAAGCCTTGCGGGCGGCGGGGCTGGCCCACATCATCTCCATCTCGGGGCTGCATATGGCCATTGTCGGAGGCTTCGTCTTCGCCCTGGTTCGCCTGGCCGTCGCCCTTATGCCCGCCTTGGCCCTCAGGCTGTCTGGCCGCAAGCTGGCCGCCGCAGGCGGGGGCCTGGCCGTGCTTAGCTACCTGGTCCTCTCCGGTGCCCCGGACCCGGCGGTGAGGTCGGCGGTGACCGCCGTCGCCGCCTTCGCCGCCATCCTGGCCGACCGCCGGGCCATCAGCCTGCGGACCCTGGCCCTGGCCGCGACCCTGCTGCTCCTGATCCGCCCCGAAGCCGTCACCCAGCCGGGTTTCCAGATGTCCTTTGTCGCCACCACCGCTCTCGTCGCCCTGGTCGAGGCGATGCCAAGACCGGTCCGGGAAATCTCGACGCCCTGGCTGGTGCGCCTGTTCCAGGGCGCCCGCTCCGCCTTCGTGGCCGGGGTGATGATCTCCCTGGTGGCGGGGCTGGCGACCGCCCCCTTCGCCCTGCAGCACTTTAATCGCGTGGCCGTCTACGGGCTTCCCGCGAACCTGCTCAGCGAGCCGGTCTCCACCCTGCTGCTGATGCCGGCCCTCGCCGTGGGGGTGGTGCTGACGCCCCTGGGGCTGGGGGACCTCCCGCTCGCCGTCGCCGGGTTCGGTATCGATGCCCTGAACGCTATGGCGTCGACCTTTGCCAGCCTTCCGGGTGCCGAGCGCATTGTCGCGAGCGCTCCGCCCTGGACCCTTCCTGCAGCCTTCCTGGGGATCCTCTTGGTCTGTCTCGTGAGCGGCCCCCTGCGCTGGCTGGGTCTCCCCCTGGCCCTGGCTGTCCACCTGGCGCCGCGGCTTCCGCCGCCCGACCTCTGGATCGCCCAGGATGCCTCCGCTGCAGCCATTCGGATGGGAGATTCGGCCCAGGCGCTTCGGCCAGAGGTGCGGCGCTTCGGCGCCGAAGTCTGGGCCCGGCGGCGGGGGCTCGCCCTGGAGGCGGACACGCCTACGGCGCCCGAGGGTTTGATCTGCAGCCCATACGGCTGCAGGTCTGCGAATGGCGACCTTCCGGTCGCGGTCATCTGGAGCCGGCGTCCGGCGCAGGTCGAAAAGGCGTTTTCTGCCGCCTGCGCCACAGTCGAGATGGTGATCCTGCGGGCACCGAGGCCTGAGGGTCCCTGCGCGGCCCCCTATGTGCTCGACGAGGACGACTTCAGGCGGGGCGGTTCCGCCGAACTCTGGCGGGATCCCGCAGGGGACTGGCGGGTGCTCTGGGCCCAGCCCCTGAGGGGGCACCGGCCCTGGTCAACGGCTCAGTGATAGGCGCGGATGAGTCCCACGAGCTTGCCCTGCACCGCCACCTGGTCGGGCCCGAAGATGCGGGTTTCATAGGCGGGGTTTGCGGCTTCCAGGGCGATGGAGGCTCCCTTGCGGCGCAGGCGCTTCAGGGTGGCCTCTTCGCCCATGACCAGGGCCACGACGATGTCGCCCGAGTTGGCGGAGTCGGTCCGGCGGATGACGACCTTGTCGCCGTCCAATATGCCGGCGTTGATCATGGAGTCGCCCTGGACCTCCAGCACGAAGTGCTCGCCAGCGCCGAGGATGGACTCGGGCACGTGCATGCGGTCGCGTTCCTGCTGGATTGCCTCGATGGGCGTGCCGGCGGCGATGCGGCCGAGCACCGAGAGCTCCCGGGTGTCGTTAGCGGCCAGGGGCGCCGAGGCTGGCGGCTCCCCGGGGTCTACCACGGAAAGCCGGGCCGGGCCGCGGCCCTTGGGCGGCGCAGAGGTGGTGGCCTGCTGGGGGAGCTTGATGACCTCCAGGGCCCGGGCCCTATGGGGCAGGCGGCGTAGGAAGCCCCGCTCTTCCAGCGCCGTGATCAGCCTATGGATCCCAGACTTCGACGCCAGATCAAGGGCATCCTTCATCTCGTCGAAGGATGGGGAGACGCCCGTCTCCTTGATGCGTTCGTGGATAAACATCAGCAACTCGTGCTGTTTGCGCGTCAGCATGTCCGGAGCCCCCTCCAGGGAACAAAGCAACAACTTCTGCGGATGTTCTTTAGGTGTTCTCGAAACTTGTCAAGCGGGCCTTGGGGACAGACAGGCTAGGCTCCGAGCAGATCCCGGGTGGCAGCGGTCACGTCGGCCTTTCGCATAAGGCTCTCGCCCACCAGCATGGCTATGGCTCCCGAGCGGGCGAGCCGTTCAGCATCAGCTCGGGCTGTGATACCACTTTCGGTGACAAGCTGAGCATTTTCAGGGACCTGGGAGGAAAGCTTCTCTGTGACGGCCAGGTCGGTCACGAAGCTGCGGAGGTCGCGGTTGTTCACCCCGATCAGCCGGGCCCCCAGGATGCCCGCCCGGCGCATCTCGGCCGCGTCGTGCACCTCGACCAGGGCGTCCATGCCCAGCCGGGCGGCTTCCGCCATGAGCTCGCCGGCCAGGCCGTCATCGACCATGGCGAGAATCACGAGGATGGCGTCCGCGCCGAGGGCCCTCGATTCGGCGACCTGCCAGGGATCGACCAGGAAGTCCTTGCGCAGGCAGGGCAGGGAGGTCGCCGCGCGGGCGGCCACAAGATAGGCGTCATCGCCCTGGAAGCTGGGACCATCCGTCAGCACCGACAGGCAGGCGGCACCGCCCGCGGCATAGGCCTGGGCGAGGGTCGGGGGATCGAAGTCCTCCCGGATCAGGCCCTTGGAGGGTGAAGCCTTCTTGATCTCGGCGATCAGGGCCAGGCGGCCGGGGCGTGCGGCGGCGGTCAGTGCGGTGGCAAAGCCGCGCGGTGCCGTGGCGGTGGCGGCGGCAGCCTCCACCTCCGATTGCGCACGCCGGGCCTTGCGTCCGGCGACGTCGGCACGTTTGTACTCGGCGATCTGGGCGAGGATGTCGGTCATTGGCCGTTGGAAATCCGCACCAGGGCGTCCAGCGCCGCAAGGGCCCGGCCGTCGTCGATCACCTGGCCAGCCAGGCTGACGCCCTCGGCCAGGGACCGGACCCGGTCGGCCACCAGGAAGGCGGCGGCAGCGTTCAGCAGGACAATGTGTCGGTAGGGTCCCGGCGTCCCGGACAGCACCGCACGCAGGGCCTGGGCGTTGTGCTCTGGGTCCCCGCCAACCAGGTCCTCCAGGCGACCCTCCGGGATCCCGGCCTCCGAGGGGCGGACGGTGAAACGGTGCAGGGCCCCATCCCGCAGCTCGACCACGTCGGTGTCCCCGGTGGTGGTCAGTTCGTCCATGCCCTGGCCATGCACCACCCAGGCGCGCTCGGAGCCGAGGTCGCGCAGGACCTCTGCCACGGGCTCCAGCCACTTCAGGTCAAAGACCCCCAGCACCTGACGGGAGGCGCCCGCAGGATTGGTCAGGGGCCCGAGCAGGTTGAACAGGGTCCGGAAACCGAGCTCTGCGCGGATGGGAGAGACGTGCCGCATGGCGCCATGGTGGGCCTGGGCGAACAGAAAGCAGACGCCTGCGGTCTCAAGCGCCCGGAGCTGGCGCTCGGCATGGGCCTCGATATTGACCCCGAGGGCAGCCAGGACATCGGCGGTCCCCGACTTTGAGGACAGGGCGCGGTTACCGTGCTTGGCCACCTTCAGACCACCGCCGGCGGCCACGAAGGCCACCGCCGTGGAGACGTTCAGGGTGTGCAGGCCGTCGCCGCCAGTCCCGCAGACGTCGAGGGTGGGAAAAGGGACTTCCAGCCGGACGGCGGCGGACCGCATGGCCCGGGCACCGGCCGTGATTTCCCCGGGGGTCTCGCCGCGCATGCGCAGGGCGGTCAGGGCCGCGCCGACCTGGGCCGGGCTGGGTTCCCCACGCAGGCAGGCGGAAAAGAAGGCCTCGGCCTCCGCAGCGTCCATGACCTCGCCGGCTGCAAGTCGGCCCAGCAGGGGGCGGAAGGCTTCAGACACGGGCCCGCGCAGCCAATTCCAGGAAGTTCCCGAGCAGCTTGTGCCCACCCTCTGTGGCGATGGACTCAGGATGGAACTGCACCCCGTGGATCGGCTGCGAGCGGTGCTGCAGGCCCATGATCTCACCGTCATCGGTCCAGGCGGTGATCTCCAGGACGTTCGGCAGGCTGCCCCCGTCGACGGCCAGGCTATGGTAGCGCGTGGCGGTGAAGGGGTCGGGCAGGTCGCGGAAGACGCCCTTGCCCGAATGCCGGATGGCGCTGGTCTTGCCGTGCATCAGGGCCTTGGCGCGGACGATGCGCCCGCCGAAGGCCTGGCCGATGGACTGGTGGCCCAGGCAGACCCCCAATATGGGCAGGGACTCCGGGGCCTGGCGCAGGAGATCGAGGCAGATGCCAGCGTCGTCTGGTGTGCAGGGCCCGGGCGACAGGAGCACTGCGTCCGGCTTCAGGCCGATCGCAGCGGCGGCGGACAGGTCATCATTGCGATAGACGCGCGTCTCCGCCCCCAGCTCGTTCAGGTAGTGAACCAGGTTGTAGGTAAAGCTGTCGTAGTTATCGATCACCAGGATCATGGACCTGTCCCTAGTGAAACCTAGGCCCAAGGGAAAGCCTGATTGTCATGGCTGATTGTCAGGGACGAGCGTCCGGGACAGGCTCCACCCATGGATTCAGATGATTCCCCGAGAGGCGCTGCCAGCCCGGATGAGCTTGCCAGGGCCCGAGCCCTGCTCGAGCCGCCCCGGCGGGATGACGCCGCCTGGGCGGCCCTCGCCGCGGCCGCCTTCGCCGCCGCCACCGCCCTGGCCCTCGCTGCCGCCGTCATCCTCGCCCCCATGCCCTGAGGGGGCCGAGGGCGAGGGACTGCGGCGCGTTATGCCCTCAGAAGGAATAGACCAGGGCGGCCCGGGTGGTCGTGTCGGTCTGCTCCCGGCCGAGAGGCGGGTCCGACTCGGTACGGATGTTGAACGAGGCCCGGGCGGCCAGGGCCCCGGACAGCCGTGTGGTCAGGGCCGTGGTCGACTCGATCGTGTTGCTCTGGCTGTCGAAGTAGGCGACGGCGACCT
>Ga0114973_10002580_pt1 | contig 13059 bp, 7 predicted proteins | sample M_140807_MF_Meta_FD_87025 | JGI IMG/M metagenome (GOLD analysis project Ga0114973, IMG submission 87025) | Freshwater microbial communities from Lake Montjoie, Canada to study carbon cycling - M_140807_MF_MetaG | ecosystem: Environmental > Aquatic > Freshwater > Lake | place: Lake Montjoie... | reverse complement strand
CTACACTTTTCAATGGATCACCTGCAACTGCTGAACCACCTAAACAGTCAATTAATGTATTCCATTCAGCGTCAGTTGGAACATGATATCCTAAAGGTGCTAATAGACCAGTCTCAACAGCATAATGATTGTATAGATATCCATAAGCTGCAATGTTTGTTGAACTACAATCATCATTAGGACAGCAGTATGCTGGGGATGTAGTAGATGCCCATAGTGGATCACCACCTGCTATATAAGCTATTGGAGTGCTATCGTTAAGAGTGGTAACAGCTAAATTGTGCTTTGACCAATTTTGAACACATAATTGCTCTGGAGATAGACATGTAATAAAATCACTACATGCAGATCCTTCCACTATAACAACACCTTCGCAATCAGCTAGTCCATTATATCCACAAACTATTAAAACTTCACCCACCTGTAGTGTTCCAGATACAGTTTCATAAGCACAGTTTGTATATGAATATCCAGAAGTTACATTGCAATTGTTTGTAAATGTAAGACACTTACAATTAGGATTTGTGGTGGTTGTTGTAGAGGTGGTAGATGTAGAAGTGGTAGATGTAGAAGTGGTGGTTGTAGGAATAATAACAGCAGTTCCTAATAGTCTACAATCAATAGCTATTGTAGTAGTTGAAGTTGTTGATGCTGGAGGTTGACAACCAGGACAATATAATGTTGTAGTGGATGTTGTTGTATAAGCCACCTCTTCAGCAGCAATAGCCTCTAGATCACATCCACCATTCAATCCTGAATAGAAGAAATTATTCTCAGCTATATACCAGTTAGGAATATAACTATGGAATGAAATCCAAGTTTTTGTATTCATGTTGAATGAAAGAGTCCAAGACTTATTACAGAAGTATTCACTGTCTGTAACATATACAACTGTTCTTATAATAACAGGACTTCCAGGAGGACAATCTAAAGGTGATGTCTCTATATAAAACTCTTTTGTTACTTCATCATATTTAATATCCTTATTTAAAGGAATATAATCTAGCTTAGATATAATAACCCTATCGTATTTAGAATCATATACACCATGTAATCCAAGACCGTTAAAGTGATTATCTGTATTAACTTTAGGGAAATATCTAAGGATTTCAAATGCTAAATGATCTGTAAAGAATCTATTCATTCCAGAACCAAAAGCAGAAAGATCTGTAACAGCTCCACCTATACCTTCCACTAAAAACACTTGTCCTCTCTTAGCATCAATGGTTACTTGTCCTTGAGGTATCTTGAGTAGCATCTTATTCTGGCTTCCTACATATCCAAGATCTGTTTCAGCAAAATCTATTGGAGGAGCACTCTTAAATAATGAATCATTACCTATATAAGCAGCCTGTGGGTTACTTGTATCAATAGTTAATAAAGTGTTGTAGAGAAGACTCTTATTTTCAAACCTTGCAAGAACAGCTTTATTCTGTATACCATCTAAAGAAACAAGTCCACCATAATTTTGAGGAAAATCAAAAAATGATATTGGACGATATATCAACCAGTTATTAATAACATTATCAGTGAATGCTTGTTGAGTGTCAGAATAAATTGCTCTAAATGGATATTGAGTGTAACAAAGTTTATCTGTCCAATCTACAGGTAGATGAGCAAAAAAGTTTTCTTTATTCTGCTTAGAGAATGTTACATTATAGTAGTATGTATTATCTTGAGCAATTGTTACAAAGCTTTCTTGGAACCACTCATCAGGAATATCTGTACTTACGTGAGGCCAGAAATCACCTTCTCTATTGTTAAATGCTTGTCTAAGGTTTGTATTAATACTAGTCTCACAATAGAAGTTTGGAATACCATAAGCAAATAGATACATCTTACCATCATAGAAAGTTCTATTAGGATTGGGTGCTGGAGCAGCTTGACTATTAGGACAATCAAAGTTATGAGCTTTATATGATATGAAGTTTATAAGAGTAGCAGTTTTACCACTTGGTACAATATTGCTTAATACAGATCTTGAAGAAAACCAATATCTTGGATAGGCTATATTACCAATCTCATCATAGAATATATCTGAATCATCAGGTGCCCCCACTCTATTGTCTATAAAGAAAGGCAGCTTTGTTTTAAATGCAAATCTAGAGATGAATGTATCTCCACCAAACACTGTATAAATATAAGATGTTGAAGTTTTATAATCAATTTCTTTTTGAAGTCCTGTATCAATTGTATTATAAGAATATATTTGTCCCCATTGGTTAATAAATTCATTCTTTAAAGATGCATAATAAGATACAACAGTTATATCTTCCTGATCTGTAGGATTAGTACAGCTTACCACTTTGTTACTATCACTTGATATTGTAAACCTAGATTTATCAGTAATTATTGGATAGGCTCCACTAGGAGCTAACAAGCTTGGTGTATCACTAGGAAAAGGAAGAGGATCAAGTTTTTTAACACCTGTTGTAGTTCCTGTACCAGTTATAGTTATTGTATAAGGAACTCCTCCTTCACCTCTATAAGGTAGGGTGGTTGAATTAACTGATTCACATGTTCCTGTAATAACATCAACTGATAATGTATCTCCTGTTACTGGATCTGTGTAATAAAATACTCCTGTTGGAAGAGCTGGATCAGTTGAATTGTAACAAATTTCGTATATGCTATAATTTATTTGTATTGGGGTACCTCTGTCATTAGTTTTTATATAAACAGATGACTCTCTATTAAAGTTATTAATAATATTATTATCACCTACAGACTGCACACCTGGTATTAAATATTGAACTATATCAATAGGTCTTTGTTTAATTCCAAGATTATTATCTATTGGATAACCATAGTCATAACTAGCTATTGAATTAAAAGAATAAGCATAGTTCTTTCTTGTAATACCATTAATGTATATAGTTAAATAAGCTTGATATGCTGTAAACATTCCTGCAATATCAACTGTTGCAATATCACTAGATGAGTTAATTGCATCTTGCTGAGCTTCTTTTGTAAGAAGTTTATAGAACGCATGTTTTCTAACCTGTACAAAATGTGCTCTACCAGCACCAAACATTACATTTTCAAGTTTAAGAATACCACCTAAGAAAGGTTGTCCAAATGATGTTTCAGGAGAATTAAATACAAGTCTATATTTTGAATCTTCGTTATCAAATCCATCAAGTAATACAGGTTCACCTGCTCCACAATCTATAGTGGATTTTACAGTGCTTATAAGAACTTCACTGTGTGAACGTGCTCCATCCGCACGTGTAGGACGCACTATACTAACCATAGTTATTGGAGCATTTGGTTGTGCTGAAGACCAAGCTACAGAGGTTACAGTGGGACTTTCAGGACTAATATAATTATAATGAAGACCTCTTGTATAACTATTAGATTCACCAGTCCATATTTGATAATTAGCAAGACCAAGAAAAGTAACTGTTCCTGAATCAAGTGTAGGAAATGCAAGAGAACAAATCTCTTTTGAAGCTCCAGGAGCTATTGTAATAATATCATCAAGATCTGTTATACAATCTCTAACTTTTATATCACAACCAGCTATTGTATCCACCCTATATGTTTGGCAACCTGATATAAATGCATTGTTTTTAGATAGTATAAAAGGATCTGGAGTAAGATCATTATATGGATAGTTTGGATAGTAGTAGGGTATTTCTTCTCTATTATAACTTCCAACATTTCTTAATATACCTTTTCCAACTATAGACTTATTTGTAGCCCTATCACCTCTCACTATCTTGAACCCAACAATCTCTTCTTTTTCTTCTTGGGTTAAATCAGATGCAGCAATTGCTAGTGCTATATATGATGAATCCACTCTAACTCCAATTGGATAGACAGAATTACTTGTCATTACAGGAACAGCTCTATTATTACTATCAAAGATAATTACAGGTGTTTCAAATATAGGAGATACTAATACATCAGGAAACTTATGATGTCTTATAGGTTGATTAGCTAACTCTCCCCAAACAAACTCATTACAAGGATAGGTTTCTGTAGATTCCCAATATGCAAACTCACCATATTCATGTGGTTTAGAAGTTCCAATTGGATCACCTTCAGCTGGTCCTAATACAGAGGCTGTATTATATATCTTCCAATAAGGACTATATCCAATACCTCCAACATAATACTCAGGTGCACCTACAAAATCTGCATCTGTACTAGGAATATCTGGATATATTTCATTAACTCCTTTCACTCTACCAGGAATATGAAAGCCATCTGTTTGCTTACCGTTCTTTAATAAGAACACTATCTCAAAAGCATAAACCTCATCTCTTAGATAACCTCTAAGATTTGTAGCATTTAGTCCATCAGAGTAGTTTTCATCAGAAGGCATTTTATATGTTTGCCAATATAATTTTATACTATTAGCAATCTTTTGATAATTCACTCTCTTTACAGATTGTAAGTTATCCCATATTAGAATGTCTCTAACACTTGTAACATCTTGAGCAACATCATAGAATGGAAACTTCTCAAATATATCGTTAGTTGTTAACTTTATTTGTTCTTGATTCTGTCCAGTGTATGTAACACTCTTCTCAGGTCTATCAATAAAATAAGTTGCAGCTAGTTCTACAGATGTAATATTATTTATAGTTTTAATTACAGCTAGATTAAAATATCTAAAGTATCCTGTAACATCTATGTTAGTTATATTTAAAACAATTGATCTACCAACTTGATAGTTGAAATCAAGAGTGGTAATTTGAGTGTTAGCAATTGGTGTGGGATTTGTAACAGAATAATAGGATGTATATCCATCTCCTATAGAGTCACAATATTGAATAGCAAACTGATATGTACCAGCTGTAAGATCTCCACCAGTGGTAATTTCAGTCACTTCTAATTCTGGAATACTAAAGTTTGGTTGTATTTTAAGTTTGTTGCAATCAACTATAGGAAGTATTTCACTATTACAAAGACCATTTCCTGATGCAGTTGTATAAGGTAGGTTTGTAAGATCTATAAATCTTCTAGAGTTTAATCCATCTGTCCAATATACTTCTGTAGTACAGTTGGTAATCTTATGTACAGATTTAAGAATGGGATAGTTTATATTAAAGTTTAAACAAGGAGCCTCTATATATATTCTATATATACAATCATTATTATCCATATATCCAATTTGACATTCTCCTGTTTCAGGATGTGTTAAAAAGAATATATGTTTACTTTGTTCATTAATAAAGTGTGTTCCTATAAGATGAAACCCTGTAGGAAAATCAAGACACCATTCATTACCAGGTTCATTCTGATAGTTAACAGAGTTAGAATCAAAGTTCTCAACAGATGCATTTAATGCATATGTAAGCATACCCTTAGCAACTTGGTTAACAGAGTTATCCATGTTCATACCAGTGGTAGCAGCATTAAACTCCAGCTTTATATTGCTCTGATTAGTTATTTCTTCGGCCATATCTGTTAGTTCTGTTTGGTAATTCGTACTTATTAAATCTATTCAAGTCATTCACTATTCTTCTCTGCTTAGTCCAAGCATCTTGTTTCTTGATCTCTATATCAGCCATGATGAATGCTTCTTCAGACATTTGTTTATAATATACAAGCTTCTGTTGTAACTGTTGGAAAGTTTCATCATTAGTTTGATTAGTTAATGTTTCAAATATCTTATATTTAATAAATGCTTCTATAAACTCCCTAATACGATAGTTATCTGGAATCATTTGATTACCGCTATTATCATATTCAGTTGCATAGAACACCAAGTGAACTATACCATTTCTAAAGTTTGTAACAAACTTATTATCTCTAACATCAAATGAATCTACAGAAGAAGAGCCTGGTGTGAAAGAACCATTAGCTGTACCAGCACTTCCATACATATCCCAATTGTTAGTGTAATCTACACCACAGTTATTCCTTGCAGAGATGTTTCCTGGCTTAAGTAGATAGTCTTGTCTGTAAGATCTAGCCACTGCATTATTAGTCTTATATACAGCTTGTATTAGTTCAGGCATACAAAGACCATCACATCCTGGATTTTGACATGCAGGATTGTTGCAAGGTGTACCTCCTATTGTTAATGGAGAAACTTGTATGGTTGTTTCTGAAGCAGCTTGAGAATAGAAAGAGTTAGCTGTTTGATATGGATATTGAGGAATCTCTGTACACATCCAGGCTTCTCTTACAGCAAAGAAGTTATCTGGAAGTCTTGCTTCAAAGTCTTGTATGTATAGAGCTTGTTCAGCAATAACATAAGAACTTCTACCAAGTTTTCTCAAACACTTATCTGTGTAAGTGGGGAACATAAGATCATCCACTGCTCCTGTATCAAAGTAAGATTTAAGCTCTTCCTTTACAGTGGAGTAGACAATCTCAGGTGTTGTGAAATTGTATTTGTAGTAATAACTCATTTTGTTTTATTTTTTCCACTCACGATAGATATGTTGATATTTCTCGTCAGTTTTAATGTAATGTGAAAGAAGTCGTGATGTTGTTCTAGATGGTTTAAAATACCAAAGGTCTACATTCTTAAGTCTTGCACTACCTTTAAACCACATCCATCCAAAGAAGAAACCTTCTGTATGGTAGTTGAAATTATATATAACCTTTCCTTTTTCTTTAGTCTTTTGCCAATCTATAGGAAGATTAACAAACTCATCATTCACTCCCTTTTTCTTTCTTCTCTTCTTTTTATTAATAGAGAACTCTCCAAATCCAAAAGGGAGCTTTGCTTTTTCTCCTGTTTCTAATATATAGTTTTTGAAAGCATCATTAAACGAATAGACAATATTTCTCCATTCATCAAAGGTTAACTTTATTGAAGAGTGTTTCTTACAAAAGTTATTGTAGTTTTCCTTACTTGCTGTTCTCCAATCTATTTTTACTCTCATTATTTTCCTGCTGGTGCATTTGGAGCTTGACCATCTATACCATCTGATGTAAGATCTGTTTTAATTGCGAAGTATGTAGATAGTAGCTTTTGTGATGTAAGTTCTAAAACCTGCTTCTCAAGATATCCTGGAAGACCATATTGTTTATCAAGAGGATTTATGCACCATTGTTCATCAGTTGCTTGTGGAGTTCCACAACCACATTCAGGATACATTATCTCATTTGAAATCTCTTGTTCAAAGAAAGCAGCTATTCTTATTCCTTGTAATAAAGGATTGCTTACATATAAGTAATCATTTAAAATCCAATAGTAGGATTCGTTCTTTATAATAGGAAGTTTAAGAAGATTTACATATCTATTGATTGTAATCTCTTTTAGTTTTGTACCAGTTCCACCCATAGCGTTTATAGAATAAACACCTTGAATAAGATATTGGTAGTTTCCTTCAGATATACGTGGAAGCTTATATCTACTTCTTGCAACAGTGCAAGGATCTACATACTCACAACATTCTGAAATAGGAACCTCCACCATCTCTAAACAAGGAATGGTGGTGAACAAAGTTGATGTAGCCCAAAGCTTTCTTAAATTTGTCTCTCTCTTTACCAACAGCATTGTGTTGTTCTTGATTTCAGATGCAATCACTCTATCAGTGATTAATTCATCTGTGGAAAGCATCTTGTGCATTCCTCTAATATCTGAGACTAGTTTTCTTAATGTTGACATAGGTTATTTATATTCTGCTCTCAAACTCTCCTATCTTCCCATGATTAGGATGATATATAAGTGCAAGACCAGCTCTTATTGAATGAACAAAGTTATGATCAGCATGCCATCTATCAGTACCTGAAAGAGAAGGCATTTGTTGTATTCTCACTCCTTTAACTTCTTTAGCCATATAGTGATGTTTATCACCTGTATGAACCTCTCTATATTTAGCAGCACCAAAATCAAAAGAATCTTTACCTGTAGCAAATACTAAAGGAAGATCATCTATCTTACAGTTACCATGATGATAACCTATAAAGGTATTTCCTAATACAACAGATTTAGTCACTGAATGTTCTCTCTGGAAGCCAATATCTTTATTACCTTTAAAGAATACCTCTAGAGCATGTGCTAGGTAGAAAGACTTTGTACGGTCATGATTACCTTGTACAAGTATGACTTCTACATGATTACACACTGCCTTCAGATAGTTAATAGATGTAACTAGTAAATCAAACCCTGCCTCATACTCATTATCATATCCCACTAGTACATCTTGTGGTGTGCCCTGTGTAGTTTGGTTTTGGTAGTTATCTGTATGGAAAAAGTCATTGCTTATAGGAAATACTATTGTATCTATAAGATATGAGTTTCTAACCTTTTCTACCAGATTGTGCAATGTTGTAAGATATTGCACTTTTTTATCTTCTAATGTCTCACCTTCTAAAGTCTTTTTAGCTAAATGGAAATCAGATATAGAAACTTCAATATCCACTTCTTCTGTAGACATACCTTCTGATTCAGCCTTAGTTACTATAATCTCTTTTGGAGTGTAACTTTCAAGGAACTTAGCAAAGTCTTCAGCTGTATAATCCTTTGATTTTCTGAGAGTTGCAAATACAGATGATGTAAATTTACCATTTGATTTCTGCTTAGTCCAGTAGTTTGATATCTTATATTTATCTAAATTGATCTTATGTAGTCTAGCTAGCTCAAGATCATCTTTTGGTTCAAAGTTTGTTTCTATTATAGATTCTAATGTTCCTTTCTCATTGTTCACCTTTACAACCATCTCCTCTAGAACATCAATATAATGTGCAATTTCTGCATCCTCTCTCACTGTTTCTTTATTTCTTAACTCTTTTAATAACTCATCAATCACTTCTTCTGTAACTCCTAGCTTTTCTGCATACACCTTTTTACTTTTTTTCCAGTGTAACATCTGTTCTAATTGCTGTAATAAGTCTTGATCTACTGCCATATATAGTTTTTTATTGGTTAAATTAGGATAAAGATAAGAAACATATTCATATTTACCAAATCTTTTTAACTAATTTAATTATATAGTTTAACATATTTGATTATAAAATAAAACTCCCAGGGTGGAAACCCCAGGAGACTTCCTGTAAAACCAACAAAACAGGATTTTTAATAATGTATTTAGTAACTAATATTAAGGAGTGCAATCACCTTCATCAATAGCCCCTGCTGCAAAATATGGCATTCTAATACAAAAGCTATCTGAATCTCCACCAGGTATATTTACATCTATATAATCTGTTTCACCACATGGACGGAAATGAAATGTTCTTCCTAATGATCCACCATAAAGAGTAAATGTATGACAAGTTAGAGCTGATGTAGTAGTAGTTGTTGTTGTTGGTGTAACTGTAGTAGTAGTGGAGGTAGTGGTGATAGTAGAACATTCACCATCTATTACACAAGACCCACCTAATAGTATATCAACAGCTTCAATATCAACACTTGGATCAGATCCACAAACATTTATTATTCCAAACGCTGGTATAATATCAGTGACCTCTTTTCCTGTAGAACACTGTGTATATGTATAATTTCCTTGAAAAGAGTTATTACTTGTAAAAGTAATACAATTACAGAAGCCAGGCATAAGTGGTATATCTATATAATTAGTACACTTTGGATTAGTAGACACCACCCTAATTGTAACTGTACCATTAGGAACAACAGTTGATGTATATCCAGAGATTAAAGAAAGTCTAGTCACTCCTGTCTCAAATGCTGATGTAAATCCATCAATGTTTGAATATAAGTTGAATGGACCTACATCTAAACCAGCTATAGTTAATGTTATTAATACTGTCATTTATTTGGTTTTATTTATAGTTATGGTTTTATACGTATGTCTCTTAGTCCTATCAATCTATATAAAGTACCAACTGGTATAGCTGGATTTCCATCAACATATGCATCAGATGGATATTGAGGCAAATTAGGAAATACATTTAGTTCTCCATTAAATAAATTTGCATCATTAATACCAAGTTGTTGAATACCATATGATTGACCTGTAGCCTTTGTTAATAAATAATTTTTTTGATCACCTATCTCAAGACCCACTAATGTTGTAACTGTTCCAGCAAAAGGTTGTGCATTATCATCTTGTGCAGGTAAAAGTCTACAAGTGGTAAATTTATCAAGATCTCCACCAGGATCACCATTTGCTGTAATAAAATATCCTCTTGCACTCATTGCTGATAATGTACCACCTAGAACAGTTCTATAACTTGATCCAAAGTTCATTACACTAGATAGTGCTGTATAATCATGATCATATACACTATCTAAAGGAAAACTAGATGCTATATTTACAGCTTGTCCTACGAAGTAATTAACAGAGTTAAAACATGCAGTGAAGTTATCAATGTTAGCAAATGTTCCTGTAACATCATACATGTTAAAGCTATTTCTTGTTGTAGTGGTTCCAATTGTAGATGTTAATGGAAAAGTTGCCCAATTTCTTGAAACATTAAGACGTGTTCCATAAACCTGATCAGTGGATGGTTTAGCATTAACATCAATACCTACATTACTTTGAAACCATGTATTGTCTTCAACATAATTTTTTCCGTAAAACTTATTTGTATCAAATACATAATTATTCTCAGATACTCCAGGAACTAGAACTACACCTGTTCCATAAGCTGTACTTCTGAAAGATAATGTGTATTGTGCAAGATCTACAGTGGTAGTTTGAATTAATGTACCACCAAGTTGAACATTTGTTGATGTTGATTTAGTAAGACCGTTATTAGCTGTTAAGTTGTTTAACAAAGCAGAAAGTGATGTAGTGGTCATTACACCTGAACCATTAGTGGTTAATATTCCTGTAGGAGTTGTATTAGTAACTAATCCTCCAATAGTTAATGTATTAGTATTACTGGTTGTAATAGTTGTAGGTTGTATTAAAGTTCCACCAAGTTGAATTGTACCAGCATTATTAGTGACACCATTATTTGCAGCTATTGCACTTTCTGCAACTATAGATGCTACAGACCTCTTTGTTAAAAGTCCTGTAGTAGGATCAACAGATACAAGATATGTCTCTGTATTATCAGTTACAAGTCCTGGAACTGATAATGTGTTTATACTAGTTAATGTGACTGTTGTAGGTTTGATTAATGGACCACTAAGTTGTATAAGGTTACCAGTTTTTGTAAGACCATTGTTTGCTGTTATAGCAGATAGTATAGATGAAACTGATGTTTGTCTAAGTACGCCTAATGATGTAAGTGAAACCAAACTATATGGAGAAAGATCATTAACTAATCCAGTGATAGATAATGTATCAATGTTACTAGTTCCTATAACAGTTTGTTCTGTAAGAGGTCCACCCATTCTGATATCATTTGTTATAGCATCTTTATAAAGACCATTACTAGCTGTCACTGTAAAACCTGGGGTGTTACATATTGCATTATCTAATTTCTGTAAAGCAACACATATTGTGTCACAAGACTCAATACCTGTGCAAGGAAGAGCTGATCCAATATAGACCATTCCATCACAGCTTATTCTATTATTAGGACTACATGGGTCATTTCCACATCCAGAATATACAAGTTGATTATTGTAGCAAGGGCTTCCTGAAGTACAAGACATATTATTATTTATTTAAAAGTTATAAAATTAAGGGATATACATTATATAGTAACAAGCTAATACAGGTTGAATATTTGCATGAGCAGTACTTCCACCTGCAGGATCAGTTGTTGTACTCACTGTAATTCCTACAGAAACTTTACTAGTAAGACCATTAACAGCAGAAGCATTAGCGTTGTCTGCTGACATAGCATAATCTAAATTACCAGCAAGTGATAACTCTGCAGCTGCAACATTTGTTGGACTTATTACAGCAGCACCACTAGATACATGTGCAGTGCTAAAACAGAAATGCGTGTGTCCACCATTTGCTTCAGTTACTACAGAATGTGCTACATGTGAATGACTTGGTATTTGAGGTGTAGTTAATGTAACACCATTAGAACCAGCAGTAGTATATAGTAAATAATTTGGATTTAATCCACCAGGAGTGACAACAGCATCCATTCCTGTACCAAAAGTTACTCCAACACCCACTCTTCCTCTTTTATCAGGAGTACCATTTTGACCATTACATAAATAGATTTTTTCCCAATCACCTTGTCCAGCACCAGAAAAATCAAAGTTGGAAGGATTACCATAATATTCAACCACTGTATAAGGAACCATTTTATGGTATAACTTATTAGCATCTCCAGGAGCATTGTTTTCAATACATGCTATAACTAAAGAACAAAGGTCAGCTAGCTTTACATAGTTTGTATCAAGATTGATTGCAAGGGCATTTAGGTCAGCTTCTACGGTACATAGTTTTGTTATGATGGCTTGTACCACTTGATGTGTTACAGAGTCTCCAGAAGCAACTGTAAGACATCCTGTTGTGTAAGGAGCTTCTATTGCAGCAACATCTACTGCTAATGCATCTAATTGAACTTTAAGACTACATACAGACTTTATTAAAGCTGTAGTAAAATCTACTAAAGAAAGCTCTCCACAAGTTGGAAGGAAGTCTTTAACTATATCACAAATAATTGTAGGGTCTATAGGCATGTGTATACCTGTACCATCTAGAGCAGATGTTAAAAACTGTATTAAAGATTGCTCTACAAACGATAGAGAATCTCCACTTTTTATACCTAACATAGGAACATCTATTCCTGTGTATCTTACACATTGATCAGAGGTTATTTCTGAACAGCCATTAAAACAATTTGAACAAGCCATTTTTATATATATTTTAATTTTGATTTAATCTTTTATTAAATAAGTACTATCCTAACTGAAAAACCACCATTTGAAACAGAAGATGGTGAATTTATACCATTAAAATTAACTCCCATACTATTACCTGAAACTGTATCACTATTCCACCAATAACCATTCCCACCTACACTTGTAAATAAACCAATACCTGATCTTAGTCCACCAGGTAATGCAGTAAATCCTGTAGTATTTGTACCTGTAGGAGCAGTTCCTGCTGCCCATCCTGTTACACTCTTTAATTTAGCTGCTGAATTATCTACACAATCTTTTAGTGTTGTCCAATCAGTTGATGTTGACACTCTATAACCTGATGGAGCTAATCCTCTAACATCATTCACAGCGTACCAATTATATAGTCTACCATAAATAGGTTCATT
>Ga0114973_10002577_pt1 | contig 13071 bp, 9 predicted proteins | sample M_140807_MF_Meta_FD_87025 | JGI IMG/M metagenome (GOLD analysis project Ga0114973, IMG submission 87025) | Freshwater microbial communities from Lake Montjoie, Canada to study carbon cycling - M_140807_MF_MetaG | ecosystem: Environmental > Aquatic > Freshwater > Lake | place: Lake Montjoie... | reverse complement strand
TTGAACCGATTTCTTTTTTTAAAAAAAACAGCAAGGAAATTGAGAGTGGGGGAAGAAAATGATTGGCATTATCGGAGGCTCAGGGCTTTACAAAATGGACGATATTGAACAGGTTCAGGAAAAATTGGTGGAAACCCCCTTCGGCAAGCCCTCCGGTCCGATTGTCATCGGAACCATGAACAAGCAAGCAGTGGCATTTTTGCCTCGACATGGACAACAACATAACTTCTTACCGGGCGAAATTAATTTTCGCGCCAATATTTGGGCCCTGAAAAGTTTAGGTGTTCATCACGTAGTTAGTGTTTCTGCTGTCGGAAGCCTCGATAAGGATATCCACCCGGGGGATTTAGCTGTGGTTGGTCAGTACATAGATTGGACTAGAGGGAAAAGGGATGGGTCCTTTTTTGGAAAAGGGGTAATCGCCCATATTTCAATGGCAGTTCCTGTATGTCCCACACTTTCTAAATTAGTTTATGAAAAGGCCGATGGAATTGCCGACAAAGTTCACCCCGGAAAGACTTATGCTTGTGTGGAAGGCCCGCGTTTCGGCACTCGAGCGGAAAGCCATCTATTGCGTTCTTGGGGAGCTCAGTTGGTCGGTATGACAAACGTGCCCGAGGCCTTTTTAGCTCGAGAGGCACAGATGTGTTATAGCTCTATTGGTGTCGTGACCGATTTTGACTGCTGGATGGAAGACGAAGATTCGCACGTTTCTGCCACGAAAATGTTAGACCTCTATCGGGAAAATCTAAAGAAAGTACAAAAAATACTAAAAGAGATTGCTGTTCCTAGTGTTCGAACGACTTGTCCTTGTCGAACCTCTTTGCAAGGAGGGTTGCTTACGCCCATTGCCTCATTGCCTAAGGAAACTCAAAAGTGGGTGGAGGTTTTAGCACAATGAAAAAATACTTTTGTTTTATTTTAAGCCTGTTTTCCTTAGTGTGTATGGCCGAAGACTATGACCCTAGCTACAAAGCTTGGGGGCAGTGGCTAAAAAACTATGCGGTAGTTAACGGATCTGTAACGACAGTAAAATATAAAGAGGCCCTAAAGAAAAAAAATGATATGGATCCTCTGGTTCAGACAATAGAGAAAATGGAGAGAGCAAAATATGATTCTCTCCCCGAGAAAGAGCGTCTGGCGTTTCTTATTAATTCCTATAATATTTTGACGGTGAAATGGATTCTAGACCACTATCCCGTAAAATCTATTAAGGACACAGGAAGTTTTCTTCAAAGCCCCTGGAAGAAAAAGTTTTTCAAGCTTTTCGGAGAAGACGAGAATTTAGATGGTATCGAGCACGAAAAAATACGAAAAGATTTTAATGAGCCGAGAATTCATTTCGCAGTTGTGTGCGCATCAAAGGGGTGTCCCGCTTTAAAAGGGGTTCCTTATCTGGCAAGTGATTTGGATAAACAGTTAGAAGAAAGTTTAAAGGCATTTCTTCAGGACGGGGCCAGAAATCGATACGATACAAAAGAAAATACTCTCTATCTTTCCAAGATTTTTAATTGGTACGGAGATGATTTTAAAAAGGCCTCTGGAACTGTTCAGAATTTTGTTGCCCCTCGCATGGGAAAAACCCCAGAAGAAGTAGAAAAAATTAAAAACGCAAAAGTTGAATTCCTCGAATATGATTGGGACCTGAATGAGGCTCCTTAACCGCCAAAAGTAAAGCCGTACCTGTTGGTGCCTGTTGGTGTGCCTTAGGGGAGGGCGGTCCATTCGGCGCTTTTGAGCCACAACTTATCGGCAAGGTCGTTATCACAAGCGAGTTTTGATGGCCTACGCGGGTTGCATTTGTCGTAGTATAGACCGGTTTGCGATTCGAGTTCGGGATGGGTCGCACAATGCAAAGTTGTTATCGCGCCCTCCTCATTTGAAATCATGGGCAGAGTGACCAACCATTTTATCGGCTGAGGAAAAGACCTCCAAATGTCTGAGGCAATAATTCCAGGATGAAGTGAGTAGACGGAAACTCCAGTCCCTTCGAGCCGTGCAGCCAATCCCTTAGCGAAAAGAACATTGCAGAGTTTTGAAGTGGCGTACTCCGGAAATGACCATCGCGATCGAGTTTCCCCTACAAAAGAGTCAAAATCTAGTCCACGAGCGCTGTAGTGGCCGTGACTTGAGACAATCACAATTCTCGAAGGGGCAGACTGTTTTAAAAGCGGCAATAGAAGTCTAGTAAATAAATAGGGGCCTAAGTGGTTGGTCCCAAAGTGCATCTCGAAACCGTCTTGAGTGGTTCCTCTCAAACCAAAAAGTCCTGCGTTGTTTATTAAAATATCGATTTGTGTTTGGGAGGTTAAAAGAGTCTCTGCAGCAGTTCTCACCTTTTTAAGATCGGCCAGATCAAGCTCAAGGAATTGCAGATCGGCCAGAGGATATTCTTGTCGAATCGAATCGATAGCCTTGTCCGCTTTTTCTTTTGAGCGACAGGCGAGAATCACTTTTGCTCCTTTTTCTGCGAGCTTTTTGGCAGTGACCAGTCCGATTCCCGAGTTGGCTCCAGTGACTAGAGCACATTTGCCTTTGAGTGAAATTAGTTGCGACATAGTGAACGTGATTGTAGCACCCTTAATTAAGTAGAGCTACTTCACAAAAGGTTTGGGGTCGGGTTGTTGTAGAGCGTATTCGAGGTAGGCTTTGAAATAGCCATTGTAATAGTCGGTTTTTCCATCCCCCAAAAGATCTACTGGCGAATAGGGGCGGGGATCGTAAACTGAAAAACGATTAGCTTCGGTCACAAAAAACATCATTCTGCCATCGTCGGAATATTTCTTCATTCGCAGGATCCAGTCTTGAACGTCTAGAGCTATATCAAAAACAGGATCGCAACTCCACCAAGTGGGTAGATCTCGGGCCTTGATAAGGGTCGCGACATGAAACTGCCATCGCTGCTTTTCGGTGGGCCCCACCGCCCAAATTTTCCTAATTAAACTGGGGTCGACTCTTCTTCTGACGGCTTCATTATGTATCAGCGTCGCCCTTCCGAAACAGAAGCCATAACATTGATTGGGATCGAAAGTGTTTTCTTTGGCTTGGCCATTGGTAGGATGATACATGATAAGACTCACCAAGTGGTCGGCTTCGGAAAATGTTATTCCACCCGTTTCTCCAAAAAACCACGGCCTAATCACCCCTTTAAGAGCCATTTCCATCTTGCGATTGTGCGAATCAATATATTCCGAAGTCGCCTTTTTTTGGAAATCGATCAAAGAGCCCTGAGCCGTTTCATTTTCGAGTTGCTTTAATTTCGCAAAGGTTTCCCTAGTGTTATTTTTTGGGCTAGCTAAAGAGGCGATGAGCATTTCGCAATCAGAGGGTGTAGAAAAAGAAATAGATGAAACGCATAATCCCAGCAGCAAAAGCTGAAGAAATGTAGAGCGGAAAAAGACGTGCAACTTAAGAACACTCATCCGGGGGACTCATCTAGCAAAGGATGTGCCGCGAGTGATTAACTTGAAGAATACGCTGTTAAATGACTTAACTAAGAGGTGATTTCCCTAATGGGGCGGAAACGAACAGTTTTTTCGTCCCACTCGTAAAGTTCCGCCTTTTTAAGATCTTTAATCCAACCTCTGATTTGGAGCCCTTTCGATTTCATGGCCTCTTGCACACAGGGGTAGGTTTTTAAGTTCTCCAATTGGATGAGCACATTTTTCTCTGTAGCCTCGTCGGGGGTTTTTATGTGTGGGTTGTTTTTTCTGATGTTTGTCGCATCGGAAAGCCACTGAGAGACGCTGGGATATTTGGTTTCATCAATTCCAGAAAAAAGAGAGGCCATAGCTCCACAGCCATAGTGGCCACAAAGCACTATCTCTCTCACCCCTAAAATACCTACTGCATATTCCACTGCGGCTCCTTCGGCCGGAGTGCTATCTCGCCCGCAAGCAGGAATCATGTTCCCCACATTTCTAACCACAAATAACTCGCCCGGATCGGTGGCTGTGATGAGGTTGGGTTGAATTCGGCTGTCGGAGCACGTGATAAAGAGTGTGTGTGGCGATTGCCCATCAGCAAGTTTCTGGAAAATTTCAGAATAACGTTTTCGATGCTGTTCATGAAAAACCTGAACTCCATGGAGCAGTCTGTTTCTGGGTGATCCGGAAAACTGCAAAGAAAGCATCTTCTCAATTTCAGATTCGGTCGTAGCGTGAAGATTAGGTGTGAGCTGGTCTTTGTCAAAGTCTTCGAGCGTTTTACGACATTCGGCTCTCATCGATTTTAGAACGGTTTGGAGTCCTTGACGGCGTAGTTCCTCAATGAGTTGGATTAGAAAACCGGAACCTGAGGAATCAAGCTGGGTGAGGGATGAAAAATCAAGTACCAGGCCGTGTTTAGGTTCCGCCTTGAGTGCCAAAGTTCGAATTTTGTCGAATTGAGAAGTTGTTAAAAAGGTCATGGGGCCGTTGAGTGAAATACGTACCGGGTAATTTCCATCTCTTTTGTGTAGAACAAATTTAAGCTGGCTGGCTCTGAGCAATCCAAGAAGGGCTGCCGCAATAAATCCTGCTTGAATTCCGGCAATGAGATCCACAAATACAAGAACTAAAAAAGTGGTCGCATAAACGATAGCTTCACCCCTGGATACTTTCCAAAGATGAAAGAAAGTGGAGGGTTGAAGCATAGTGAGTGCAATAGCGATAAGAACCCCCGCCAAAGCAGCTACGGGAATTTGTGCAATCCAAGGAGCTAGAAAAAAAACGGAACAGATCAGCGTCAAGGAATGGATAATTGCAGAGCGTCTTGATTTTGCTCCGCTACGGATATTCACTGCTGATCGTGCGATAACTCCAGTGACAGGAATTCCCCCAACCAGCGAAACGGCTATGTTTCCTAGTCCCTGACCAATGAGCTCTTGGTCGGAGTCGTGCGGTTTAGTTTTGGATAAACGGTCCACAACACTCGAGGAAAGTAAGGTTTCAATGGAAGCTAGAAAAAAAACGGCCAGAGTTTCTTTGAAAATGACACCCCAGGAAACAGAACCTAAGTTAGGAAATTGAGGAAGGGGAAGGTTGCGGGGGATTTCACCTATCTCGGGTACCTTTACTCCCGTGAGCGCTAAAAATATAGAAGGTAAAATAACTCCCAGCAAAGCTCCCGGGATGAATGAGATCACCCTCGGAGAGAGTTTCACAACAAGTACAGTAGCCACACTAAGTAAAGCGATAGTGGGGTTAATATCTGAAATAAAAGTGGCTGGCGAAAGGACTAATTTAAAAAGTTCGGCATGGGGCATGTGGGGAAAACCTAAAGCTCGAGGGAGTTGTCCTAGAAAAATGATGGCTCCAATTCCTGCCGTGAATCCTTCCACTACAGGAATGGGAATTAAGCGTACAAATCTTCCAAAACCCATAATTCCAGCAATCATTTGAAGGACTCCAGCTCCAAACCCGACAATCAAAAGACCGGCAACGCCTTGAGATTTTACGACGGATGCGATCAGAACTGCCATAGCGGCCGCAGGACCGCTGACGGCTAAGGGTGTTCCCCCAAATAAGGCGCAGACTATTCCAGCCACAATAGCGGTTGTGAGACCCACAGCCGGGGCAACTCCTGAAGCTAATGCAATAGCCAATGATAATGGAATCGCCACACAACCTACGGTGACTCCAGCAAGTAGGTCCCCTTTAAGATCCTTGGTTGAAAACATGGCCTTCCAGTCAGGAAGCAGACCACGAATTCCCAAGTCTAGGCGCAAGTTATTAGAGAGTTTCATAAACCGCAGAAGGGTTTTTATTTTCATTTCAATCTACCTCGATCCAAAGAGGCTCTAATGTTACCGGTTTTCTACTTATGTGTCGAATCTGTTTTAGAACGTATTTGGGCTGAAGCGGCGGTTTTTTGTGTCTCCCATGAGGGCAGGGAGAAATGAGAAAGAACTGGAGTGGCAAGACAGGATTCTCCATTGAGGCTAGCAGCGTTAACACAGTTTTTTAAAGTAAGATTAATTTTCCCACCCTCTTCGCAAAAAGTCGATTCTTCGGAGAGCTGTCTGAGAACTCGTTCTCGAGCGGACACGTCACCTTGAGAAGATTTTTTAGGCAGGCTGAGAGTCACCGATTTTTCTTCTGGGTTTGAGAAAGCTTGCAGCCATTCCTTGTTTTCGATGTAGCCGTTGTGATCGTGGTCCGCTTTGTCAAATTCCCCGCTCTTACAAAGAAGATTCAGTATTGTCCGAGTCGAAGGGTCGATTTTAAGGTTCACTTTTAATAAAGAGTTATTCAGTTGGGAAATAGAAGTCGCTTCCCAACTTGAGCAACTGGCTCCGACATTCCCTCCTTCTGTGCAATTTCCACCCGAGTGGCAGGAAAGATACCAAAGAGCCGGTTCGGTCAGCCGATTTCTAACACTTGAATTTAATTCCTTCCCCGAAATTAAATTGCCTTCGTCTTTAAGTTGAGGAATAAGTTCCGACTTTACTTTCTCGGGATGATCCTTCCAAAACATTTTAACAGCCAAATAATGGCGATGCTCTTCATCGGCCATTCCGTGTCCGACGATAAAGATGGGTGAGTGTGGAGGAATGGATTCATTTTTCAAAGCTGTAGACAGCGAATCCAGATCTAGGTTGTCCTTTCGAATGACTTTGACGTTGGCCGTTTCACAATGCTTAAGTTTTTTTTCAACTTCATCACAGGCGGCTTTTGTGATCTTGTCGGTGGAGTAACAAAGAATCACAGCGGTGGGCCCTTCAGCCGCCTGGGCTAAGTGGGTTAAAACTCCAAGAATAAATAAAATGAAATAGGGCACAGTTAGCAGGTTCCTTCTGAGAATCTCTATCAAATAAGTGCGGCTTTTTCTAGCCTTTAGCTTTAACAAACTAAGTCTACCGGCTTAGTTTCCCAATGCGCCGTACGACCTAGTTTGTTAACGCTAAAGTCGAGCCCCACTCCCGGTTTCCCTTAAAGTGTCAAGGCGGTGGCTTTCTGTCTCTAAGTTGGTAGGCAATGAGTCCTAAAGTTTCAAGCTGATTTTGATAAATGTACCGGTGCAAATTTAAGAAATCTCGTCCCCAATGCACTATTCTTCTCCAAACGGGCTTAAGCCAAAAATTAAAATAGTTTTTCTTGCCTCTCACGGCACCCGTGATTCTTTGGGCAATTTGCCCTGCGAGGAATCTCAAGAAATCATGCAGATTTTTTTGAGAAGGGGCTTTCACTAGAAGGTGAATGTGATTGCTATTGAGGGAGTTGTTGTAGACTTTAACTTGAAACTTTTCTGCCCCTTCAAAAAGAAGCCCAGAAATAAGAGACTTATTCTTTTTAAGTCTTAAAACAGAAAATCTCGCTCTTAAAACCACGTGTTCGGCCTGTTTCATTCTTTTCATGAAAAGAGTTGTATCATGGGTTTTAAGAGGACAGTTCCAGAGGGCCCTCGGCTTCTTTTTAAAGTCGGGTTATGTCGTGGCAAAGGTATCTCCAGGACGCTTGTCGTGGGTTTCGCTCAAATTTTTTCTAAAAAATAGAATCGGTAAAACCTGAGCCACCCTGAATGGACAAAAAACCTGTCAACAACAGCAGGGGAGCGCCCCCCAACAAAAAACAAATAAATAACGTTGTTAAGAACCTCAAAAAAACAGCCTTTGGTTACAAAAACATGTTGTATTTCAGACTCAAAATCACCCAGGGTTTGTGGCTATCTCAATGCCCGTTATCTCACTAGGCACAATCAACCACTCACATAAATTCCGTGAAGAACCTCCTTCTGATACTTTTCTTAAGCATATGAAAAGAAACTAGCTAGTTCAATAGCTAATTAGAATTTAAGGAGAAATAGAAATAAACCGGAAGAATACTGCGAGGGGTGATTGTCTGTTAGTCGCACTCACTAAAAATTCAGGTTTTGTTTTAGTCTTGTTTCGTGGGGCACTGATATTGCTTTGAACTTAAGCATTCAACCCAACGAAATGGAGTTTCAATGAAATTTAAGGTCCTGGCAATAGGGATAACTTTAGGCACGCCTTTGATCTTCGGCGTTCCGACTCACGACAACACTGGGGCCACACCCAATCGAAGTGAGCGCCCTGTGGTTGAGCGAGATTCTGCCGAGGAGATCTCTATCTTAGCTAGAATGGGAGACGAAGTTTCCGGATCCAATTACCGTGAACTTTTTATTTATGCTCCAGAGAAATTACTTAACGTCGAGTATCGCGTGGGTGATGCTGAAAATTGGGAAAAGATGAAAGCTTTTTCTGCTCCGGGACAATTCGCCTATGGAACCGAAAGTTATCTGCCATCAGCTCCAGGGCAAAAGTTCACCGTGAGAGGGACCAAAGCCGATGGCACACGGGTGACCTATACCCTCAAAAATGAATCCCCCGATGGGCGCAATATGGGGGTCAAGTTTGTGAAGGCTGAGAAGGTTCCCGTAGTGAAAAATGTAGTTGTTAAAAATGAAAGTGGACCCACAGAAAACTTCGGATCCAGTCGAACTTTGCAGATGGCCCAATCTAATATTGGAAGACGAGTGGGCAACGGTACCTGTGCTGCACTCAGAGGAACTGGACAGGTTGTGGGGTCGATAGGCGGGGGCGGTGCTGGATTTCAGCGGCTAGTCCCGGGACAAGTTTTACGGCTTTCTCCTGGTTCAAGTTTGAATACCAACCAAGGACGATTCACGATCAGTTCTCAAGGGCATTATATAGTGGTTGAGTCGATCAATCCTGATGGTTCCATTACTTTTCTCGACCAAAATTGGGCTGGCGGTAGTAGCGCTGGACAAACGGTTCGCAGAGCTTCCGGAAATATAAGATCACTCAATGGTTCAGCTCAAATTATCGACGGGGGCTGAACGTAATTGTATGAATCAGCGGTTAATTTATAATTCATTGGTGTGGGTTATTGGAGCTTTGACTTTTGTCTGGGCTCCATTAAACCTGCAGGCCCAAACGGCGGGTTTTAATAAAGACCACACCGCCCCAAGCACTAAGAATCAACCGAAAAGGTCTTCAAGGCCTGATTCGCTAGAAAAAAATCTCCCCTCGACTTTGGCAGAACTTTTCGGAGCCAACAAGAACGGCAACCCGGGTTTCCCCTTTGCTGTTTCTTTAGGAGGTAGAGCTTTTGCTAAATGCCAAGCGACACTTGTCTCCGCAGAATTTGGACTCTGCATCGCTGCTACAGCGGCTCATTGTTTAGAGGACAAAGTGAGAGAAAAACGGCTGGAACAGGAAGTGTGTCCAATCACGGGTAAGCCCATCAAAATGCTTAAAGGGCAGGCGATCATTGAGATGGCCGATTTTGGCAGAGTTACCGCTTCAATTTTTGTGAATCCAGAATACTCCGAAGGAAGTAAAAGTGAAGATTCGGCGATTTTTACTTGGCCCTGCGAAGGAGCCAGAGCTGTTCCAGTGATCTCGATTTCTAATAAGCCCTTAGAAGTCAGTGAACAGGTTTTTTATGGAAAAGTGATGAACGGAAAAGAGGGGCTATATCCTGGCTACGTCTGGAGAGCACCTAGAGTGACTTCTATTTTTGGTCGCAAAGTGGGTGAAGCTACCGAAACGATCCTACAACACGCGGGAGTAGAAATAGAGCAAGGAGATTCGGGCGGTGGTGCTTATCGTAAGCAGGACAGCGGTAAATTTGAATTGGTAGGTGTATTGTCAACTTCGGGAGACAGTAGAAATAAAAGGCCTCTTGGGAATTATTCTGTGAATAAGTCGCTCGATTTTCTGCGCTGTATGAAGTCGAAATTAGCAAAGGATTCGATCAGGTTTACTAAACCTTAGACAGCTCTGTATTCCGTTAGGGCTGCGAATACTGAAGGACTACACCTGTAAGGCCTTAAATTTATTTGCCAGACTGTATTCTAAAAACAGCACTTTTTTGGGTCCCTGAGTTGCATCTAGTTTCCGGTATCACAGTATTTGGGGTCGGTTAGGATATGTTTGGAAAGTTCCAGTTTCTTTTTCTTATATTAGCTTTTGTTAGCTCCGCTTTTTTAAGGGCCGAAAGCTCTCTTTGGAAGCAGCCTATCCGTTCCGAAGAGGATCAAGTCAAATTTCTTCTCCATATGGAAAAAGAGATTCCCAGTCTCTTCGAGGGGATGGTTGATTTTGATACTAATCTTTTTCAAACGTTGATTTGGCAGCAAAAGTTTGTCGATGAAGTGGCCATGCAATCGGAGCATACCGGCTGGTCACAAAAAGAGCCTGAGCTCAAAAAGTACAAAATCCGGTTAATGCAGAGAGAAGCCTCAGACACTTCAAAAGCTTCTGCAGATCCTAAATCTTTGAGTCAGTTAAAGACCGATATTGAGGCGGGACTTCGAGAGTTGGAGCCAGTATCTGGACAGAGTTTAAGGCAAGCGATTTTGGTTAAACTCACGGAATTAGCTAAGTTGGAATCGGGAAAACAATTCGACGGAGCTGCTGCCGAGTTTCGAGCTGTGGTCCCGGCTTCAGAGCACAAATTCTATCTGCCTCTTTCACCGGATGAAAAGATAAAATATTTAACTGAAAAAGTATTGCCTGCTGTCACAAGTGATGAGGAGAAAGTTAAAAAACAGGTCGAACAGTTAATTCGAATCCGTGCTCGAGACGAGCGGATAAAACACCTGGCTGCTGTGGCCGTAGCGCTAGGGGACTCCGATGAACTCAAGACTAAAGAAAAGCTGAAAACGAAAATGGGTTCCATGGATCTGCCGGTTCAATTTGGAACTCCAGAGCGTGTAAGAGCAGGTCTCGAGAAACTGTTAGATAGTGTCCCTACCGGTACGGCAGCTCTTTCAATGGCCGATCGCAAAACTAAATTCAATTTAGCCAAAGGATCTCTCTCTCAACATATTGGGGAATTTAAAGATTTCGCTGAAAAGAAACCCCAATTGGTCCAGGAGGTCACAGTCACCGAGGTACCAGCTTCCCACGGGGTCATGAGAGGTTGTGTCGGAAACGACTGCGCTTCAAAAAATCGTGTGGCCTACGCCAATCTACCCGAATCTCGAGTCGTGTTTATCGATACCGGCAAAGGTCATCCCTCGGGCTATGGAGAGATTGCTTATGTTAATTCGGGAGCAGATAAGAAAACTGCGGCTCAGTATTTTTCAAGTTTCAACGGTAAGGCTCTTTCAGGAGAGACCGTAGATTTGGTGGTGCGAGGACTGGATGCTATCAAAGGCCTTCGCGGTTTCGAAAGAAGTTTAGTGCTAAGGCCGGACCAACTTGAGTACAACACCAATTACGATTTGATTCGCGAGGCCTATCTTCAGATGATGGGGCACGACGAAATTGTGCCTATTGAATTTAAAGATGCTGATGTGAGAAGAGCTGCTAAGCCTTATGTTGCAGTCGATAACTATCACAGCCCCGATAAAATTAGGACCGCTTTGCCTTATGCACCAAAGGCATTGCCCGATGGTCAAAGCATCGAGGTTGTGGTTGAAGAGGCCCATACTCCAGAGATTGATCTTTCACAGCCTGTGGATAAAGGGGCCGCCTTACGAGTCGCGCTGGAGCTAGAAGCAGCCACTGAGAAACCCCAATACACTGATATTCAATTGAAAAATTTAAACAAGCGACAAGAACATGTGGATTACGATCATAATGCGAGGTTGGAATTAAGAGATGCTTTTTTAAGAGCGGCCCATATTCCAAAAGAGAAATTTCAAGAGACTCTCGATGTGCTGGCTAACAAGGACCATCTCCCAGTGGAAGAGTATTTGAAGAAAGCTCAAGAATGGTTGAAAGCCATGGGCTATGAAATGGATCCTAATTTTAAGAAAACTCGCATTGAGCCTTATCTTTTGGGGCTCAGTAGAGCTCCCGATGCTTTTCAAAGTCGATACAAAGACAAACTTGTCTCCGGGGCCTTGTGGCTTCTCCAAAAAGGGAAACATAAGGAGGAAGTAGCCAAAGTGATTTCGGCCCATCCAGAGTTGTTCAGAGATAATGTGCGCTTGGGCAATATGCTCTTGGATCAGAGTAGGTTTGAAAATACTAGGCTTTATTACCCCGCATGGGAGATGGCGGAAACTTTAAGTCGTGGGGGATACCAAGCGGAGTCGAAACCGGAACTGCTTGAAACATTGCTGAGCAAGTTAAAAACGAAGGACGACCGTTACCAAAGAAAAGCTGCGGCCGGAATGCTTTTAAAACTAAAATCGCACATTCCTGAGGCTACCAAGGCTCTGCAGGAAATACTGTTTGAGACCCCTGGGGATTTAGAAATAGAACAACTTCTAAAAGAGACCGATTCGTTCTCTGCTTCGGGCTCTCTGTCGTGTAAAAGCAGGCTCGGATCGCTCGGCTCTCATTGATAATGCGCTGAGGCATGCCACATCGAAATCCTCGCTCTAAAGTGACTTCCAACGGGTGAATAGGGGAGTGGCTGAATGGCCAAAAACAACAAGTTTCTGCTTCTTTTAATTTTGTGCGTTTTCTTCATAGGGCAAGGGGTGATTGCTGCTACTTCCCCAAAGCGAGTTGATATTTTTGTCAGTGTCCCGCGTTTTACCCCATCTCAGGATCCAATTTACATCACCGGAAACACCGAAGAGCTATGCCGATGGAAACCAGATTGTCGTAAGCTCACCCCGTCGACTCAAAGTGTTTTTCATACGACTCTTAATGTAACTCCGGGAGAGCAGCTGAAACTCAAGTTCAATCGAGGAGATTGGAAAAGCCAAGCTGCGGACGAGACCGGGAAGGCTTGGGAAGATTTTATTATCGATGTGCGAGATCCTTCCGATCCGATTGTTATCTCAGTTGTAAATTGGTCTGACCTCGGTCCTTTGAGACCGGTTGGACAGATAGATTCCTATACTCACTTTTTTTCGCCTCAACTAAAAAATGACAGAACCATTCATGTTTGGACCCCCGATTCTTATCGAGAGGAAAGTGCAGAACAGTATCAAGTCATTTATATGCACGATGGTCAAAATGTTTTTCACGCTGAGACCAGTACGTTCGGAGTGCCTTGGGGTATTGATGGAACGATCACTTCGTTGATGGAAGAAAAAGCTATCGGTCGTACTATCGTGGTCGCTATCGATTGCACCGAAGATAGAACGGAGGAGTATGACTTTTTTCGAAATGGAGCCACTTATGCCCGTTTTGTTATTGAG
>Ga0114973_10002575_pt1 | contig 13075 bp, 17 predicted proteins | sample M_140807_MF_Meta_FD_87025 | JGI IMG/M metagenome (GOLD analysis project Ga0114973, IMG submission 87025) | Freshwater microbial communities from Lake Montjoie, Canada to study carbon cycling - M_140807_MF_MetaG | ecosystem: Environmental > Aquatic > Freshwater > Lake | place: Lake Montjoie... | reverse complement strand
ATGAAATTACCTTCAATGAAATTACCAGCGATGAAATTACCTTCAATGAAATTACCAGCGATGCAATTACCTTCAATGCAATTACCCACAATGCAATTACCCACGATGCAATTACCAGCCAGAGCCCTCTCCATTATAAAAGAATATTCTAGACCATTAACCCACCCATATTGGAGATGCGGAACACCACACGCAAACATATTTAAACAATGCTGTTATATGAGACAATTAAAAAATAATTTGCGCCAGTATTTAGATGATATACCAAGTAGAATAAATTTACATATTAATTTTGATGCAACCCTCATTCATATGATACGCTCGCATTGTCCAGCGACACAAATTATACAAAGATATGGAGAGACGCTTATTAAATATCTAGATAAAAAAAATATAATTACAAACATAAATTTTTATACTTATATAAAAGATCAATTAAAAAAAACAGGCAAAATTCATTTAATTTTATATACCGTAGATAGGGATAATTTAATTTATGAATGGTATTAATAATTAAATATTTTGTATAAATTAATAAAATGGACTTACCCAAAAATTCACAAAAACTTATTAGTGAATATTCAAAGCCCATTACTAAACCAGATTGGAAATGCGGAACAAAACATGCATATATATTTAAATCTTGTCCAGCACTGCATGCATTAAAAGATAATTTTATAATAAATTATTATGACTGGGTTTATGAAGAAATATATGGCAAAGATGCAATGTATAAGTTATATTTAAAACCTTTCAATGAAATACTTCAAGAATTGGGAAATGAAATATTTGGAATGTATACATGTTATTTTTATAACTATCTTAGAGATAATAGCTATTTAAAAAATACATATAAAAGGTAAATTATATATTTTTATTTAAATTATTTAATTTAAAAAGTAAATTACTAAATCCACCATTATCATAAATAAAATGTTTGGATAAAACACAATAACACATGTCATAATCAATATTATAATTAGAATATATGTTTATTTCAATATTTGGTAACAAAGAGATTATATTATTGAATAATATGGTTATTTGTTCTATATTTTTATTTTGTTTTTCTTCTGTATATTCCCATAAAGGAGCATTTTTTCTTAAATATAGCTGTTCAGGTGACCATTCTTGATAAGAAAAACAAGTAACAAATGTTATTTTATTTATATTATTATTATTTTTTAATATATTATTAATTAATTCTATATAATTTTTACTTAAAAACCAGTTATGAACTACAACATCGCCTAATCTTAAATGTATAACTATTTCATTATCTTGTGGTATAGGCAAATTATTATTAGAATTATATTTTTTTATTATTTCTAATAAAATATTTAAATTAAAGTTATCATATATGCCAATTATTTTTAAATAGTCTTGTAAAATAGTTTCATTATATTTTTCGTTTTTTAAAATCATATTACCACTATGTTCCCATCTTTCACCTGATTTATATATAATATCTGAAATACGATAATCACTATTATGTTTTAGTATTTTAATATTATTTATTAAATTCATTATAATATAATTATAAAATTGAAATATGTAATATTTTAATTAAAAATAAAAAACTATGACAAAAAAAATGCCTGTAACAAGTGCATTAACTGGAACAAGTTCATTAACTGGAACAAGTTCATTGCCATCAAATGCCCTTGCACTTATACATGAATACTCGCGCCCTATAACGCGCCCAGATTGGCATAAAAGAAAATGGATATGTGTTGGTGATATGTATAAAGAAATAACAAATTATAAAAATGTATCAAGTAAATATGACATATATTATAATTTATATAATCGTTTTAATAAAAATGTTCAAGGAAATCTATGTTGGTCGCATTTATATAGTTGTGTATTAACAATGGGATTAAAAAATGCAGCAGAAGAATGCGGGATAACAGAACATGTATTAAAAAAATTAATAAATAAAAATTGAAATAAAAATAAATGTATTGTTATTGGTAACAAAGATGCAATACGCAATGTCAATTTCACAGCTCTCTACAATTTGTTTGCCGCAACATAAACCAATGGATACAACATATGGGATGATACTTATATATCTTATTGGTGTATATGTAGGCATGTTGATTACGACAGAGACTAAGTCACCACCGACTAAGTTAAAACCTATAAATGATATTGATTTAAATAAGGATGAAGACGATCAAAGTGATGGAGACCAAGACGACGAAGACCAAGACGATGAATACCAAGACGACGAAGACCAAGACGACGAAGATCAAGAGGACGAAGATTATGATGAACAAGAGGACGAAGACCAAGACGATGAAGATCAAAATGACGATGAATACCAAGACGATGACCAAGATGAAAACGAGCTTAAGGCAGAAACAGTACGCAGTACAATTGATATAATATACATTTATACGGACAAATGGGATGATTTTGTATCTAAAAAATCTATATATTTGCGTCTGCAAAAACTATATCCAACTATAACCAAGTTTATGGTGAAAGAAGCAATGAATATTGAACCGCGATATATTACGGGCTCACAACACAATACGGGCGGATATCGTTATATTAGTGAACTATAAATTATAAAATTGATGCCTTTTAAACTTTATATATTTTTATTTAAAAATGGAATTGTCTATAAGTATAATGCCTCTTATATTACCACTTCGTGCAACAAAACTTATAAGCGAATATTCTAAACCCATCACTCGTCCAGATTGGGGAACATTATGCCCATTAACATTTACACGATTTTATAGTGATATAAAAAGAAATAGGAACAGATATAAAATTTTTCAAGATGTATATAATTATTTTATATCAAATATAGAATATAAAAATCTTGATAAAATGAATAATGAAATAATGATTTATGGATTTGTGCAAGTAAGTAAAAAATATAATATTAATTTATTATTGCTTCAGGATATTATTCGTGACTATAATAGACAACTTTTATTTTATAAAAAGTATTTAAAATAAATTGAAACAAAATTAATAAAAACATTTTTATTAAAAATTGTCCAAAGTGTAAAAAATAACCAAGAACTAAAAATTGACCAACAACTAAAAATGGAATTGCCATTGCGTGCCCAACAATTGATTAGTGAATATTCTAAACCTTTCACGCGCCCAGATTGGCGCCAAGGGTCCAGTTGTAATTTTGAATTTAAAAATGATGTCCTATTAACAAATATACATCAAAGCATTTTTGCAGATTATTTAAGTTTATCAGCCAAAGAAAAAGAAGAATATAAATTTATACATTGCAATAGATCTTTTACGCAAGATTTACAACAATTTGGAAATAAAATATTTGAAATTTCACACCATGTTCTTCCTTATAATAACTTTTACTTTCTATTACGACGGTATGGTGTCTTAAAAAATACAAATACATTATCTATAAGACATTTATATCATTATGAAGAAGGCAAACCAATTATAACAACAGAGGTTGAATTTGAATAAAATTGAACATTTTAATATTAATATTTTTAATTAAAACATGTTTGTATGGACAGTTATTAGAGAGGCGCTCTATAATTATGCATTAGAACTAGATTCTGAAATAATAGAACCTTATAACTTAGAATCATCTTATAAATTAGAACCATTTACCAAAAAGTTGCCATCAAATGCACTTAGATTGATCAGCGAATATTCTAAACCTGTAACTCGACCAGATTGGAAAAAAGGGTCATTCTGTGCAGTTATATTTAAATATAGTCCTATTATGGTAAAAACATATGTTATGTTAATCAGAACAATTCCACATTATGGAGAGTATGATAATTTGTGTGATCTTATTTTAAATGTAGGATCAGACAAAGTATTTCAAATGTATCCATATGCAATGGAATATAATAACTTTTACTTCTATTTATTAAGCGAAGATAATGCCTTTTTACAAAAAAAACCTGTTCTAAAAATAACAGGTAATTTTATTTATAAAAGACATTTTACACAAGGACAATATAAAATTCATTCCATACAATTTAAAAACCAATTAGTATAAAATTGAAATTATTAATATATTTTAATTTTTTAATTAAATGTCACAAGCAACAGATAAAAAACTTATAGATAGTTCAGTTATAACATTTTTTTCGGGGAAAAAAGAATATCGTTCATTAAGTAATTTTTGGGAATATCCTGTAATTGTTGGAGACAAAAAGGATAAAAGAGAATATGAAACGGGTGAACATTGTTTTCATGGAGAGAAATATATTCGTATTGGTCGATTAAGTCAAGATCCAACCAGAAAAAGAGAATTAATTAGATATGGATTAACATTTATAAAACCATCCAAATATAAAACTAGTGCTGATGCCAAGAAAAAGGGTGGCAAATCAGGATTAATGTTAACAGCCGTTGAATTAGAAGATTGGGCCATTCTCTCAATACATGTACAATATGATATATCTAAATATAAATTTGATACTTATCAGGAAGTAAAAGATGATCTAATGAACAGTAAAGATAAAATATTGGTTCATCCTGCTTTAAGAATGAATGAAGAAAAAGTTGCAACAAGAACATGGGAAGGAAAAGCAATTATAAAAGAGGGTGTAATTGAAATCATTGGAAAAAACATGCTTGGATATACCTGGATGGAAATTAGAAATGTATATTTATAAAATTGAAAAGATTTTAATATTATATTTTTTATGTAATTTCACAATGGATCCTTCAAATATGACAAAGGAACTTGAACGCAACATTGCCTCTATTAATTTGCTCATGGCCAATCAGCAAAAGCAAATCAAGGAGCTTGAACAACTTGCGACATATTATAAAAATAGGAATGCTAACTTGGAGGCCGATTTTATAGAAATGGCGGCAACGATTGAAATCTTAGAAAAAGCAAAAGCCGAACAGATAAAGTCATAAACCAGATAAAGTCATAATAAATATATTTTAAATATATTAATTTTTTAATATATTTATATTGTATATGCCTTCAAAATATTCAAAACATATGCGAAGAGGAGGTATGCAAAAAGCTTTTTCTGCAGCTGCAGCTGCAGCTGAGAAACCAGAAGGTGCACCTGTCAATTTAAATGAAGAAAGAAGTTTAACTGAAAAAACACTTGCAAATGTAGAAAATGCATTTCAAGAAATTATGAAAAACATAGATGGACGGGAATATGTTTATTATATTTTAGGACCAATTACACAATTTGATAGAGAGTTAATAAAAATGTTATTAAACGCAAAGATTAAAGTTCATGCATTTATACAAGGAGGTATTGAAAATTTTCCTAAACCACCACCAGAATGGGCAACTTCATTATTAGGATTAGTTCCAGCAAATGCAGGAATGGATTTTGAAAATTTTTATGGTTTTTTTGAAGAAGATGCTCATCCAAATTTATATGTATATGTTCAATTTACAAATATGGCAAAACCATTAGCACCACCTGAACTTATATTACACAAATTATGGAAAGATAGTAATCCAGATATGAGACAGTTTTTAGATGAATTAGAAACTCATGATCATGGTCATCATTTTGCAAAATTATGGGCATTTTATCATCGTACTTCAGCAGGAGGTCCTTGGCAACATGATCCAATTGTTGGAATAAATTCTTTAGGAGCATTAGTTGGAAAAGGCAATTATTATCATAAGATGGTAATGAGTGGTAGATGCGTAAAGTATGATAAAATGCATCCAGATGGTGTAGTATTTCAAAATAAAAATGAAGCATCTATAGAACCAAATTTAAATGCGTACGAACCATATGTTCATAGTAAAACTTATGATATGAGTGAACTTGCAGCTCCTTACATAACAAATGCTATTATGGCTAGTAAACATAGACAAAAAGGACCCCTTAGTGCAATTAATAAAGTTCCTGGATCACCGGTTGAAGAAGGTCAATTTAATAATGCGCCCGTTAATAATAGAGGTAACGCTGGTGCTAATTATAAAGGCGGGGCTAATAGTAGTGCTAAAAATCCAATAATTGCTTTTTTATTAGATCATATTCCGCCTAATAAAACAAAAGAAGAATTTGATGAATGTCAAAAATATAGATTTAATCAATTTATTAGATTATTAAGAAAATCTTTTGGAATGAACCCCGCAGAACCTACAAAAGATGATGACTCTGTAGATACAATGATAAAAAGATTTAAATCAAAATTTTATGCAGGTGTAAGTATTGAAATTTTAGATCCAGATAATCTTTTTGCTGCACAATTAGTAGAAGAAATATCTGATAAATGTATAGTATTTGTTCATCATCAATTTTATCCTAATAATGTTGAAATAAAATGTAAAGATATTAGTTCTCCTTCTGTAGTATCATTAATGGAAATACCTGAAAAAACAATAGTTGAACTTCTTGGCAACAAAGACGAAGGAATACCCGCAAAATTAAATATTGAAGGTATTAAACCTGCGGAACTTAAATTAATTGGAGTAGAAAACCCACAAAAATATTATGCTCTTTTTCCTTTATTAGAGTTAGGATTAGAATATGAACCTGGAACAAAATTTCAACCAAAAATGCTTATGTATAGCCAATATTATGGTGAACATAAACAGCCACATATGGATTATAGTGTCGCCGAGTTAAATTTTATGAAATATCTTTTTCCAAAATTATTAGTAATGGATGGACAATCCCTTTATGGTTATAAAGATACAGATCGTACATTTAGTGCTAGAAATTTAACATGGCCTGTTAATCAAATGCATAAAGATCATTTTTTTAATAAAGGATTACCTAGAACCATTTTTGTTGATACAGTTGTTAGAGAAATTGCAAATACTACTGCAACGCATGACAGAAGAAAAGCTATTGTAGAAGGATGGGTAAGTCTTTCAAGTACTGCCTTAGCTAGACGAGGAGGATATAATAAATCAAGAAAAAATAAATCAAGAAAAAATAAATCAAGAAAAAATAAATCAAGAAAGTAATTAATATAAATATATTTTTTTTATTTATATTAATGTCATTATTAGCAGAAGTAAATAGACAAAAATTAAATTTATATGAACAAGAAATAAAACGATTAACAAATAATTATGCAGAATTATTGAATAAACATAATGAAACAATAAAGGAATTGTCTGCATTAAAAACAGAGCTAACATTTTTTCACAGAGAGATGCGGACACACAAATATGAATGGGAACAAATGTTTTATACACCTAATGAAATGGGCTATATGTATGAACTAGAACAAATAGAAAAAAGGCAGAGATCTAAATCATTATAAAATAAATCGTTATAAAATACATAATTTTGAACAAGAATAATGATATAAATAACCATTCAAGTAAGTTTCATGAATAGTAGCAACTTTGCCTCTGCATAAAAAACAAACATCTTGCAAAAATGTACGCATCAAAGGCTTATTATTAACAATATCACCAACAACCAATCCCCATTTATTCAATACATAATTTCCTCTTACGCTATATAATTCATTATTAATATACCATTTGTATTTTTCATTTACAGAAAAAGCTTTTTTATAATCAGGATCTAATTTTGCGTGATTTACTAATTTATAGCATGTAGCACACATATGATCATTATTTAATGTTTTTATTTCAAATATGGAACATGGTTCATAACAAAAATGGCAAAATTGAGTTAAATATGGGCAACAACATGACATAAAAGATATATAAATATATCTTTAATAAATATTTATATGTATAAATTAGCATTTGCATTAATAGAAGCAACTGCATTTATATTGCCAGCAATACCAAATGATTTTCGTATTCGATATTCAATAATAACTATTTATTTTATAGGACATTATTTTAAATTACAAATAGCCTATGCAAAATTAAAAAATAAGTATATTCATCATTAAACTTACAAATTTTTTTCTAGTTTGAAAATATTAAATGGCTTTTTACATCGGTCCACATTTTTTTTATGCAACTGAGTTTCATAATGCAATGAAAATCGTCCTTCATATTGGAAATCTTTATTACAATAAGGACAAAACATACTATCTTTTACTTTAGACTCAGATTTACTTCTTTTAAATTTATCGGTTTTATTAATACTTCGTCCACGTTCATTTCTTTGATCCCGTTCATTGTCATTTATTACATCAACATTTACCTTTACGCAACTCATTCTGCGTATATAATAATCAATAACTAGCAAATCAATTTTATGGTCTGCGATTTCTTGAGCTCGATCTGTTTCTTGACCCCGATCTGCCTCTTGACCCCGACCTACCTCTTGAGCTCGATCTGTTTCTTGAGCTCGATCTGCCTCTACGCCGTGTAATACGCTGCCATAATGAACTAAGACCTTGGCCTACAGCCTGACTACCACGAGTTAGGCGTCTAACTACTCCATTTAATCTTGTAGCACCTCGAGCTCTAACACGTTCTGCATATTGTTCGTTTAATATTCGAGCCATTCTAATAAGTTGTCCAACTCTTGCATCATCTTCATCAGTATATACAGGATTACGCATAATTTGTCTTGCTTCAGTAAGGTATTCTCGTGCTGTTCTACTAGATAACAGTGGATTAGTTTCGCCAATTCCTACAAGCGAACCATTTTTATTAATATGTCCCAATGTACCCATCATTCTAGAATCACGCCAGTTACCCCATACTCCACCTTGATCTAGTCGTGGTCTTAGTGCTGAACCACTTTCTAATGCAGTCGCTTCTGGTAATTGTCCGTTTAATTCAGATCTCCAGGCACTTAATTCTGCTAAACTGGCAGGTTCTGTATTAGACCATCCACATGGTTGTCCTGGTACACATTCATTATTAGCGAGAGTATAAAGTTCATTTGGGTTTAATGTTCTTGCTTGTACTATACCATTAAAAGGAAGAGATGCCATTCCTGCGCGAGCTCTTAGAACTGCAGACGATGGCATTCCTGCGCGAGCTCTTAGAACTGCAGATGATGGCGTTCCCATTGCACGATTTAATGCACTAACATATGCCATTCCTGAACGAGATGGCATGCCTGAACTATGTGCCATACCTGAACGAGGTGGCATGCCTGATCCATGGTCTAATGATGCTCTTACTTCTGCAGCACGTCTTAATCTTGATCCTGGTAATGGTGGTGGTAGACCAGGATCATTATTTTCATGTACAAAATGAGGATCTCCTAATCTTACACGATGATTTTCGCGAGGACTTTCATGATGACTTGAATGAGGACGTCTTATTTGTCTACGCATACTTGGAGAAACTAATGGAGGCGGACCATCTACTAAAAGTCTTGGGTCACCCAATGGTGCACGATTTACAGTTTGTCTTCTTCTTGATTTTTTCTTTGATTTTTGTTTTTGTGATTTAGGATTTGGCATAATATATTATATGAATATTATAATCTGGTTATGATATAAATATAATACATTTATCATTATAATGAAACACCCAGTATTTGTTTTTGCAGTATTTTATATTTATGGTACTTATTCTATTTATAAAGAGGTTGCTATCCGCAATAAATATATGGCTCTTAAATATTTTGGTAGATAACTTAAATATCACATGTACTAACAAAATTCATAATAAATGGAAATATTTTTTCAATTTCTTTTGCACATTCTGTAGCAACCATTCTATGCTCTTTCTGTGTGCCATTTCCTGACCGTAACTCAATATAATGGATCCATGACCGCAATGTTCCATTAACATACATGCGTGACATAGTCATACCTTCAGGCAATACAGCACGCGCCTGTTCTTTTGCAATTCCGTTTGTAATTGCCCATCGATAAACACCGCGCGTATAATCATCAATCTCCCTCTGTTTATCAGCCCAAGCAGCCTTTAATTCCAAATCATCTGTTTCCAAACTAGATTGCCTATTTTTTGTATCTTGAAGCCGCGCCTCTTTAAATTCTACGCCCAAATCAGCAAACGCATAACGCTGTGAGAACTCCTGAAAAGAAAACGAACGATGGCGCAAAATTTGGCGCGCAATATCACGAGTGGTTTCGATCTCTAGACAAATAGAAACCATTTCAAATGGCGACCAATGCTTATTTTTAATAAGATATGATAACAATTTGTCATTTGTCACATTATTATTTTGATTGGATGGATTAGATACTCGGGCGCAATAGGCCACCATATCGCCAATCGTTTTATTTTCTTCAGGATTACTTTCATCCAAAGGTTTTGAATAACTTACAAGTTTAGCCTTCATCTAATAAATAATAAAAAAACCTATTTATATTATTTATTTATAATAGATTATAAAATTGAAAACATAATAATATAATAATTACAATATAAAAAATGAACGGTCAAGACCTTTTTGAAAAAATAAAAGAAGCGAATACTTTTTCAGATATTTTAACATCAATAAATGCAACTAATACTGATAAACAATCTAAATTTGGAAATTTATTTGAAAAAATGTGGGATTATTTAATTAAATTTGGATTTATTGATATATTACTTAATGATGAATATGACCATTATGAAGGAAATATTAATACATGCGAATTAAAAAAAGTTGATAATTTAGAATTATATTTCAAACGATTATCAATATATAGTAAAGGTAAAGGAGGTTCAAGCGATATAACATTACGACATAAAATTACAGGAAAATGGATATTTATTTCATCAAAATATTTTTTAGATGATAGCACACATTCTATACATGATTATGATGTTGAAAAAATTTTATCAGTTATTAAGCAACATTCACATAAATATAAAGAGTATGAAATTTATTTACTTGTAAATAATAAAATAAAAGTAAAAAAACTTATAGATTCTTGTCAAAAAACGAATACTCATATTAAAGATAATATTCATACTATTTTAGATTTTAATGATTTAGAAATTGGCTTTCAAAAAATAAAAAAAGAAATAATGCACATTACGTTAGATGATGTAAATAGTATATTTTCTAATGAAAAAGTTCAATTAAACTTAAGATTTCATCAAGATTTAATTACATATAAACAAATGAAAAAAATTATTGAAGGCGAAAAAGAATTATTGTTAGGAGCAAAAGCAAGGTCTGGAAAAACATATTGTGTAGGAGGTTTATTTGTAAAATATTATAAAAAATATACATCATTAAATGCACTTATTATTACTCCTGCACCAACAGAAACAATTTCTCAATTTACTGATGATTTATTTAATAAATTTAGAGATTTTATTGGAATAAATGTAATTGAAATTAACACAGGAACAGATTTAAAAAAAATAAAATTAAAGGATAATAATATTATTATTTTAAGTAAACAATTATTAGATGATTATGTATTGAAAAATAAAATTCAATGTATAAAAGATATATTATTAGATTTTATTATATTTGATGAAAACCATTTTCATGGAACAACTCAAATGTCTAAACATATTTTAGATTCATATTCATCACCTAATACAGTAAAAGTATATCTAACAGCAACATATGCAAAACCATTAAGCGAATGGAATATTCCAATTGAATGTCAATTTTATTGGGATATTGAAGATGAACAATTATGTAAAAAGAGAAATATTAAAGGATTGGTTGAAAAACATGGAATGGATGTAATTAGATTTTTGAGAGAAGAAAATAGAGAAGAACTATTACAACCATATGATAAAATGCCTGACTTAGAATTAATTACAAATATAATGGATAAGGAAAGATATGATGAAATAAAATTATCAATAAAGGATACATCATATGGATTTTCAAATAGTACTCTTTTATCTGGTAATTTTCCAGGACAGGTTGATAATTTTTTAGAATATATTACAGGAAGCAAAAAAGAAATACACTATAAAGATGGAGATAAATCTATATTTGGAAGAATAAAACAAAAATGTATTAAACAAAATAGTAGAACAACTCTTAATAATGCTAATTTTACATCTCAATTATGGTTTTTACCATTTGGTGTTAATTTAACAATTAAAAAGGTTAGTGAGCATTTAAAGGAGAGAATGTTACATAATAGTATTTTAAAACGGTATGAAATAAAAATAGTTAATTCTAATAAAGAATATAAATTAAAGGATATAAAAGAGCAAATTAAAAATTGGGAATTGAAAGCAAAGGAAGACGGTAAAGATGGTCTAATATTATTAGCGGGTAATCAATTAACTCTTGGTATTACATTACCATTAGTTGATATTGTATTCTTGTTAAATGATATTGTTTCAAGTGATAAAATTATTCAAATGATGTATCGTTGTATGACCGAAAGTATAAATAGTGCAGAAATTAATACTATAAATTCAGGAATTAAAAAAATGGGGTTTGTAGTTGATTTAAATATTTCCAGAGTTTTAAATACATTATTAGATTACAATGTATATAAAAAAGATTTAAATGTGGAACAAAAAATTACTTATTTAATACAAAATGAATTAATTAATATGGATAGTGATTTATTTCAAAGTAAAGAAAATAAAACAGAATTAATTGAAAAACTTTTACATATATGGAAATCAGATCCAATAAATAATTTGAAAATATTATTAAAAAAGATTGAAGAAAATATTATTGATTTAGATACAAAAGATCAAAAAGTATTAAATCAATATTTTACAATTGCAAATGCAAGTGATAAAGTAAATATAAAAGTCCAAGTTGATGATGAATGTGATCAAGTATTACCAGATGGTAAAAAAAGTATAAAACAAGAAAATGGTGAAGATGATGAAGATACAAAAAGCGAAGATAATACCGACGATATAGATATATCACTTACAAAAGATGTATTACCATTTATTATACCCTTAATTTGTATTTTAACTATGAATACTGACGATAAAGATATATTAGAAATGTTTAATGTTATTATAACTAATCCAACTTTATTAGATGTATTTCAAGATCAATCATTTATTTGGTGGAATAAATTAGATATTATAAAATTTATTCAATCCATTATAGAAAAATATATTAGAAAAAACTCGTGCATTTATAATATATCAATCCAATTTAAAATGTCGTTGCAAAGTTTAATAGATAGACCAACTGAACTGTTAGAGTTAATAGATAGTTGTTTGAAACCAAAGCAAAAAGAAAAACAAGAAAACGGCGAAGTATTTACTCCCATGTGTTTAGTATTTGAAATGTTGGATAATTTAGATAAACATTAT
>Ga0114973_10002574_pt1 | contig 13077 bp, 10 predicted proteins | sample M_140807_MF_Meta_FD_87025 | JGI IMG/M metagenome (GOLD analysis project Ga0114973, IMG submission 87025) | Freshwater microbial communities from Lake Montjoie, Canada to study carbon cycling - M_140807_MF_MetaG | ecosystem: Environmental > Aquatic > Freshwater > Lake | place: Lake Montjoie... | reverse complement strand
TGACCCATAATAACAACCACCGGCAACCGCTGCTCAGACTGAGCTGAACCGCTTGTTTGCTTGTCGCTGGCGCCGCCAACGTTATACGAATGTTTTTGTTTCTCTTCTAACTTCACTTCTATGCTAAACGCGGCGCCCAAAATCTTCATATCCTCTGGCGAAAGAATGGCATGAATGTTTTTTGCAATACCGGCCTTTAACAATACAAAGATCATTTCACTTGCCGATTTTTTCAACAAAACCGCTGCATCAACTAACGGCATATCGCCGCCAACCGTTACACTTTCCACTAATGGTGGCGTAATAATAGTTTCACGATTAGTACGAGTGTATTGTTGTGCTGTTGCCGATGTTGTTTCTACATCATCTTTTGCATCATCTTCACGAGCGCCACGTTTTTTTGGGACCGCTGTTTTCTTTTTTGTGCTTGATTTTTTATCAACAAGCGCAGTAGGAGGCGCAGGAATTTCTGGGCGAGGACCACCAGCAGCAGGACGCCTGAAACCCGGCTTATCACCGGCAGCACCAGCGTCAGAACGGAACTCTCCTGGTGCACCAGCAGAGCGCGGACCACGAGGCGTATAAGGCGCACTACCGGCCGGCCTATCAGGGCGAGGCGATCTATTTGGTGTGCCATCGGCGTTCATCGGACGAGGCGTGCGAGGACGCACTGGCCGATTACCAATAGTCCGATCAAGCAATGCCGTCATATCGGCGTTTAAATCTGAATTTTGATCAGCTACTTGATGACCATTTTGCTTAAGAGTGTCAACGACATCTCGTGGGGATAAATTATGCTCTTTTGCATAGTCGCTTATACGCATAACGTATGGTTACTCCTTTATCTCTTCTTCTGGGGCCTCTTCTGACAAGTCATTGTCAGCAACCACCGATGAAACTTTTGGCGTAGTATCTTCTTGCAGCTGCACATGCAACCCTGTCAAACGAGATACCAGCGCTATATTTTGCCCTTGCTTACCAATAGCAAACGAGCGTTGATCCTGCGCCAACCATACTGTTGCGCGGCCATGAGCTTCATCAACCATAACACGGTCGATTTCGGCAGGCTTTAACGCAGAAGCAACTAATTGCTCAAGGTCTTCAGTGTACTCAATTAAATCGATTTTTTCTTGGCCAAGCTCTTTAAGAATTGGACGGATACGAACACCACCAACTCCTACGCAAGTGCCAACAGGATCAATCTCTTTGCTGTTAGATAACACTACAACCTTTGATTTGTATCCTGGCACACGAACCACTTGCTTAATCTCAACAACCCCTTCAAAAACCTCAGGAATCTCAAGCTCAAGCATCTTTTGAACAAACTGGCTCGATGCACGGTCTAAAATTAGCTGGTGATCACCGCGGGCATTGGGCAGCACCTCTTTTAATAAGGCACGAACCGGATAGCCAATACGCAAGTTTTCTTCTGGAATAGTACATGACTTGGGCAAGAAAGCCATTGTTTCGCCCATTTTGACTACAAATCCAGCACGCTCACGCTTATGAACACGACCATTAACAATAGATCCTTCTTTTTCCTTAAACTCTTCGTAGACCGCTTGTTGCTCAAGGTTGCGGATGCCACCAGCAATGAACTGACGGGCTGCAGACATCTCAATACGACCAACTTGCTGATCAAACGGCTCAAGAATTACGCCACCAATAGTAGCGGAATCATCTAAGGTTTTAGCTCTTTTTAACGAAATTTCATGTGCTTCAGTTGCAACACCAGCTACAACAGTTTTCTCAACCAAGACTTCAATTTGGCAGGTCTTAGAATTGTAGCGAGACTGGAACGAAAGTTCCGGATATTTTTTACGATAAGCGGTTAATACGCCATCACGAATGACACCAATGACCTTTTCCCGATCAAGGTTTCGCTCATCGAGCAACGACTCAATAACTTCAGCAAGTTTCACGATATCAACTCCAAGTTAACTTAAAGAAAAATCCGGGGCATTTGATAAAACCCCGGAGGCTATAAACACTAGCACGTTTTATTATGGACACTAGTCTACCGATTTTGCACAGAAAGTGAAGTAACCATTTAATCTGATCTTTTGCTGCCCCTATTACTACTTAATATCATATGATTTTAAAGATAATAATAATAAGGGACCCCGAAAATTGTTGATAACTCGGTTTTGAGGTGGCAAAAACTATTTATTTAGCGGCACTTTTAAACGGCCCCAAAATGTTCATAACTTGTTGATAACTGTTGATAACTTGTTCATAACTTAGCCGCCATTGCTGAATAGTGCCTTCAGCGGCTCAAATCCAGCGGCCAGCTCTGGATTGTGGCTTTCAATCAAAAGATCCAGCGCCTTTCAACATTGAATCAACACTCTTTCAACAAGTTATCAACATAGTTATCAACATCAACATTCTCTTTGGGTATTGTTGCAGTGAAGACAAGTGGACTATTTCAGTCTGTAGCGCTATTTTTCGTTTAAGCTCTAAATTTGAGCTTAAAGGCCCTTTTTGTTTTTTGCCTGCAGATTTTGTTCTTTTAAGCAAAACAAAAGATTTTGGCGTTTTTTGGAGCTTAATATTGAATAGTTTTCTTTTTGTGTTCTTTTTGATCCTAGCGTTTTTTAGGCTCAAAGGGGGTTGGTGGGGTGGTGCTGCGCAGAATAATGCATGGTATAGGTTTTCGTTGGAGATCGAGCAGCAATTTTTGCCGCGTTGTTATTGGCGCTGTGGGTGTTTCTTCGTCTGATGGTGCAAATTCTGATTCATCAAATACTACTGGTATTGTGTGGGTCCAATAAGTGAATACGTTAGCTATTTGCTTTGCTATGTGCTGAAATAAATTTTGTCTTGCGGCGTCACTTGCAAGCGCTATAGGCTCTTTTCCATCATCACAAATCTTCTCTTGATCAATTTCTGCCCCCATTTCTGTAAGGATAACCACTAAATCAATTAGGTCGGCATTGCTTAAGGGCTTATCCATTATTTGAAAGTTAAAGTGATCAATAATGTATGCAGCAACTTCGCCTGCGAACCGTTGTGCAACTTCTGCTATTAGGCTATATGATAGCTTTTTAAGGCCTTTTATGGGGTTGTGCTTTGGTGTATTCATAGGCGTTTGGCCAATGTGTGTAGCACATTCAATAATGTAGTCCGTTTCTGTTGGGTCTTGGTCTAAGGCATAATCAGTTAATGTTGTAATCAATTTTTTAATAGTGCCATCGTTGCTTTCAGAAGTAATGGCTGCCCAGTAATAACATAAAATATAGTTTGCAAACTCAGGCTTCCAGTGTGTTGATCTGAACGAGCGAAACGTATTATAAAAAGTGAAAAATATTTCGGTAGCAGTTGAATGCTGGCGTGTGCTAGCTGGACTATCGAGCGCTATTGGCTTATCGGCTGCGTGAACCGATAGGCACGTTAGAAGTGTTAATAAAAATAACGATTTAAGTAGTATGTTCACAGGATTCCCCCAACTATAATAATAAAAATGGGGGAACTGGAAGATAGTGGACAATAGCGTTCTTTGTCAATTTACCCCCTCCCGCCGTTGCGTTTAAAATGGTTAATTTATGGCTTAAAAGCGGTTGGCGGTGTTTTAGGGTGAGCTGTGACTGGTTTAAAGGCTGATTTAGTGTCGTAAGAACTGTGTAAGTCTATGGGGGGTGTTTTGGCCAGTAGTGCTGGTGTGGTATTGCTATTGGGCCGTACTGGGGTAGGAACCTTCACGATAGGGGCAGGCGCCCATTCATTGTATAAAATTTTTATTTGTTTGGTTAACTGCTCCACGCGCTCTTGGTGCGCAGGGTTTCCTGTTCGTGGATTAGTTTCTTCATAACTGCCTGTTATAAGAGTATCGTTTATCTCTGCTCCCATTAGCTTAAGTATCTCAATGTAGCTAGAGAAATCCTCGTATTTTAAAGGATGGTTCAGTAGGATATAGTTTAGGTGAGTAATTATGCCTCCAGCAACTTCAAATCCAAGTTTGGTCATAATGTTGGCGAGTGAGCCGCGCGCAGCCTGTGCGAGGTCCAACTTTGATTTATGGCCCCACTTTGGTGTTTGAGCAATGCAGTGAATGCATTTTATAATATAGTTAATATTTTCAACGCCGATAGTCTTTTGGTCGCCTGTGTAATCGGTCAGGGTGTTTAAAAGTAATGTAATTTGGCTGTCATCATCTTCAGTCAGGAGCGCATCCCGATAACAGGTAAGAATGGCGTTTTTTTGTTCGGTGCGCCAGTAACGCTCGTGATACGACTTATAAGCTATATACCATCGGGTAAAAGAGGCGAAGTAATCTGGCTGATCAATTTCGGCTGCTAATACCAGCCCATCACCGGCATTTAACGTCATGCATGTTAGCGTTATGGCAAGTAAGAGTGATGTGTGAACTGCGCGCATAGAGTCCCCCCCAAAGATGATGATTATGATTATTATAGCGGGGAATTGAAAGATAGTTGGTGGTGTTGGCCGTTGTCAATTCTCGGTTAATTTATTCGTGTTTATTGGCGCCATTGCGTTGTATTTCTTATTTGGATAGGCGGCTTTTTTATGCCTGTCGTGCTAAAAGTAACCGTGCTTTTTGTACATATCTTGTAAAAAGTAACCGTGCTTTTTATACTTATGCTCTGTCCAGGAATTATAACTATACAAAAAACCTAGTTCATCTTTGTGATTATTCAATTCCTGGACAGAGCCTTAAGCTACAAAAATTAACCCTTTATCGCTTTCCTGGAGTGCTATGAAAAGATGCATTGACTACTTTCTGCTTGAATGGAAACAGGCATTAGCGCGCAAGCCATTGTTGCTTCGGGGAGCCAGACAAGTTGGTAAAACCTACGCAGTACGAGTTCTTGGTACAACATTTGAACATTTTATAGAAATCAACTTGGAGCAAGATGCAAAAGCTAAGGCCATTATTGAGCGAGACTTAGACGTTAATCGAATGGTCTTTCAATTATCAGCACATCTTGGTACAGAAATTATTCCCGGATCTACCCTTCTTTTTATTGATGAAATTCAACAGGCTCCTCAGGCAATAATCGCGCTGCGCTACTTTTATGAACAATTACCAGAATTACATGTTATTGCAGCCGGTTCGCTTCTTGAATTTGCCATTGAGCAGGTGGGTATGCCGGTGGGCCGCATTTCGTCATTGTATCTCTATCCAATGTCATTTTTAGAGTTTTTAATAGCGCAAAAGAAGCAGCAATGGGTAAAAGCGTTGTTGAATCAAAATGCTCACGATCCGCTATTCCAGGAACTACATGCAAGCCTCATGGATGCGCTGAGTCTTTACTTTGTGGTGGGTGGTATGCCGGAAGCAGTTAAGCAGTGGCTTACAACTAACTCATTGCGCGAAGTTAGCAGAATCCACGCTGAGCAGTTAGATACTTATAAGCAAGATTTTAGTAAGTACGCTAAGAAGTATCAAATTAAATATCTAGAGCTCCTTTTTTCTCAAGCTGTTGAGCAGCTGGGCGGTAAATTTATGTTTAACCGCGTTGGTGAATATAAAAAACGAGAACTCTTGCCGGCGCTTGAGTTACTAGAAAAAGCCGGTTTGCTTCATAAAATTTTTAAAACTGCCGCTCAAGGCATTCCGCTTGGAGCACAAATTGATTTAAACGACTTTAAAATAGCCTTTGTAGATGTGGGGCTGTGCCAGGCGGCGCTAGGATTGGAAGTTGCATCATGGATTAGTGATCCGGCAACAGCTTTTATCAACAAAGGTGCGTTAGTTGAATCTTATGTAGGGCAAGAGTTATTGGCATATGCAGACCCTATTCGTAAACAGCAGCTTTTTTATTGGCGGCGCGATAGCCGGGGAAGCGACGCAGAAGTTGATTATGTAGTGCAGTTCAATAAAGATATTGTCCCAATCGAGGTTAAAGCAGGCACCAGCAGACGCATAAAAAGTAGCTATCTTTTTTTACAATCACATTCATCGGCCGAATATGGCATTCGCTTTTCTGGACTTAATTTTGGTGTCGACAATGTCATTCGTAACTACCCGCTGTATGCCGTCGCTATTGCGCTTCAAGCTACTAACGAATCGTTGCGGTTAGCACTTGCGTATTTGGTTGGTTAACGCCTGGTAATCTGTAGCAAATCGGCCACTACTGTGTCACCGGCTGCGCGGTTGCGCAGTATATACGATGGGTGGTAGGTTGGTAGTACCGTAAAAAAATCGGTTTCAATTAATTGGCCACGCAGTGCCGAAATAGTTTCATTGCTCATAATAAAAGCTTTAGTGGCCGTTGCCCCCAGTGTACAAATAATACGCGGCCGAATAAGAGCAATTTCACGAAATAAAATCAGCGAACTGCACGTTACACTCTCTTGTCGCGTTGGTGGCCTGTTTTCGGGCGGGCGACATTTGGCAATATTAGAAATGTACACCGACGAGCGCTCGATACCGGCTCGTTTTAGCAGCGAGGTAAGTAGTTGCCCGCTGCGACCCACAAACGGTGCGCCTTGAGCATCCTCGTCGCGACCAGGAGCTTCGCCGATGATCATGATGGAGGCTGTTGCAGGACCCGTGCCAAAAACAACTTGTGAGCGACCTTGTGTTGCCAGTGGGCATTGGCGACATCCGGCGTATTGTTGTTTTAGTTGAGTAAGTGCTACGGCAGGATCGTCTGTAGCTTGTTTTGTATAGAGGCGTGCAAGGTGTTCTGCTGGTAACGGGTTAAGCTGCCTTTGCATGTTCAGTATCTCGTGTTGTTAAAAATTCTTTTAAAAAACCGAACCAATTATTATTTTTTGCAAAAATGGTTTTCGCGTAAGAACTATGAATCACTCGAGAAGGAAAAGCAATCGATATTCCACGCGCTCGTATTGGATTACCACTAAAAGCAACGCCACTTGTGTATACCGGAACTACTTTATATATCAACTCGATGCTTCGATTGCAGGCCACGATACATTCTTGTAGTTGCGTTGCAAGCAGTGGATATTGATTACGAAAATCATATAAATTAAGTACTTGGCGTAGGCCTGATTGGAGGCTGAGTAAGAAGAGATGAAGATCAATGTACTCTCCGCTATAAAAATCACAGCATAATGTTTTTTTGTAGCGAGTGTCGCTGACTACACTGCGCATTAAATTGCGTTGCGATGAGCGCAGTAAATTTATTAATGCGGTACTCATAGTATCAAGCGTATTTTCTAATTCTTCAAAATAGGTAATGCCAGTTGCTGGATTTTTTGAAACCATATCGTATACCGCTAATGTGTAGTCAGGCATAAAATTAATATACTCATCACGATAGGCGGTTACAAAATCGGTTACACATTCAAGCTCTGAGCGCTGTTCTTTTGATACACGGTCAAGTGCACGAATATAGTTCCAGCCGTACGCGATTTCAGTTTCTTGTGACGCGACTATGTAGTTTACGTATTTTTTTGCTTGTGAACCGATTTCTAGTTGCCCACCATGGCAAATATCAAGTCCTAAAAAACTGAACGGTTGGCCATCGAGTACATTTTGGCTAACGGTACGTAGTGCATCGGTTAGATCTTGATTAGAAAGATAAAAATTGTAGTTATCGTTAAAGGCCATGCCTTTAAGTGGTTCATTCTGCGGATTAAACATTAATTGTCGCCACTGTGTTGGATCATACGATCCAGCGCCATGATTCCAAATAATAACCGCATATCTTTTTGAAGGAAATCGTTGAATAGCGGTTTGTAGAAAATCAATAAAATTTGGTAGTGCACCGCTATTGTAAATTTCTGGATGCGCTACGCGCTCCGATAAATTATAGTTCGATGCTTTCCAGTAGGTATTCATCCCATTTTTCTCTACTAATGATCGTGTTACGTCTTGTGTACCAAACTTATCAACTTGCACCACGATGTTAATTAAATTGTTACTACCAATTTCCATCAACTGGCGTAAGTTTGAATCAATAAAGCTGTAGAGATTGTTATTGCCGGCAATGTAAATAAGAAATGTATATTCTTTTTCGGCTGCTCGTTTTTCGTTAACACGTTCCGGAATCGGTTGTTTTGGTGCTGCTATTATATGTTCTTTGGCAGGTTCGATAGTTGGTTTTTTATGCCAGCTAGTGCGTGCATCAATTGTTGCTGTGCTACAAAAAGCACTGAGTAAGAATATGAGCCAGATATATAACATACTTATCCTTAAACTTAATCGTTCATATATAGACACGCTCAAAGCGTGTCATTGCGAGCTGTGCAATAACAGCTCACGCTGTCGGTTACTATTTAAAGCTGTTTTAGGTGTATACCTTATTTATTTTTATTGACGCAAGAAGAGAGCATAAACTGTTGTTTTCTGAAATATGAATAGAGCATCAGGACACCGGTTAAAAAGAAACTGAGCTGAAAATCTAAGCAGCCGGCATACCAAGGGTTAGTAAGGAGAATAAGTAAGGTAAGATGAGCAAAACCAAAAATGGGTGTTGCAATACGATCGGTAAGCCAGCTACCTAAATAAAAAAACCATAACCACAAAGCACGATTAAATGATATGTTTGCCCATGACAAATGATCGTATAAACATAACATGCTGAAAAGCAGTATTCCTTTTATTGCCAGACTAATTGGCAGCCACCGCAACGCAGCAACCCAAAGCGAGACAAGAAGTGAAATATGAAGTCCTGAGCGTGCAAGATAATGTGTTAAGCCCCAGTTGGTGAATTTAGTGCGCATGGCTAAAAAACCATCACGATTTTTGTTTCCTAAAAAAAGTGCTGCAAGATAAGTAAAGATCTGAGAAGGCAAAATAGCTTCTAGCTTGTTGTAGAGATTATTGCGTGCTCCGTGCCAATAGGCGATCCACTTCCCATATAAACTCAATGTTCCTAGTTTTTTAGTTTTTAAGTAAGGGCAAAATTGTATTCCCAAAAGATGCTCACGAGCCGCATAGCTGGCAAGTTCCTGCTTATTATTTTGTGTAGTCAGAGTAGTGTGAAAAAAAATTGCATAATCGCCCGCTTCAATCCATGGATTACTGTATACAAAAAATTTGGCAATACCGGTACATGGTTGATGATTTACTTGCCAAATTTGCACAGTGACCGCCGCACCTTTTTTATTCCATTCACGCTTGTCGATAACTAATCCATGCAGGGTGTGGTAATTGGTTGAAACACGTTGTTTTTTTGCTTCATAACGAGAGCTATCGATAATTAGTGTTGCGTATACCAAAACACCACAGAGCACCGAGTGTGCGGTTAATAAACGTATTCTTTGGGGCACACTGACAATAAGTATACCCATGCCGAGCAGCATGAAAGGCCACCAGTGAAATGCCCAGTGATACAGTGTTATGCCACCGATAGTGGCAGCTACCGGTATTAGTGCTGAAACGGCGTTCAGCCTAATATTAAACGAGTGAGTGTATAAATGTAGGCTTGTTAGTGTGGCAAAAATCGCAAGAGCGGTAAGCAGTGTGTGGAGTTGATCTAATACAGGGATTGATAACATAAGGAGATCCTCGTGTTACCGTCGTGCCTTATTTCAAATTTGTTTAGCTGTAGTTACATTAACCCGCGTCGTTGAGCCATTGGGGCCATTGGCTCAGATTCTGTTTCCAGCGCATCCCAAAAGTTGTCTGCGGCAAGTTCATCAAGTAATCCTGGGGCAACGTAATTTTCTGGCTGCATATGAGGCATGGAAGCAAATCCTTCTTCTGGGTCATATTCCAAAGAATGTACTTCTTCTATTTTGTGGAAATACGGATCTTTAGTCATTTCTACTTCGTTTGGCATGTTGCGACGCTCAGAAAAGTCATCAATAATTGGCATGCGATTATTTTTAAGATCAAGTTGCTTTTGCTTTGCGTTATAGCGTGTTGGTCCAAAGAAATAGCGCTGGATTGGATCTTTGCTGAGCGAAATATCATCGTAGCTTAAAATTTGATATTTTGCGTAATCAAGCTTCAGTTGGGTGTATTCGTCAGCGCCCAATCCGGCATATGGCTTAAGAATGGTGGGACGTATAAATACATACAAATTGCTTTTTGTGTTGGCGCGTACTCGATCTTTAAATAAATTACCGATGAGTGGGATAGCGCTTAAAAACGGTACTGCCCATTGCTGCGATGAATGCTTACTACTGGTAAGGCCACCAAGTACTAATACTTCACCAGCAGCCATTGATGCTTGGGAAGTTATGGTGCGATTGTTTTGATCAGGTGAGTTGCCGGTTGCTTCTTTGAACTCACTTACTTCTACCACAATATTAAGTTTTATAATGCCTGATGCGTTCACGTGTGGCGTAATTTCCACTTTCACTTTTGCATCAACCGGAACTATTTCACGTACAGGAACGTTATTATTTGTTTTTAGTTCTCCTGGTACACGGCGAGAAACAGTAAATTCTTCCACTCCTTTGCTGTTGTTATTAATAACCAGATATGGCTGCTGGATGATATTGGTATGATCAATCCCGTACGCCGCTCTAATAACGCCCCACACTTGGTTTGCGTCAGCATTTCCAAACGATAACAACGATGAATTACTATCAACTACTACGTTATTGAGTAGGTTTGGATTGTTAGTGACTAAGTCTGTGTTAGATAGGTTGCTATTGTTAGTATTGTTAAGCGTAAAACCAATACCATTGATTTTGTTGCTTAAAAGGCCATTTTTGGCCCGCACTTGTGCACCCAGAGCTTTAGTGTCGGTTGTTTTAACGTCAACAATAAGCATCTCTAAAACCACTTGCGCTTGTGGCTTATCAAGGCGCTCAATAAATTGGTCTAGACGGTTCCAGTCGTCGTTATTACATGAAATAATAAGTCGGTTACCAGCTCCTCGTCCTTGGTCGTTGCCGTTACTCGCTTGTTCGGCCGATATAATAACGTCTTGAAAAAACTTAAATTCACCTTCAATAGCTCCATTAGCGCCTCCTTGACCTTTAGGTGGGCTGATCATAGTATCAAGCAGCGCTTTCATATTGTCTGCGGTGTAATAGCGTAATTCTTTTACGTGCAACCGAGAGTGTGCTGCATCAAGTGGCACATCAAGATAGGTGCCAATAAACTGAATTATTTTGTCAATTGAGTCGGCGATGCCCATAAAAATCAAGCGGTTGCGTGTGGGGTCGGTGAGGATTTTGGTATCTTTAGCAAAGTAGGTCATTTCCCGTTTGTTTTCTTCGCTAATAATTCTGATCTTATTGTCTTGTTGTTGTGGTGTTTGCAAAATTTGTTCGTTAAACAATTTAGCTAATTGCTCTGCATCAACATGTTTTAAATCAAGAATTTTTATTGCTTGGCGTATGCCGCCAATATCAAGTTCTTTTACAATCCGCATCGCTGCTTTTATGTTATTGCAATTGTCGGTCAAAATAAAAGCTTGTAATGCGTTATTAACCTGAATGGCACGGTCATTCAGAAGTGGCGTTAAAATTGCTTGAGCAGCAGATATTTTGATATTTTTACAAAAATAAATGTAACGGCAGGTGGCGTTGGTGTCAGGTAAATTTTCCGGCTCAATTCCTCGTGCTGAACTGTAACAAGGAAGTGAGTTTTGTTGATTGGAGGCAAGTGGGATAACGCGGTTAATCCCGTTCACGTTAACGATGGTAAAATTGTTTGCTTCCATTAACACAAGAACGGTTTCCCATGCTTCGGTTAGCGTCATTGGCTCGCGCGATAGTAAGCTCACTTTAATATTTGCTAAATCTTTATGAGGAATCACATCAAGATTTTTTCGATCAATTAAATAATTTAGCACGCTGGCAAGTGACGCATTATCAAAGTTGAGATAGATGCTTTCTTCTGCTGCCGGTGCGGTTGTTAAATTATCTTCCAATGAGGGAGGTGGTGTGCTTTTTTTTGTGTTGCCAAAAGAGAATTCTCGCGTAGTTGTTTCTGTGGGTGCTGCAGATGCTGTAAAAACATTTTGATTAAGCATACACAGGCTTATACATAAAAATAGATTATGAGCGCGTATCTTCATGGCCTAATCTTCCCAAAATTGTTTGCGTTTTTTTGTTGCGATTGTCAGTGTAAAAGCTATTGTTTTTTTTGCTTCTTTTTTGATTTCTAATTCTTTGATATACACAATTTCATTGTTATCAAGAACTCCTAAGAGAGCTACTAGTGATTGCGTTGCTTGATTTTTAAACGTTGCAGATAATACAATTTCGTCAAACGTATCATTGCCTTCAATGCTTCGTATTTCAGTATCCCATCCTGCTTCAGCGGTCAGCTTTTGTTCCCGGGTAAGGGTTTCAAAAAATGTTTTTATGCTGAATCCCTTGTTTTCTTCAAGAAGTGCTTTGATTCGTTCTTCTTCCGCTTTAATTTTGTCGCTTTTAGCTATTAGGGTATTGTTTTTTTGGCTTGCCTCTTGAAGTGCGACCAAGGTTGCAACATCGGCGTCCCGTTGCATGTATAAAAAATAAATAATACCGCTCAAACCAACTAGAACAGCACCCATAACTGTTGCTAAAAAGAGTTGATGTTGCTTAGAAGATTGATGAGTAATGGTGTTTGCTATTGATTCAAGAAAACTCATAATACTCCTTCACGGGGTTTAAAGTGTGCAATAAAACTCACCCCTTTATTCGGTAATTGTGATGGATCTACCTCTTCGGTAAGCACTAAGGTTTTGTTGTTATCAATGTCGGTAGCCAATTCACTAAAATGCTTAAAATCTTCTTTTCCGGGGCTGGTTTTTGAGCGAAACACCCCTTTTATTTCGATTGGATGTTGTTGAGTATCATCGCCACTAATAATTATCTGCTCAATATCTAAATCAAATTTTTTCTTATTAAAAATCAATGATAATTCTTGCAAAATTTCAAGCGGGCGCAATCTTTCTGCAGAGAATGTTGACCATAAATCATCTTGTTCTTCAATGTAGGTTTCAACTTCTTTAGCAAGAGCTTTAATACTTGTTTTTTTTGCCCCTGCCGAATCGGCCGGCAGTGCGCTACGTAGGCGTTTAATCTCTTGCCGCTCAAATGCGCTAATGTGCTCTGCGCCTTCAGTTACTTGCCAGTAGGCTTGCACTGCAAGTCCACTTAAAATAATGGTTAGTAATGCGGCCGCAGTAATAAGCTGCTTTTGTATGAGTGGCTGGATAGAGAATTCAAGATCTTTGCGGCGGAGCGTGAAAC
>Ga0114973_10002573_pt1 | contig 13092 bp, 14 predicted proteins | sample M_140807_MF_Meta_FD_87025 | JGI IMG/M metagenome (GOLD analysis project Ga0114973, IMG submission 87025) | Freshwater microbial communities from Lake Montjoie, Canada to study carbon cycling - M_140807_MF_MetaG | ecosystem: Environmental > Aquatic > Freshwater > Lake | place: Lake Montjoie... | reverse complement strand
CTTGTTCTTGGAGAGCCTGCAGGTCCCTTGCAAGGCCTCTGAATCAAGCGGACGTCTGCCGTGATCGAGCCAACAGCCGTGGCAGCCGCCTGGATGCTCTGGCGCTGCCGATCAGCCGCAGAGTTCCTCGAGGCTGTCGATCACCTCCTGCTGGAACTCCTCAAGGTCGTCGGAGTCGCTCAGATCGATCCCCTCGCCAGCCGCGTTCTGGGCCAGCTCCTGGAAATGGAAGGCCCCTTCGCCATGGGCGAGGAACTCCATGGCGGAGGGCTCACCGCTTTCCTTGTAGGCGTCGCACAGGGCCATAAAGGCCGCGTCCTCGTTGAAATCCCAGCTCATGAAGAAAGTGGTGGCGCGGAAGGTGGTGTGGTCCTTTCCAAGACGTTTAACGCCTCACCCCCGGAATCCGTCAACCATCCGTCAGCTTTTGGTGCTGGTCCACTCCAGACTCGGAAGCCGGATCCATCCCCAGTCGGCATGTCCCCATCCCCTGTCGAGCCCATGCCCCCCAGCGATGAAATCCCGTCTGGCCCTGGCCGGAACGTGCTGGGAACAGCTCTGGAGACTTGTAGCTGCCAGCCCCTCACCGGTTGGTTTCGGGATGGTTCCTGCCGCACGGATCCCGCCGACCTTGGGCGCCACACCGTCTGCTGTGTGATCAACGAATCCTTTCTGGCCTACACCCGGGCCCAGGGAAACGACCTCAGCACGCCGGCGCCGGCCTACGGCTTCCCCGGCCTTCGACCCGGCGATGCCTGGTGTGTGTGTGCCCGTCGCTGGCTGGAGGCCTACGAGGACGGCATGGCCCCGCCGGTACGGCTGGAGTCCTGTGAGATCAGCACCCTGGAGGTGATCCCTCTGGAGGTGCTGCGGCGGCACGCCGCGGTCTGAACCGCCGTCGGATCTTCACCAGGGGATCGGCTGGCCGTCCCAGGCCACGAAGCCGCCGCTGTGCTCCGCGCTCCGCGTCGCCAGAACCTCCAGGAGCTGCTGGGCGGCCCGTTGCGGGGAGAACAACCCCGAGAGAGGCACAGAGGATCGGAAGGGCTCCGAGAGGCCTGTGGCGGTGGTCCCGGGATGGAGGGCAGTGACACAGGCGAGGGGCAGCCTGCGGCGCCACTCGATGGCCAGGGTTCGCAACAGCTGGTTCTGGGCGGCCTTGGCGGCCCGGTAGGCGTACCAGCCCCCCAGCCGGTTGTCGGTGATGCTGCCCACCCGCGCCGAGAGACTCGCAAAGTGAAGGGGGAGGTCCCGGGGAAGGGCCGGCTCGAGGGCCTTAGCCAGCAGGAGCGGCCCAAAGGCATTGAGCTCGAAGCTGCGCCTCAGGTTGTCGCGGCTCACCTGGGAGAGCCGCTTTTCTGGCTGCAGGGAGCCCCCATGCAGCAGGCCAGCCGTGCAGATCACCAGCCGCAGGGGCCGGAATCGCTCCAGGGCCAGCGCCGCGAACGACTCGAGGCTGGCGTCATCGCCGAGATCGAGCCGCCAGGTTCCCCGATTGGGTCCGGCCGTATGCACCGTCAGCCCCGCTGCCCGCTGCGCCAGGCCCTCGGCCAGGGCCTGGCCGATGCCGCCAGCCCCCACCACCAGCGCGTGGCCCTGCCAGCCGAAGAGATTCGGGGACTGCGGCTCAGGATCCCTGGCGGCTTCCCGCACCGAAGGCGACGCCAAAGGCTCTGGCGACTGATCGGAGGACACGGTCGGGATCCGCAGATGGCGCATGATGGCAGCGCCATGCCGATGCCGTGTTTCGCCGACGCGGCCGCCTGAGATTCCATGGGTCCTCGTCTCACGCTGCTCGGCCGCGGTGCCTGGGGCAGCACCCTGGAGAACCTGTGGAGGGACCAGGGCCTGGAGGTGCGCAGCTGGTCACGCCGGGACGGCGGCAGCCCCGAACACCTGCTGAGCGATTGCGATCTTGTGGTGGTGGCCGTCTCGATGGCCGCCGTTCGTCCCCTGGCCGCTTCCCTGGCACTCTCCTGGCCGGCCGGACTACCCCTGCTCTCCTGCAGCAAGGGCATTGACCTCGAGGGGCTCTGCACGGCCAGCCAGCTGTGGGGGCAGCAGCTTCCCCAGGCCCCGTCGGCCGTTCTTTCGGGCCCGAATCTGGCGGATGAGCTGCAGCGGGGCCTACCGGCGGCAAGTGTGATTGCCAGCCACGATCCTTCCCTGGCGAGCCGGCTACAGAGGGAGCTGCGTACGCCAAACCTGCGGCTGTACACCAACAGTGACCCCATCGGCACGGAAGCGGCCGGTGCCCTCAAGAACGTGATGGCCATGGCGGCTGGCATCAGTGATGGCCTGGGGCTGGGGGCCAATGCCAGAGCTTCGCTGCTCTGCCGCGGGCTGGCGGAGATCGGTGTGGTGTTGAAGGCCCTCGGGGGTCAGCCGGCCACGCTTTATGGCCTGGCGGGGCTCGGTGATCTCCTGGCCACGGCCACCAGCAGCCTCAGCCGCAACCAACGCTTCGGCGGCCTGCTGGCCAGCGGCCTCAGCGAGAAGGAAGCGCTCCGCAGCATCGGAGCAACCGTCGAGGGAACCCACACCGCCCGCGCCACCGTGGCCCTGGCCAGCCGCCAGGGCTGGCGGCTGCCGATTTGTGAGCAGGTGGTGCTGCTCCTCGATGGTGGCGTTGATGCCCAGGGGGCGGTGCGGGCCTTGATGGAGAGAGATCTTAGGCCGGAGGCATGAGCGCCGATTCCCTGCCGGCCGTGCTGATCGAGGCCTTCAGCGCCGGCCCCTTCGGAGGCAACGGCGCGGCCGTGGTGGCCCTGGACAGCCCGATGCCCGCCGACTGGATGCAGGCGGTGGCCGCCAGTCTTCGCCAGTCGGAAACGGCCTTCCTGCTCGAGAGCGAGCAGGGCTGGATGCTGCGCTGGTTCACCCCCACCTGCGAGGTGCCCCTCTGTGGCCACGCCACCCTGGCGGCGCTGCTCGCCCTGGCCCACTGGAGGCGACTCGATGCCGGTGGACGCACCTGGCTGCACAGCCGTAGCGGCCCCCTGGAAGTCGAGATGCCGCTGGATCGGCCCGGCTGGGGAGCGATCGTGCTGCCCAGCGGCGAACTCCACCCGGAAGCTGCCCCTTCCCAAGTCACGGCACTCCTGCGAGATCGGCTCGGATGCGGGCCGGAGGGATGCTGGACTTCCGAACTGGGCTACTGGGTGGTGCTGCTCCCCCGGGAGGCCCCCCTGGCCTCAATGGACGGTCTCGCTCCTGACCTGGAGGGGCCACTGCGGCAGGGGTTGGTGCTGATGCAGGGCCTCGATCCCGCCGCTGGTGGGCCGCGGATCGGCGCCGAACCCGCGGATTATCAGCTCCGCTTCTTCGCCCCAGGCCTGGGAATCCCGGAGGACCCCGTCACCGGTTCGGCCCATGCCCTGGTCGCTCCCTGGTGGCAGAAGCGGCTGGGTCGACCCCTCGTGCGGGGCTGGCAATGCTCTGACCGTCCTGGGGGGATGGTCTGTGAGGCCGTGTCATCGGCCATGATCCGCCTAACCGGATCGGGACATCTGCTGTGGGATGGAACCTTACGGACGGCCTGCGAAGGCTGGGGAGGCGCGGGGCCCCGTGGCGATCACGTTGCCGCTCCATTGGCCCAGCGATGGAGCGCCTGGCGAACAGCGACCCGTTTGCCGTGCTCCACAGTCTCCGGCGCCACCCCTTCATGATCAGCGCTCCCCTGGCCGCCCTGGCGGTGGGAGCCGGCATCGGAGCCCACGCCCTGCTCCGGCCGGGCACGTCCGCCAGCAAGGGCGAACTGCTGGACACCCTGATCGCCAGTCCGAAGGCCCGACCGACCCAGGCTGCCGCAGCGGAAAGCCTGGCTCCCCCCAGCGGCGGTGAGGTCACGGCAGCCACTGGCATGGCAGCCCCATCCACGGGCGCTGGAGGCCTGACCCCTCCGAACCTTCAGGCCCAGCGCGCTGCGGCTCCTGCGGGTGCGGGTGGTGGGTTAATCGAACCCCAAGCCGGTCCCAGCCTCAATCTCGAGATCCGCGTCGCCCTGCTGAAGCTGCCCGCCTACCCCGATTTTGCTGCGTCCGGATCCTGGCGTCTGCTGGACCGGGACGGTCGGGTGCTGCGTCAGGGTTCAGCGTCCCAGGCACCTGATCCGGCGGCCTCTCTCGCCCAGGAGCCTGAGGTCTGGCTAGAGACAGGAGCCAACGACCATCTCAGCAGTGCTGGTCACAGCTACCAGGGCCGTTTCCGCATCCTCAGGAGCAGCAACGGAGTGAGGGTGATTAACCACCTACCGCTTGAGAGCTACGTGAGCTCTGTGGTGGGCGGAGAGATGCCCTCCAGCTGGAACCGGGAAGCCCTACGGGCCCAGGCCGTGGCGGCCCGCTCCTACGCCCTGGCCCACATGGCCCGTCCGGCCGACGATCAGTGGCATCTCGGGGACACCACCCGCTGGCAGAACTACGAGGGACTATCCAGCGTGACCGCCACCACCCGGGATGCCACGAGCAGCACCAACGGCGTGATCCTCAGCTACCAGGGGGGCATCGTCGAAAGCCTTTATGCCGCGACCCAGCAGATCGTGGAGGAGGCCCATGGCAGTCTTGGCGCCAGCATGAGTCAGACGGGGGCCCAGGAACTGGCCCAGCAGGGCCTGCGCTACAACGAGATCCTTGGCCGGTACTACCAGGGTGCCTCCCTGGCCCGACTCCAGGCCGGTGCGGGCTGAACGTTGGTGGCAGAGGGCGGTCGAGGTGTCGGAGCAGGCCCTCGCCTGTGGTGCCCTGGTGCCGCTGGAGACCCGCCTGATCGAACAGCCGGGCGTCGCACCGTTCCTGCTCCGGGAACTGGTGTCACGCCCGCCACGGCACCTTCAGCCCGAGGGACCGAAGCTGAATCCTTTCCTTCCCTGGGACCAGCCGCTTGAGGTGGGTCGGATTGGCGAAAGCCACGTGCTGCTCCTCAACAAATATCCCGTTCAGGCCTGCCATCTCCTCGTGATCTCCCGGGGGTGGCAGCCCCAGAGTGGCTGGCTGGACGCCACCGACTGGGCCAGTGTGGCGTCGGTTGGGGCCGACACAGGCGGGCTCTGGTTCTTCAACAGTGGCGCCATCGCCGGGGCGAGCCAACCCCATCGCCATCTGCAGCTCCTGCCCCGCCGCCACGGGGAAACCAGCTGCCCCCTGGCGTCCCTGCTGCAGGCCCAGCTCGAGGGAGCTTCGGCCCCCTGGCCCTGGTTGTACCGGCTCAGCCCCCGCCTCGATCCCTGCCACGGGCTGGATCTCGAGAAGCTCTATGCGGACCATTGCGAAGCCCTAGGCCTTGGTCGGCGGGACACGGATGCGGCTCCCCGCCATCCCTACAACGTGCTCTTCGACGACCACTGGTTCCTCACGGTGCGTCGCTGGCGTGAGCATGGGGCCGGTTTCAGCGTGAATGCCCTCGGATTTGCCGGCTACCTGCTGTGCACGGAGAGGTCCGACCGCGACTGGCTCGAGCGCCATGGACCCTGGGCCCTGCTGGCGTCCGTGGCGGTACCAGCCTGAGCCGAATCGCCGCCCGCCATCGGCTGAGCCGTGATCATCGTCCTGAATCCGTGTTTTCTCGGTTGCGGCTAACAGCTGCCTGGTCCTCTTCTGAAAGGAGGGAACTGAAGCCCTCCCCCCGGCCCCGATCAAGGTCCGGACGGGCTTGATCCCAAAGGGGGGTCTAGGTCCTGAAACCTGCTTGGTTTCGATCTTTCTTTATTTCGAATTTTATTTGTGATGACCCTTTCCTCCAGCAATCGCCGCCTGCGGCGACGCCTTGACCTGCAGCAACGCAATCGCCTCGTTGAAGCCAATCAGGATCTCGTGAGGCCCATCGCCATCCACTACGGCCGCTGTTGCCGGGAAAGCGTGGACGATCTCCTCCAGGTGGGGTTGATCGGCTTGATTCGGGCTGCCGAACGCTTCGACGCCCAGCAGGGAACCCCCTTCGGGGCCTTCGCCCGACCCCACATTCGCGGTGCGATCTTGCACCATCTTCGCGATGTTGCCCCCTCGGTTCGTTTACCCCGGCGGCAGGCGGAGTTGCAGCAACGGCTGATGCGTCTGGAACGCCATCTCCTTCAGCAGGGTCGGAAGGCGACCCCTGAGGCCCTGCAACGCCTGCTGGGGATCAACGCTGAGCAGTGGAACGTGTTGATGCGGCAGCGGCTGCTCAACCGAGCCGAGGCCCTCACGGAGGTCTCCGAAGAGGAACTCGATCAGGCAGAGGCTACGGATGCCGTGGCGTTGAACGAAGGGGAGGGGAAAACGGTGCAGGCTCTCCTGGCGGATCTGGATCCCCGCCAGCGGGAGGTGGTTCAAAACGTTGTGCTCAAGGGCTTGAGCTACCGACAGATGGCCCGCCGGCTGCAGGTGAGCCCGATGACCGTTCAGCGGCTGCTTCATCGTGGCCTGGAGCAGCTGAGAGGCAATCTGCAACCGCGGGATTTCAGGAACCCTGATCCTGTTGATCGCGGGCCATCTGCTGTTCGAGTGTGGTAATCGATGCGTTGAGGGCCGCCAGGCGCCGTTCCGCCGCATCCCGGCAGAAGGTCAAGAAACGGAGCTTGTTGTGCTGATGCTGGCGCCAGGCCTGGGCTCCATCCACGGCGGAATAACAGGTGGCAAAGGGGGGAAACATCACGTTCATCCAGGAGGTATGGGTTCTAGCGACCCCGCAACGGCGGCTGTGGTCCAATGCGGCCCCGGGCAGGGGAGGATGGAAGGCCAATGTAGGCAGTGTGCCCTTTCGATGGCTAAGAAAGCCCTGATGACCCCCCCCGGGGAGGATGGGGCTGACGTGCCGCCCAGGGCAGCCTTCAGCGGGCAGCGATCTGCCTCCCTGGCCCCACGCTGCGGGAGGTTCCGTTTCGGGTTCGGGCTGGCCATGGGCCTGGCGCTCTGTCCAGCGGGCTGGGCGCAGGCTCCAGGCCCAGGAGTCCCCGACCAAGCAGCCAGCCTGGCCTTGCTGAAGGGACAGACGGCCCGCGCCCTGCAGGGCAGCTTCAACACCGTTCCCGTCCTCCATTCCAACCAACCGGAGGCGGTCTGGGGGCCTGGCATTCTCATCGACACCAGCCCAGGGATCGTGTATGCCGAAACAGGCGTGGCGATGGCCAACCCCACTTATCGCTTCCAGGGGCCTTTCGGTCTGCACTTCCATCACATCTACAGCCCAGCCAGCGCTGGTCCAGACCGCCTGGGACGACGCCCGGAACTGAGCCTCGCGGCGGTGGTGATCAATCCGGGTGAGGTTCCGGTTCGGCTGCGGCTGCTGAGGGGGGCCGTGCGCAACAGCTTCAGTTCGCCCTACCAAGGGCAAAAGCTGCTCGGCGTGAAGCCCCTCGGTCCCCGACCCTGGAACACGGGTCCTGGCGATGCTACGGCCGTGCAGATGTTGCGGGGCCGTCTCGATGCCGACCTCACCGAGGATCACACCATCCCACCCCATGGTCAGAAGGTGCTGCTGCGAACAGAGCTGCCGGCCCTTGGGGTGGTGAACGGCTTGGTGCGTGGCGAGAGCGATGCTCCCTTCCATCTCGCCATGGTGGCCGCACCAGCCCAGGCCACGGATCAGGAGATCTTTGCCCTCCTGGCCAGCCGCCAGTTGGCTCCGGGGAGGACCTACCTCAACCAGTTGGCGGCGATTGAGCGGGGAGAGGTGTTCTCCAGGGTGAGTGGGGTGGCCCTCGGTGATACGTACCAAGCAAGCCTCAACCATGATCTGGAGCGGCAGGGCTCCCTGCATGTGCCCTTGACCAGCACCGTGCGCCAGAGCTTCGGAACTGGCGAGGTCCAGGTCAATCCCCTGGCGACCCGAATGGCTGATTCAGCCCTCGACAACGTGGGGACCTACGGCGTGCGCTTCGACGTTGATCTCCTGCTCCGGGGTGCTGGTGCCTATGCCGTTGTGTTGAGTCATCCGCAGGTGCCGGGGTCCGGCTCCTCGATTGCGTTCCGGGGATCGCTCGAACTGAGGCGACCGGAGGGAATCGAGGCCCTGCACGTGGGCCTCCGCTCCGGCGAGAGCCTCACGCTCACGACCCTGGAGATCCGGGAGGACAGGCCGCTCGCGTTGCAGATGAGTCTCGTGCAACCCGCCGATTCGATCCCGGGCCATCTGCTGAGCATCGTGCCCATCGACCAACTGCCGACCCTGGCCGCGGGTCCAGCCCCGCTCAAGCCGATCCCTGTCGCCACGGCCAGCCCCTTGCCGCCCGCTCCAGCGACATCTCCGCGATCCCCAGCCCGAAAGGCATCTTCGACGCCAACCGCTGCACCAGCCGCCGCGAAGCCCAGGACCGTTCGCCGCCCAAAAACGTCCGCGTCTTCAAGCCAGCGAGGTCTGATCGTGGCGCCGCCGATCCTGCGTCCCTCGCCGCGCTTACCCATGGCGCTGCCCATCACCCTGAGTGATCGCTACCGTCAGGCCCTGGAAGCCCAAGAGCGTCTGATGCGCAGCTGGCTGAAACCATGACCCCCCCAACAGGCAAGGAGTCACGGCGACGCCTGACCCTGGAGCTCTCCCGCACCCGAATCGAGCACCTCGATGCGCTCAAGCGGGAATGGGGTCTGCGCAACAGGGGGGATGTGCTGGAGCGGCTGCTGGATGGCCTCTTCCCGTCCCTTGAGGAGGACGGCGATGCCATGGCCGTGGCCCAGGACGAAGAACTCCGTGAAATCGAAAGTGGCCTCGATGAGCAGGCGGCGCTGGTGCTGGTGGGTTCCGGAGCCCTGGAACGAATCCGTAGCGAAGCCGGCGATGGGTTCAGCGGCCTCCCGCAGACCGATGGAGGGGCCCAGCACCGATCCAGCGGCGGCATCGATCTGCCGGGCTTTGTGCGCAAGCGATCGAGGGATTTGCGCCACAGCCTTCAGACCCCTGCGGAGCCCAACCCAGGCATCGCTCCCATGCCCCGTCTGGCGGCAGATCTCGCCGAGCAGGCCCTCTCCCAGGCGAGGGACCACTGGCAGGGGCTCTACGGAAGCACGGCCAATGAGGCGGTCCTGGAGGCGGCGATGACCTGGCTTGCGCAAGACGTTTGGCCCCAGGCAGAACCCGTGGAGGGCCGGGCGTTCACCTGGACCGCCGCCTGTGCCCTGATGCAGCAGTTGGTCGATGGCTGGAGTGCGGATGCGGCGACCTTCGAGCGGGTGGTCGTCACCGCGGGGGTTCTCGAGGATCCCTTCAGCGCGACAACCCTGCCGATGAGGATCCCGACCCTGATCCATCGCTTCGTGCAGCGATTCCGACGTCGGCCGAAGGGAACCTCGTTCCAGACCCTGGAGCACACCATGACGCTTCAGGGAGCCCTTCGCCTCCTGGGACTGCAGACCCAGCTGGGTCAGCGGGTCACCCTGGCGGAGATCCGTGAGGCCTACCGGGAGATGGCACTACGCCACCACCCCGATTCCGGTGGGTCGGTGGAGGCCATGCGACGGGTGAACGAGGCCTACCAATTGCTCAAGGAGCTCTATCGCCACCCACCGGCCGAAGGTGTCGGACCTCGGCTTCATTAACGGGGCCGCACAAGATCTCACCTCCGCAGGCCGAAGAGCAGAAGCCCAATGCCCTCTTGCCAGACTCAGAAGAGAATTAAGATGGGACCCGCCAAGGGACCAGCTTGAGACATCTAGCCATTAGGCAGGTGAGCAAGCCAGGCAGAGCCACTTGATCGTGAACAGATTCACTTCGCCCGCTGAAGACGTTGCAACCAAGACTCAGCGCAAGTGCCCCCTCTTGCGGAGGCTCTTGCTTGAGTCCTTTGAGGCGCAGATGGGACTCGTACAAAGTCCAATGGTGTGTCTTGCTCGTGAAGGCTGATAGGAGTTTTTTGATGCCTTTTCTTGACAGCGTCACTTTCTTTTCGGAATTCTCATATGAGTCCCATGACGTGTCGCAATGCACGACGCATCCACTCCCCATGGGAATTGCCTTTTGGCATTGATTTCAGTTGTCAAGCCACTGGATCGTGCAGGCACGATGCCGCCAAATCAATCGAGAGAACACGTCAAGGATCCCGGTCCAAGAGACGGTCCAGGGGCCTCTCTGGGCAAATCGGTCGGTTTTGCACCTCTCTTTATCCCAGCCCCTGACTTGGTTTCAGACTTCTCCAGACCCGTTGCGTACCTGTCTAAGACACAGGTACGCAGAGGTGAAACGTTTTCGTGGGCGGGCCTCGCGGACGATCAGGTGCTTTCCCCATCGATCCCGCCAACAAACCAAGGAACCGACGTCCTCTTCACACCTAACGAAGACGCGGCAGGAGACCAGTTGTCTCAGATAGGACCAGGAACCGGTCCAAAAATGAGACTTAGTTGACTCCCTGGGGATTGTCTGGGCTGTGGTCCATGGGTGGATCAAGGCATCGATCGATGCCAGGGCGTCACCAAGTGGACGCGCTGATCAATGCGTTGCCTACGGGCAAGCGGTTGCATCCGAACAAGTCTGCGTTCGGCAGGCATAGGTAGAGGATGGCCTCGATGCTGCTCTGACAGCGGAGCGCAGAAGCAAGGGGGTCAGAAACGGTGCTTCGCATCAATATAAATTGGTCTTTTTGTGCCCACTCTGGACCCACCACAAGTCCCGACATGAGATCTGGATGAGACCCGCGAAGCGCAAGCCGAGTCAACAAAAAACCCCGCCGGGGCGGGGTTGAAGAAGTAGCCGGAGCGATGCGATCCAACCAGCGGCGATCAAGTGGTGGTCTGCATGCCCTGGATCAGAAAGTCGAAATAGGGGGTCACTAGGGCGGCTTGTTCGGTGTTCACCAAGGCCACGGAAGCCTCCTTCAGGCAGCGGATCGCCTCCACCATGCCCGGCATCGGCACGCCGAGACTGTTGTACATCTCCCGCGCACCAATCAAGCCGATGTCTTGGATCCGCTCGGTGCTGCCGGCCAGAACGCCGTAGGTGACCAGGCGCAGATACCAGCTGAAATCACGCAGGCACTGGGCCCGCTGCTTTTGGCCAAAAGCATTGCCACCGGGAGCCACGTACTCAGGCTTGCGGGTGAACAATTGGCGAGCCGCCTCGTCCACGATCTTTTTCTCGTTGTCGGTGAGCACGCGCACGACGGACAGCCGCGCATTGCCACCGCTGAGAAACTCCACGATGGAACGCAGCTCGCCTCCGGTGGGATACCGAAGCTGATCGTCAGCCTGGATGATCAGATCGCGAACGACGCTCATTGCAGCGAACTCGGACCCGCTCATCCTATCGACCCCACCAGGCGGATTCGGCTTCTAACGCCAAGGTGTAACGCCCCTTTGCAAGCGATAGGGTCAGGGTTCGGGGGAGATGGGATCGGAGCCATGGCCAGGGCAGGGGAACTCGGGGAGCTCAGCATTGATGACCTCTCCCACCAAGGCGAGGGGATCGGACGGCTCGGCACTGACGTGGTCTTCGTGCCGGGAGGCCTGCCTGGTGATCGGCTCCGAATCCGCCTGGTGCGCCGCCACAAGGGGAACTGGTCCGCCGAGATCGCCGGCATTATCGACCCCTCTCCGGATCGGCGCCGCCCGCCATGCATCCTGGCGGACCACTGCGGTGGGTGCAGCCTCCAGCCCTTTGAAGATGGGGCCCAGGCCCGCTGGAAGTTCCAGCAAGTGCGCCAGACGCTCCAACGCATCGCCGGCCTCGATGCACCCGTGCGGCCCATCCTTGCGGCGCCTGATCCCCTGGGCTACCGGAACCGGGCGATCATCCCCCTCGAGCGCAGCGCTGATGGCTGTCTTCGTGCCGGCTACTACCGGCGTGGGTCCCACAGGATCGTCAACCTCAACCGCTGTCCCGTCCTGGATGGACGGATTGACCGCCTGATCCAGCCCCTCAAGCAGGATCTGGAGGCCAGTGGCTGGCCGATCGATCGCCACGGGGGCGGCGGACTACGCCATCTGGCCTTGCGGGTCGGTCAGGCCACGGGCGAGGTGCTCCTCACCTTGGTGTCCGCCGACCGTGACCTGCCGGGGCTGGAGTCGATGGCCGAGGCCTGGATGGAGCGCTGGCACGAGGTGGTGGGGGTGTGCCTCAACCTCCAGGATCAGCCCACCAACCGCCTGCTGGGTGAACGCACCCTCACCGTGGCGGGGCGCCCCTGGCTGGAGGAGGGCTTCGCAGGCTTGCACTACCGCATCGGGGCCGACACCTTTTTTCAGGTGAACACCGGCCAGGCGGAAGCTGTGATGCCCTCGCTGCTGGAGGCCCTCGGGGACAGACACGATGCCGGGACCAAGCAACTTGTCGACGCCTACTGCGGCATCGGCACCTTCTCGCTACCGCTCGCCCAGCGGGGATGGAGGATTCACGGGCTTGAGCAGCATGGACCCTCCGTAGACCTGGCCCGAAGCAACGCGGCCCTCAATGGACTGGAGGCCATGGCCCAGTTCGAATGCACCCCGGTGGCGCCGGTACTGGGCCAGCGCCTCCAAACCCACACTGGCGGGGATGGTCCGCATTTGTTTGTGGATCCACCCCGCAGAGGGCTGGAGCCTGAAGCCTTGGCCGCCATCAAGACGGTCCGGCCAGCCAGGATCGCCTACCTCAGCTGTGACCCCGCCACCCTCGCCAGGGACCTGGGCCAGTTGGCTGCCGACGGGGCCTACGAGCTGCTCTGGCTCCAGCCGATCGACTTCTTCCCGAACACCAGCCACGTGGAAAGCCTGGCCGCCTTGCGCCGCCGCTGAGCGCTCGCTCCCCGAGAGAGGGCCGACGGAACGACCATCTCAACAAGCGACTTCTCTAACTGCGTAGTTCGGCCGCGAACTGCCGCTCGAGGCTTTGGCGCACCCTGCCATGGGCCTCCTCAACCTCCGACTCGGTGAGCGTGCGGCTCGCATCGCGGTAGCGGAGCCTGAAGGCCTGGCTGCAGAAGCCCGTCTTCACCGGCTCACCCTCGTAACGGTCGATCAGCTCGGCTTGCTCCAGAAGGGGTTTCCCCGCCTTGCGGATTGCCACAAGCAGCTCCGCCGCCGTGACGCCGCCTTCCACAACCAAGGCAAGATCCCGATCGGAAGCCGGCACCGTGGGGTACGGGCGGAATGGCGGCTGCAACCGCGCCGGCCGGCTTGCCGCTGTGATCAAACCCTGAAGCTTCAGCTCAAAGAG
>Ga0114973_10002557_pt1 | contig 13132 bp, 9 predicted proteins | sample M_140807_MF_Meta_FD_87025 | JGI IMG/M metagenome (GOLD analysis project Ga0114973, IMG submission 87025) | Freshwater microbial communities from Lake Montjoie, Canada to study carbon cycling - M_140807_MF_MetaG | ecosystem: Environmental > Aquatic > Freshwater > Lake | place: Lake Montjoie... | reverse complement strand
TAACCATACCAATAACTTCTTATAAACAAATAGAAAATATAGAAGGAGCTGGTAAAAATATAAAACTTAAATTTAAAGAAATTATTAATACAGGTCATTTACAAGCTATAGATAAAATAATAAATATTGATATTAAATCACAGTTATTACAAGTATATGGAATAGGTCCAGCAAAAGCAAGAAGTCTTATTGAAGAACATAAAATAAAAAGTATAGAAGAACTTAGGAAAAAATCATTAAAAGATCCCAAGTTATTAACTGATGCTCAAAAAATTGGATTATTAACATATGAAGATTTATTGGAAAGAATACCGAGAAAAGAAATGTTAAAACATCAAAAAATATTAAATTTATCAAAAGATAAAGGAGAGATTGTTGGTAGTTTTAGAAGAAAAGAAGAAAGTAGCGGCGATATTGATATAATGTTAAACATGAATTCAAAAGAATTTGAAGAATTTACAAGTAGTTTGATTAAAAAAAATTATATTAGATATGTTTTAGCTAAAGGAGATAAAAAAATGTTAGCAATCTGTAAATTAAATGAAGATAGTAAATATAGGAGAATTGATTTGATAAGAAATTCTCCCGAAGAATATCCTTATATGAAACTATATTTTAGTGGTCCAAAAGAATTTAATATAGTTTTTAGAAATCATTGTTTGAAAGTTGGTTTAAGTCTTAATGAACATGGATTTACTCCTCCTGTTGGTGGTCTTAAAACTGAAGAGGATATTTTTAAATATGTAGGATTTAAGTATGTAGAACCAGAAAATAGAAATTCTACTTGTTTAGAAAATTTTTAGAATATCCTCCTCCGTAAAAATTTTTAAAACTTTAAAGTTTCAAAAATTATATCAGTTGACTTGCTAAATATTTAAATTCATCTTCATTTTCTATATCTTCCCATGATGTAGGTACCCATTTTAAACCATGTAATGCACCCATAAGATCACCAACTATTTTTGCAATAGTATCTGTATCACCTCCAATTGATGCTGCATAACAAACAGCTTTTAATGGATCATCAAAAAATTTAAAAAAAATATACAATGAGGTAGCTAAACAATGAATAGCTTTAATCTGGAAAAAATTTTCAGTACCAAATAATTCATATGATAAATTTAAAGAAGGGTTATTACTATAAAGTAAATATTTTACTAAATTAAGAACAGTAAACAGTGGTTGATAAGAAGTAGATAATTCTAGAACATATGAAATTAAATATTCTTTAGTTAAATTTTCAGTAAAAACTAATTTATTAATTAATTTACAGTGTAAAAAACAACAAGCTAAAGATGAACTATTACCTCCGTGTGTATAATAAGTAGCTAATACAATATTATTAATTAAATCTTGGTCATTTTTAAATTTTATTAAACCTAAAGGAGAAATACGCATAATACATCCATTATGATCCGAAACACCTTTTTGAGAAGGATAATTTTTATCTTTTATTTGTTGTAATATTGATCTAGTAGATCCACTATAACCTTTATTATTAATCAATTCATTTGCATATTCAATATGTAATTGATCTGTAACAATTTTCTTATTTTTTATAATATGTCTTAATAGTACAAGTGTCATTTCTGAATCATCAGTATAATTTTTAATGGTAGGCATTTCAAGTACTAAATCACCATATTTTTCTATAATATTTTTTCTAGACATACCTTCAGTTTGAGAACCTAAAACATCACCATAACAACCTCCTAAAATAGTACCAATAACTTTTTGAGAAGTATTCATTGTTAAATTATAAAAACTTAATAATTTATTTTTTATAATTTCAATTTTTTAATTTTAAAAATACATTCATATAATAAAAAAATGTCAATTGATAACATAAAACCCTGTGAAAGATTAAATAAATGGAATTGGAAAAGTGGAGATTATTATATAGATAATAGTGTAGGAGAAGGACGTACACCAATGGCAAGAAATTATTTTGATTGTGGAACATATTTTTTTGATGGAACTTTTAATGTAGTTAAATTTCCAAAAGGAATGACTATATATCATGGTTCTTTACCATTAGCAAATGCTGTTGTAGGATTTCCAGTAGGTATTCCATATTATAATCCTGCTACACCGAATCTACCACCAGTAGATACTATTTTAGCAGGATCATCAAATGAAAGTATTGAAGAATTGATATCAACTCATGTTCCGATTACAGCTGGATGGTATGGAGATATAAATATAGCACAAAATTATAGTAGAACAAATAAAGAAAGGAGTCCTATATGTGGCGATAAATGTGTATTTGTATATAAATTAAAAAAAGATATAATAATGTTCTTATTAGACGATGATTATAATATAGCTAAAATATTTCAATCTGATAATACTACTATACCAGAAGAATTAAAAAAAAATTTAGAAATAATGTTTAATTTAAAAGGTAAAAGAAATAGTTTTATTATTTCTCCGGATAAAGTTAACTCTGTTATATATCCAGATAAAAAAAGGCTTTCGGAATATAAGGCAGATGGAGATTTTTCTCAGTTAGCATGTAGACATATAATTAATGTATTAAATTATTCAGGATATTGTGCAAATAATCAAACGATAAATAAATCACATGATACACACGCTAGAAGTGGTAGTGGGTTTCATATGGAATTTATATTTTGTAATGCATTCAAATGGTTAAAAAGAGATTTAACCAATCCAAATGATTGGCAAAATCAAATACCTATAAATAATATAGATCCATTGGTTAAATTGTATTATGATCAATTAAATATGTATGAAACTACAAATATTAATTTTCATTCTGGAAATTTATTAGAACATTCTGTTTGGTCATTATTATGGGCTGAATTTATACTTAATAAAGATGGAGAATTTAATAAACTAGTAATTCCTCCATCTATTGTTAATAATTTTGATAATATTAAAGTCGTTATTGCATTTGCAGCCTTTATACATGATATAGGTAAAATGGCATATACAAAAGATCCATCTATTGTTTACAATAATTTAAGAAAAAAATTTATATATTATGATGTTAAAGACCATATGATATACGGCTCTGAATATATTAATTCTGGAGTATTTCCTTTATATGATGATAATGGAAAGAAAATATCAGATATTAATATTAATATTTTATTTAATAAGTTTAATATACCCCTAAAATATAAACAATTAATTAGTATGATAATAAGAATGCATTGGGATTTTGGTAATATATTAAAAACATATAATACTGAAGTAGAAAAAACTTCTGATACAAATAAAGCAGGTGTTGCTATAGGTGGTCTTGTTGAATCATATTTAGATAATATTTATACAATGATGAAGCCTAAAGATATTGATTCATTTGTTATATGTATTTCTTCATTATTAATTGTATCTATAGCTGATAATTTAGCAACACAACCATACGGTATAAATAGAATAAATAATAAAAAGATTGTGCCAGGTTCCGCGGGTGCTGTATCTCTAAATAAACATTCTTTGTATTTTCCTTTTATAACAAATATGCCAAAAAATTATAAAGGATGGAATTTGCCGCGTGTGTCAAATCTATTTACATCAGGTATTTATTTGGCAAATAAAATTTTAGAATATTCAGTAGAATTTTATAATAACAAAATATCAATACTTACACTTTAACTATCTAAAAATTAAAGACAAAAAATTGAATTTAAAAATTTAAAAAAAATATACTTGTATGAAAGTTAAATTTATTGGTATTTCAGGACAAAGTGGATGTGGCAAATCTGAATTTTCTAAGCATTTATTATCTCAATATAATACACCTTTATATCCAATACAAATGGATTGGTTTTTTAAAGAACCTAGAAAAGATATAATTGAAGATCCAGAGTCTATTGATATAGAATTATTTTTAAGTGAGATAGAAAAGATAAAAGAAAACTTACAAAATGGGATTGTAAATAATAAAATAAAAACAAGTTCTGGAATAGTTGAAATTAAAATAAATTCTTTTAACTATAAAAATGATGTATATTTAATAATTGAGGGATTTTTACTTTTTTATTGGAAAGAAATAGTAGATTTATGTCAAGAAAAATTTTATATTCAATCAAGCTACGAAATATGCAGAGATAGAAGATATTTTAGAGATTATTCTCATATTAATAATCATGAACATAAAAAAGAATATGATAATTGGTATGAAAATGTAGTTTATAAATATTATTTAATTTATCTAGAAAAACAAATGTATAATTTGAATAATTCTTTCATAACAATAAACAATTAATTTTATAATGTCAATACATTGTAAAATTATTTTTATTCAAAAATTTTCTTTAAACCATTAACGACATTATAATGAACTATTAAAGCCAAATTTCTTGGAACATAACCATTAGATAATGAATTACATTTTCTACATAAGTTAAATTCTATATTAGTTGAATCACAAATACTAATATGAGAAGGTATAACACCTTTATTTTTTAACTGATTAATCAAAGTTAAAAACTTTTTGATCCGTTGTTTAATAAGTTTTACTTCCTTGTCTAATTCACTTTGAAATTTAATCAATTCATCTGATTTATAATAAAAATCTCTGGGATTATCCTGGTTAAAAATAATAGTTTGTGTTCTATTAGTAGATGATACATCATATTGATCTTTAAAATAAGGTTTTTTCTTTAATTTTTCACCGTTACAAACAAAATAATCAAGATCAATATCTAAAACATACTCATGTGTAAATTCTTTAAGTAGATTAGTAATAATTTTAGAATTATTTTCTTTCCCAGTTTGTAGTTTGATATAATTTTTTTCTGATTTATCCATATTTTTAAATCTATTTGTGTAAGTTAAATCAACAAGATTATTATCTTCTATTTTTGGATCATTAGAATATAAACCAATAGTATTTTTATTTTCATGTAAAAAATAAGTAGTTTTTAAATAAGGATCTGGTATCCATTCAGGCATAGCCCAAATATAATTTTGAATACCTGTAGTTAATATAACACCGGAAATTGCTGCACCTATATCCCATACAATATTTTCTGCTTTATCAATGTAAGCTTTATTTTTAGTTTCTAAATATTTAGAATTATATTCTGGTAAATTTATACTATTTTTAACAATATTCATATCAGGATGTGTGTCAAAATGTAAAAATGTAGTATCTATGTTCCCGATATTATGTTTCATATAAAATGGTAAAATATGATTATGTTTTGTAACTAAAACAGTAGGAATATCTCCTATTTTATTTATTGTAGGATAAAAAAATATAGAATGATAGTATAATTCTTTCCATAAGTTAAAATCAAAAGCATATTTTTTTCTTTTTAGTAAAGTTTGAAATAAAGAATTAAAAATATCATAATGTTCTTTTGAATATTGAGATGAAGTATCGCTAAATTCAATTTTTGTTAATTCAATAATATTATCGCTAAACTCAATAATAAAATCATCTAAATGTTGGTTATTACCGCCATTTCCAGAATCTGATAAACTTCGTACATTAAAACCTAATTTTCTACTTTCATGTAATAATTTTTCCATTTCTATATCTGTGTCTGATTTATTAGATAATGGCGGTGGAAACAAATGTTCATTGTCATCTTTTAATAAGTCTGATAATCTACGCAAATCAGATGATCCTAGTTCAAGATCATCAAAATCCAAATTATCAGGATCTAGTTCTTCTATTATTTTTTCTTTACTTTCTTCACCTTCACTTCTTGATATTATTATTTTTTCTATATCAAGATCTCCATTAGGTTTAAAATAATATGTATTACAGGTAAAGATATTATTAATATCTACTAAATCAGATGAATAAACTGGTAAATAATTATACATTATATTTAATAAGATATCTATATTGTTGTTAAAATTACTATACCATTCAATAGGTATGGCTTTTTCTTTATTATCAAGATTATCTATATATTGTAAAAAACAATGTTTTAAACCATCCCTGTCAGATCTTAATTCATATGTATTTTTAATATTGTTTCTATATTCTGGTATATTACTAACTAATTCTAAAATTTTACCTTTAATAGTATCATCAACATATTTATAAACATAACATAATGTTTTTACAATATCTTTATTTTCAATAAAAATATTACATTGCGAGTTTCTATAACAATTATTAAGTAGTTCATTATCTCCAAATTTTTCCACATATCCTCTGTCAAAATCATAAATCAGAGGTTGATATCTTGTTTTAATAACTAATTCATTTCCATTAATATTATAAACAAATAACGTTTCAGTGCCCAAGTCTTTAATAAAAATATTGCCGGAATGAAGATCATTGTGAACTAATTTACTTAAAGACATTACATAACAAGCAACTGTAATTTGAAAGATAATATTCCAAAATTCTGTATACTTCCTAGAATTCATAGTTAGCCATTTATTTAACGTTATATTATCATCCATATTTTCTAATAAAAGTATATTATATAATTTAGAAGTAAAATCAACAGGTCTTAATATATGTATAGCCATATTGCTTTGAATAGAAGGTCTTCTTTCCTTTTCTTTTAAAACATAAAATAAATTTCTGATTAAATTTTTAGTACAGTCTTCCTTTGATAATAATGATACATCTAAAGGATCATAAAGATTACCAACTAATATATTTAATAAGTCATAAAAACGACATTCTTCTCCACTTGCTAAATATTTTACAAAATTTGGGCATATTTTATATTTAATAATATTTTTAATTATGTATTTGTAAATATCCATTTCATATTTTAATCCTAAGTTAGCTAATACATTACCTCCTAAAACAGGTGATGGAATCATAAATATTTTTAAAAATCCAGAAGTTATAGGTTTATTATCATATGTAATATTATCTTTAAAATAGACTGTCCATGTATCTGTAGGTGATGCACTATTACTTTCTATTCCTTTAACTTTATTGATTATAGTACTTATTTCACATACATTAAAATTTTCATCAATGTTAATCATTTATTATTTAAACAAAAATTTTAAATTAAATAAAAATGAGTAAAAATGTTTTAGATGTTAATAGTATTACATTTGGAAAATATAGAGGTAAAAAATTAGATATTATGTTAAAAGACAGAGATTATTGTAAATGGATAATTAATGAAGATTGGTTTCAAACAAACTATGAATATCTTTATAACAAGGTTTTAGAATATGATCCTCGTAAGTTTTTTTTACCGGATAATCCTACTGAAAGTGATAATTTCATTGAAAAATACATATATTTTAATTTAAAGACAATAGATCAGATTGAAAATGAAGAACAAATTATTCTTACTGATAGTGAAAAAGAATGTTATAAATATTATTTAAGTTTAATCAACGATTTACGGTTAAAAATTTATTTAAGAATGGACGATGAAAAAGAAAACATTTTTGATATTAAAGCTTCTACTAAATGGTTAAAAACTTTTGAAACTGAAACAGGCTTACATAGAGATGTATTTAAAGAATTTATAAATTGTTATGAATTACCTAACATTCCGTACATTATTGAAGATATAAAAAGAGAAGGTGGTTTAGAATATAAAGGAGCAAAATCTTTTATTATCGCCAAAGAAAACTCTTTAAAACAAGAAGCATATTGGGGTGAAATATTAAAAGAGTTATACGGAGAAGATATTTCTTGTCAATATAAATATGAAAAGTGTATTTTTGATTTTTTAAACATTGAAAAAAATACTATATATGAATGCAAAATAAGTTTAAAAGATTATAATGAAGCTCAACATAAAAAATATCTTTTAATATTAGAAAAATATAATATTATTTACCTAATAGATACTAATTGTGTAATAGATATGAATAAAAAAATAATTTATACTACTAATTCAACGGAATATTTATTATATATTTGCAATCTCCCATTAATATCTAAAATGTCAAAATTGGATGAACTAATAAAAGATTTTGAAATTATAGAAGTAAATGATATTAAAAATTATTTATAAAATTTTATATTTTTCTTTAAATACATAAATGAGTAATTTCCAACTTACAGATGTAACAGAAGATGAGATAGAAAGTGGTTATCTTGTATATCTTAGTCAAGGAGATCAACCATCTCAACCAAATAATAGTTTTAGTATTACTAATATAGCAGTTGCCGAAGGCATAAATACATTGATTTTAGATAGTGAAACTGTGACAATAACAACTGGATGGACTGCAGCATCTTTATCAGTTGAATCTCCTTTACCTGAAGTTTATATATTTTTTAATACAAATTCTGCTACACAAGACCCTATTCCAGAACCTCCTCCAGACCCTCTTCCATCGTCTTGGTTTACACTTCCAGATAATTCTCAAATAACTAGTATACAATTTACAAATGTAAATACAGTACCACCGGACTATGCTGATATAGTTATTGCTGTAATATCACAATCTGGAGGATCTTATTTGTTAGGACCTGCACTAGTATCTTTATCCAATTTAAATAATACACTTGTTTCTGGAAATATTCCACCTACAAATATAAATAGTGATTATTTTTTTGTTGTTTCCACATATGTTCCAGGTAGTTCTCCGCCAGAACCGGCACAATTACCTCCTGAATATCAAATTAGAATGTTAATATCTTATACTACTGCAATATAGTTATAAAATCATCTTCTATAAAAAATAAAAAGTTATAAAATTGTCAGAAAAAATAAAAATGAATTTAAAAATATTAAAAATTCTAAATAGTTAGAATATGATTAAGAAGAAAAGAAAGTCAAATAAATATGTATTTACTTTAAAGGGTATTAATATAGATAAGCTTGATGAGAAATATGGAATTAAAATAATCTCAAATTTAAATTATAATGAGAATATACCAAATAATACCACAAAATTGACAGACATAAATTTAGATAAACCTATAGAAATTATATCTTTTTTAGATGAATCAAAGAAGATATACCAGTGTAATATATCAATGATTGATTTTAAAACAGGAGAAGAACTAGAAAATCTTAAATATAATTGTTTTTGGTGTCATCATCAATTTTCATCATATCCGTTAGGATGTCCTATAAAATATGTATCAAATAAAGCAACAAAAAAGTATCATTCTGAAGTTACAAAAGATACTTATACAATAAAAGAAAATATTACAAGTGAAAAAACAAAGAGAATTGAAGGAGCAAAATACACACCGTTTATTTTTAATTTAATAAAAGAAAAAAATACAGATAATAAATATGATATAAAAAAGGATGAATATTATATTACAGATGGTGTGTTCTGCAGTTTTAATTGTTGTAAAGCGTTTATAAAAGATAATAAACACAATAGTCTTTATGAATATTCAGAAATACTTTTAAATAAATTATTTCATTACATAATGCAATTAGAGAATACTAATATAGATATAAAAAAGTTTATAATAATACCTGCACCTCATTGGAGATTATTACAACAATATGGGGGACATTTAAGTATAAATAAATTTAGAGAAAATTTTAATAAAGTGAACTTTAATTTTCATGGTATTTTAAATAAAAATATTTTTAAACCTATTGGTCATTTATATGAAGAAAAGATTAATTTTTAAACCATTAAATATTTTAAAAATTAATTATTTTACATCTAAATTCTATATAGATCTTTAAATTTGCAATCTATAATTTTTTTTTATAGATTGCAAATTTAAAGAAATAATTTTATAAATAAAAAATGACAGATAAACACGAAATTGAACTTATTGAAAATGAAAATGAACTTACGACTTATTCTTATATAAGTAACGGACTTTATTTTGAGTATTTTGTAGGTTATGAAATAGCAGCACTTCTAGGATATGCTAATACAACACAAGTTGTAATTAATAATGTATCAAAAAGTAATCAAATAATTTTTCATAATTATCCTGGTATAAAAGAACCAGAACTTAAACATAATACCATTCTTATTACTAGAGATGGAGCTATTGAAATTCTTATTAAAACTCGCAAGCGTATCTCTCCTGATGTTGCTTATATCCTTAAAAAGTTTAACATAGACACCACCAACCGTAAATGCTTAACAAAGGAACAACAAACATTGTCAACAATAACAAATGTATTTAAAACAGAAAAATTTGAGGATCAATATAAGATAGGAACATATTATTTGGACTTATATTTTACCGACTATAAGATAGTAATAGAATGCGATGAAAATGGACATACTGATAGAAAGCCGTGGAAAGAAAGAGAAAGAATGGATTATGTAAATGAAAAGTTGGAAATAGATGATAGTGATTGGATAAGATTTAACCCAGATGAACATGATTTTGATATATCAAGAGTAATAGGAAGAATATATAGAAAAATCAAAGAAAAAGAATATCTAAATAAAAGTATTAATCAATACACATTAACAGGTAAATATTTACAAACTTTTAAAAATTTAAAAAATGCAAGTAATGAAACAAATATTAAAAGTAATCATATATATAACGCTTGTCTTACATTGAGAAGATCTGCTGGTAAATATTTATGGTTATATAGTAAAGGAAATAATAAAGATATTAAACCATTGTTTTTGGCAACATCAAAAGCTGTTGGTCAATATACATTAGATGGTGATTTAATAAAAGTATATAAAAGTGCTGCAGATGCCGGGAGAGGTATTGATGCTTTTCAAAGTAGACATGAGATATCTAGAGTATGTAATGGTTTAAGTTCTACATGTCATAATTTTTTATGGAGATATGTAGATGAAAATAATATTCCTGAAAAAATTAAAAAATATGAATTGCATTTACATACTGAGAAAAAAATTCATATGTATAAAGATAATATTTTAATTGATAGTTTTCATACTATTACGGAAGCGGCTAAAAAAACTAATAAATCACGATCAGCTATAACTAAATATATTAATGGGAAAAGTATTGATCGTCAAGGATATGTTTGGAAAAATATATTTTTAGATGTTGTAGAAGAATTTATACCGTCTAAAAAAATATTTGTTTATAAAGATAATATTCTGATAAATAGTTTTAGTACAACTATTGAAGCTGCGAAAATATACAAAAAAGATAGAACTACTATAAGCAGATATATTAAAAATGGAATAGATATAGAAGGTAATAGATGGGAAAAATAAATTTAGAGAGAATTTTTAAACCATTGATGATTGGTTTAAAAATTAATAAAAAAAATATTCTAATAATATAAATGTGTTATTCATTAAATACAAGTATTATGTCATATGTGTTAGGAATTATAGCTGGAATATTTGCATTATCAACTAGACAAATAACTTTGGGTATATTAATTTTAACTTATTCACAGATGCAGTTTGCAGAATTATTAATATGGCGCGGAATTGATACAGATGATGATAATTTAAATAGAACAGGTACAACTTACGGAAAATATTTATTAGCTACACATAATATAGCTATCGGACTTGGTATTATCCTATCAATAATATATATATCTAAAGAAAAATTAAAATTTACGGATTTTATTCCTTTAATAGTTGGTATTTTATTTTTCTTATATATAGTATTCTATTATTATCTACCACAAGATTATCCTGATATAACATTACCTTTAGATCCAAACTGTGTAGATAAATCAAATAGATGTCAAAATCCTGATAATAGACTAAATTGGACGTGGCCGCATGGATGGTATATATACAGTTTTATAATATCATTAATCATTTTGATCTGTTTTATCAAGCCTTTAAACTTAAAGATATGGTTAATACTAATATTCGGCTTGACATTTATTTACTATAATATTTTTAATAGACAGGTTGTCGGAAGTCTATGGTGTTTTTCTGCTGCAATTTTAGCACCATTAATAGTTCTTGTAAGTTATTTTATAATAAAGGATATGAATTCAAAAGATATATTATGTTAAATAACTTGCCTGTTTTCATTATATGCTTTATTTCTTATGTATTTATAACATGTTACACACATAGGATGTAAACCATCATAACTTTCACTATATTTAGAAAATTCTTCTTTGCTTTTAATTATTTCGCATTTTGTACATTTTCTAAAATCTTCTGGTTCTTTTCTATTTTTTTCTAGTGCTTGTTTTCTATGTTCTTTACCACATTCCTTGCAATATTTAAAATAACCGTCTTTTTCAGTAATTGTTTTCCAAAAATTTGCAATAGGAAATGTTTGTTCGCATTTAGAGCAATGTTTTTCAGTAATTTCCAATTCTTCAAGTTTCTTTTTTTTCTTAATTTTTTCTTCTTTATTTTTTATACTTCTACATACTTTACAGCAATATTCAACTCTTAATGGATTAAGAGAATTTTTATGATATTCTATCAATTCTTTTGATATTTTACAACTACAACAAACTTGATATGTGACCTTTCCTTTTTTTTTCATTATTTCATATAGTTGCCCAATTATTTTTGATATATCAGGCTCAATATCATATCTTACCCAAAAACTCTCATCTATCTTTAAATTATCATTTATATTAAGAAATCTTTCTTTATCCCTATCACTATCTACTACAATTTTATATTCTGGAAAATATAAATCAACCTTATATTTATCTTTTATTTCATATTTTTGAAAATACTTTTCACTTGCAAAAATTTTTTTTATGTTTTCTATTATAACATTACTTTCATCTTCATTAATTTTATTCTCAAACTCATTCTTGATTTCATCTTCAATCTCAATATAATTTACAGTTTTTTTATTATTCTCAATCTTAATATCAAAACTAGATTTTCTAAATATATCTTTTATAAAAGATGTTAAATATTGTCTTGTATTTAAAATGATCTCTTTGACACCTTCTCTGTTTATTAACATCGCATGAGGATATAATTTATATGTTTTATCACCAGGGTAATCACAAAATTCTATCATATTATTTTTGCTTATGAATTTTTTTATTTGATTGGTTTGTTTATATCCTATTAACTTACTTATTTCATTTCCTAAAAAATATTCATAACAAATATCATTATCAACATAAGAATACATAGTTAATTTTTTTATATCTTGTATTTTCTCTTCTTGTATATCATCTGTATTACCATCTTCTATTTTCTCTTCAACCTTTTCTTCTTTTATTTTATTTTTCATATCATCAACTATTTTTTTATTGTTTTTCATGGTTATATAAAAACTATGTTTTTTCAGTAATTTTATTATTGCTACTTTTATTTTTTTATTTGTTCTTATTTT
>Ga0114973_10002553_pt1 | contig 13151 bp, 11 predicted proteins | sample M_140807_MF_Meta_FD_87025 | JGI IMG/M metagenome (GOLD analysis project Ga0114973, IMG submission 87025) | Freshwater microbial communities from Lake Montjoie, Canada to study carbon cycling - M_140807_MF_MetaG | ecosystem: Environmental > Aquatic > Freshwater > Lake | place: Lake Montjoie... | reverse complement strand
TGTGTTTGAAAAATAATGGCGAACCTTATTTTGAATTACCAAAAATTTTTAATAGAAATTTTTTTTATAAATGGCATGTTTTTTCTAGCACTTTACTTGTAGATGGTAATCATGACGGACTTGTGATATATAGTATAACAGGTCCTAAACCAGAAAAATTTTCATATCTTAAATATATTATGGATATTCCTGTATTTAATTCATCACAATTAAAATCTAATTGGAGTCATCCTAATTCTAAAGGTTTCTAATTCTATTTCTTTCTTGAATTCTTTGAAAGATACTTTGTCTAGTAAATTGTTTTTCTACAATAGGAGTAAATTCTTCTTGTTCTACAAATAATACAACAAAGTTTTGGTTTTCTCTAATGCTGGTAATAGTTTCTCCATTTTTAATGTACAAATATTTTTGAATATAAGGAAAAGGATCACCAAAAACGCCAGTCATGGACGTGCGGAAAAATAATGCTCCATTACTAATCAAAGACTTTACAGTGTTTGTAACATCAATAACCATGGTATTGTTATATCCATACAAGAATTGAGTGTCCTTATTGGAGGTCACAAATAGAGTTTCTCCTTGTTGAACATTTCCAATTTCTTGGTCCCCTTTTTTAATGGTAAGGGTATCACTATTAACGATATTGATTTGATTGTTATTTTTCTGGTTAAATACTACCGGAGTAATATTTTCGTTGTTGGTGTTGAAAAAACTAATTTTTTCTAATGACATTCTTTAAATATTGTTTTTATTTTTTTTAATTTTTTCTATTGCTTCATAAAAAAAAAATTAAAAAAATTGAACCGTTATAAAAAAAGTAATTCTTTTTTATAATGATTCATAATATTTTATTAGAACACTACAGAGATTCTGTAATTGGACTTGAAGGACCCACTGGAAGTGGAAAAACATTGGGAATGCTTTCCTTTATCAAAACATTTCCAGAAAAACACGGAAACGTTCTAATGATATTCCCTAATCAATTTGTTATTAATCGGGTTAGACGTTATTTGAAGGTTTATTCACCTCTTGTCAATTTAATGAATCCAACCCTAGGATTGACTTTTTTTTTACAACATCGTGATCAAATTGATACAATTATTGTAGATGAAGCCCATTTTGTCTCCAAGGAATATGAAACTTTTATGAGAACTTTAAGATACTTTTATTACCAAAATTTACAGCAATATAAATTATATTTTATATCTGCAACCTTGAATCGTGTAAAACTAGCACAAAATTTTCCAAATATTAAATTTTTATCTTTACAACCCTCTATTTTTCCAGTTTCTATTGAATATGAAGATTTTAATTTTTGGGATAATCCAAGCCATCAATTATCTGGAGTAGTCATGGATTCTATTGGTAAAAATATTATGGAAAATTTTCCAAATGTTCATTCGAGAATTATAGTTTTTTTAGCGTCTCATGAACAATGTGAAAAATATTGTAAATATTTGAGTCAAAAAGGAATAAATAATTGTTTTGTTTTATATAGTAATCTTAATGACGAACAATACGTTCTAACCGAAAAGCAAATTTTTAATCCAACAACATCGTTTGTTTTATTTTGCACCAATATTGCAGAAACAGCAATTACCGTTCCAAACGTATCTTTAGTAATGGATTTGTGTGTGGTGTATAAAAAACAAAATAATATGCTTATTATTGATTGGTGTGACCAGTCTTCATTAATTCAAAGAGCGGGGCGAACAGGACGAACTTGCCCAGGACAAGTGATTCGTTATATTAGTAAAGAGCATTATAAAAAGTTGCCTATTCATCAATTACCTAGTTTTTCATGGGAAAAGTCTTGTCTTTCTTTAATTTCAGTGAATTTGAACCCTATTGAAATTTTAGGCCCCGAGGTGAATGAAGCTATATTTTTCTTACAATCAAAAGGAATTTTGGATTTTTATAAAACAATAAAAAATAATGATTTGGCACAGTTTTGTTTAAATTCTCCCTTGGATATCGATTGCTCTACGTTACTTTGGAAATTAAAACAAGGAAAAAATTACAATGTCACTGAAACTTTATTAATTACATTGGCAATATCTTTAATAAATTTGATGGAAACTCAAAATGTAAATTTTTTGTACACTAAAAATTTTAAAAAATCTAATCACTTTGTCATTGCTTTATTGGAAAGATTGTTTAAAGAAAAAGATGAACTATGTGTGCTCTTGTCCATATTTTTAACAGTCTTTCTTTCAAATAATCCAGTTAAATTAGCCAATGACCTCAATCTTAATTTCAAGACTTTTCGAATCTGGTGTAGTCAATTTGAAAATTGTCTCAAAATCCTTTCTTTAACGTCAACTCCCTGGAAAAAAGTGTTATCCAACATGAAAGTTTATGAAATGTGCTCTGATAAAAAAATTTATACTTTGGATGATTATCGTCAACATATTAGCAAATTTTTGTATAATAATACTTCTTATACTATACATTTTTCACTTGGATTATTTACTACTGCGTCTTTAATGGATATGAAAATGATCAAGATTGATTTAAATACAAACTTTTCTCATTTTCTAGTGTTGGTGAATAAACGTGTTCAATCTATACCCCACCCACTAATATCTTTATTTATTTATCCTTATCACCTTGATTTTGGAATTGAAGAGTTGGAAAATGGTTTGGAAACTTTTATTAAAAATTCAATTATAAAAAATAGTATAAAAGCGTTACAATCCAATTTTTTAACAGAAATTAGGGAAATAATAGCCTATCAACCAGGAAAAATTGGAATGGAACAAACAATAGAAGAATGGACATGTACATTAAATGCTTGGAATTCTAAAATTACATGTTCATGACACTGTTTCTAATGGCTATTTTGACATGCTCTGGTAGAGCTTTGCCTCTCTCCCTACAGCTTGTACATCCTGAAGAATGGTTAATACTACGTTCATGGTATTTTCTAGCAAATTTTGGAGTTGGTCCTGAATATTTTTTAGCTTGACTATCCATGTCTAAAGATAATCAACATTTTAATTTTCACATAGAATAAAAATTAAAAAATTGTTTTTGTAGGTTAATTCTATTTTTTTGGTCATGTCATTTTGTAATATCAAAAATATCTTGTCAAAGATTATTTTTAGAATTTTTTGAAATAGAATTTTGTTTTCCGGTAAAATCATATCAAAAAATTTTTCAATACTCGTTTTTTTGTTTGGAATAAATATCAAATGATTCGCATTACTTAATATATTTACATATTTTTGTCGATCTATAAGTTCTAATTTATCCTTATCATAAGTAGCTTTAGGTTTTAAATCATTAAAATAAACAGTTAGTTGAAAAGGATCACCGTATTTGCTACTAGAAAATATTGGAAATTCAATATCTTTATAACGTTCCTTTAAAATATCATATAAAACTGAAATAAAAAAGGAGCAAAAAAATTCATATTGCATATAGCACAAAAAATCGGACAAGGTTAGTTTTTTTTTGTCAATAAAAATACTCAAAATACCTTTGCCCTGTTGGGGAAATTTTTTCAAGTCGTAATTCAAATTCATTTATGAAAATAAAAAATAAAATTAATTTAACAAAAATGCGATTCCCTAAATTTTTATTTTTATTTTTTATAATGGCGAATGGTCAAAGGTATGAAAAAAATTACCGATTTTCTGTTTTTCAAAGTAGTTTCTATCAATCCTACTTTGATCAAAACATTTTTAATGATTCATGTATAATCTCTCAATTTACTCCCATTAGTGACCGACAGATTTTATTTCAATTTAATCTTAATTCTACAGAGATTTTAAAAGGACAAATGGAATATGAAACGGATTATCAATGGATGACATGTTTTCGTTTAAATTTACCGAGTCTTCCAATTCTTACGAGTCTTTGTATAAAAGAAATAGGTGTGGCGAATGCCAATTATATTATTTTTACGAATAAACAAAATGACTTTGTTTATGGTGCGGTAAAAAACCCTATTTATAATGATTTGTTGTTTCAAAGAATGCTGTTGTACAATAAAACTGCACTATACTTGGAAAATTGTACATTTCCTGGAAAATATTAAATTTTATTTTTAAATAAAATGCTATCTAAACAAAATTGTATTGAATTTTTTAATAAAGTAGTAGATAGATCCGGAAATAAAGATTATCCAGTTGTAAATCCAAGATCGGGGCGTGAAATTAAATTATATAAAGAAAAATATAATGACATTGTCAAAGAATGTTATACAAAATTTGGAAATTGTCATCGTGAAAATTTAGGCTGGCTAGCTTATGATGCAATGTCTTGTTATCGAGATACTGTTATTTTTTCTTTATTTTATAAACCTAATCGTTACATAGATAAAAATTTTTTATCAAGAAATGTTTCTACGATTCCAATAGAAAATGATTCTAGCTGTAGTGTAAATAAAAATGAAAATACTCTAAATTTATTAAATATACAACATTGTTTAAGAAATATTGCATTTCAACTTTGTTTTTCTTTTCTAAATCCCAGTAAAAATACAAGCCCTTTATTTAATAATTATTTAAAAGACCATTTTTATCCATGTCTTTTACAAAACTGTAGAAATCGAATGGGAGCAGTAAATGATCTTACTAGTGTATATCAAGATGATCCAGATCGTTTATTTCGATTTTTATTTAGTATTTTTCCATTGGATGGAGCGGATAGAGGACTTATTGAAACCCAAGAATTGTTATATAGAAACTCTAAAGATAAACAACCTTATCAAACACAAAATCAAATAACATTTGGACCCATGGTTCCAATTATGAGAGATTTTATGGATAAACAAAAAATTACTGAAATTGGAAAAGGTCTTTACCAAAAAGTTTTGCTTTTCATGACTCCCGATGATATTAATGGATTGCAACTAAATCATGGTTTAAATCAAGATCAAAAATTCAAATTTACCAAAACTATTTTAAAAGTAAAAAGGTTTCCTAAAATTTTGATTTTTCTTTTAAATCGAGGTCAAACAAAAGACTTTAGATATATGATTGATAATATTGTTTTCCCCACGCCCATTATAAAAAATGCTAGAACTATTTTTAGTATAATATGTAAAACAGAATTGAATGTTGATGGAGGGCATTATATTGCTTTTTTTAGGTGTAAAGAAATTTGGTATTTGTATAATGATATGGATAAATCAAAAAAACACAAAGTTATTGGATCTTTTGAAAATTTATTAAGACATTCCGGAAAATATGTATTGAAACAAAGTGTTAATGTTTTATATTTACCCATGGAAAAAAATGACAAGGATTATTTTCCATTAACTACAACAGAATATTTATCTATTGCTCAAAGTTACCTACCGCAACAACAACAACAACAACAACAACAACAACAGCAACAACAACAACAACAGCAACAACAAAAACTTGTTTCCATAATCAATAAATTAAATCAAATGGAAATTCCTTTTAAACTAGCTACAATTAAAAAAGCTTTGGACTTGAAACTTACTCAACAAAGAATCATTAATTATTTTGTAAAAAAAACCTCACGAGTAACATGAAACAATGTTCCATTCTTCAATCGTGAATTTTTTTGAATCCTCTTTTTTTTGATAAAATTTCAAATTTTTAATTTTTGCCCATTCACTATCTTGATACTCTGGAACTGTATTATTTTCTAGAAACTTTTTTTTTCTACATTCATAAACAGAATATTCCTCTTTAGGAATAGTAAATAAAAGAGTATAGTCATTCCATGACAAGAATTGTTCCACATTCTTTTCCTGTATCGATTGTAAAAGATGTTCAAAACGATCCGACATTAAAAAATTCAAGACAATGTTTTCATATTCACAAACTTTGGGATGACGGTAAATGAATCGATTCATTTTATTTCGAATCAAAAATACGGTAATAATTTCATCTTTAATTCGGTCACAAAAACAAAGCTCTTGTTCGATCACTCTACAATTTTTTATAATACGCAAAGGATCAAAATGAATTTTCATTCCAAAGTTCATTGAATCACGCAAGACATAATCCATCTTGTCCATATCTAATCCTGATACACTATTATTTACAATTGTTTCATACCATGATCCTGTTGAATTTCCTTTAATTAGTGATCCTATAAAATCAATTTCATTTTCATCTAGATTCACCTTATATTTTAATACTAAATCTTGTAATAAATCAAGACTCCTGGTTTCATGATCTTCCCAACCATTAACCACATTTTTCAAGGACAGGTATTGATCAAATAAATGAGAAAAGGGACCATGACCTAAATCATGAACTAATCCCCCGATACATATAAGTTCTTGTTTCCGTGAATCACATTCATTTACTAATTCAGGTTGCTTTTTTAAAACATGATCTAGGAGTGTCCTTATGATACCATAAACTCCTATTGAATGTTCAAATCGACTGGTATGGGCTCCAGGAAATACCTTGTAAGACATTCCAGTTTGTTTAATATAATGTAAACGTTGAAAGTGTGGTGTATCAATAATTGAAATCGCCAATTCACTTATTTCTATATCTCCCCAAAGGTTACAATGAATAATTTTCATTTATTAATTTTTTTTAAACTAAATTTTATAAACTTCAATTTTAATTTTATTGTTGTTATTTAGAATAATGTGGTCTGTATTTAGAAATAATTATATTGATCAAGATTGTGATAAAATTACAAAAAATCCTAGAATTTCACAAAAAAGAGTAGGCAAGGTTATTCATAGTATTTGTTCTAATTCTAATGAAGAAATTATTGAACATAAACCACGTCGTCCTAAAGCTTCCAAGGTTTATTCCCAACAACCAGAGGATCATCCAGTACCTTTCCCTGAACAAATTTCAACTTCTCGTCGTCCAAAATTTTACAAGGAAATAATTGATCCTCCACAAGACACTGAAATATTTCCTATTCAACAGAACATTAAACGACGTCGTCCTCGCATGTTTAGTATTACTCCATCTGAGAGTGAAAACGTTCCCATCTCTGTTGTTATGGGCATGATAAAACGATCCTATAGATTACCTTTTCATAAAAAAGAAAAGAAACCAGAAATTTCATTGGAAGAATTTTTATTTACAGAATTTCCTAATAATAATTTACATCCTAATTTAAATAGAAAAATTCCAAAAAATATTTTTAGAACGTTTAAACATGATTTTAATGAATCAGTAAGAAAATCTTGGACCGATAAACATCCAGATTATAATTATTATTTTTTTAATGACCAACAATGTATGAATTTTATAAAAAATAATTTTAGTCTGGAAATTTTTGAAACCTACAAGACTTTGAATATAGGAGCCCCAAGAGCAGATCTCTTTCGTTGTTGTGTATTATTTTTGTATGGAGGTATTTATATTGATGTCGATTGTGAATGTGTAGAACGAATTGATGATTATATTAAAGATTACAGTTTTGTTTGTCCGGTAGATACAGAACGCGCTAGATTTGCTCTTTTTAATGCTTTTATGGCCTCTTCTCCTAGAAATAATATTTTATATCATATGATTCAAAAAATTGTTCACCATACTCGTAATAAACTTTATTCAGAAAAACATTCCGGCAAAGGAGATGCTTTTTCTGCTACAGGTCCCGGAGCTCTTGGTTCTTGTTTTAGTGATCTCTTAGGCAATCCTTATAAGACAGAATACAATGAGGGAGTTTATGAGCATGACATCCCTTATTTCACTCGAATTGACTTTGATACGAATGAATTAAAAGTTTCAAATTCTTGTAAAAATGTCTTGTCTTATTATCCCAACGATTGTAATATTCCAAGTCAGTTTTCTATCGAAAAGAATACTAATGAAAAGAATTCTAACGAATTCGTTGTCGTAAAAAAGAATACCGAATGTAATTATAAACTTTCCGTGGCCGTGGAACAAAAATCTTCAAAAACATGGACTCGTTCTTTCTACTTTGGAAAGTATAATTATTCAATTGGGGATTCTAAAATTTCCAAAAAAACAATAACAATTCCTCACCAAGAATATTCAAAGTTAAAAGAGAATCGTGATTTTATAATGATTGATTTCTTGTTTGATATTGTATCGGCAGAAAAAGTTCACCCCAAGTTTTCAAATTTGTATTCTTGGAAAATAATAGAGATTACAATAGATTCACTTACCTTGGAAATAAGTAGAATTGATAAAGATGAGGGTTGGGATTATAATCTTTGTTTTTGTATTTATTATCATTCATTATTTCTACATACAGAATTATCAAAACTATCCAATGTAAAATTTAAAGCTTATGATTTTATTGATCATGTAAAATCTTGTAGTCGACACATTAACAGAATTTCTAGTACTGTAAGCTACAAAATTAAGAAATTAAAGCATGGAAAAATCTTGATTTCTTTACAAGACTATGAAAATTTTTTACCACTCTATACCATTATCAATGCGATTATTGATTGTCCCGATTACCCTGAAAAACAAGATATATTTTTACCATGGCATCGAGAATATCCTGATTCGATTTTGGTTTCTGGAAACGTAATTATCAATAGTCAAATTTTACAAGCCGAGAAAAATTCAATTATAGATAGTTACACACGACGACCTATTTATTGCGACCTTGATATTTCCAGTCAAAATAGAATTGCTGTAGTATGTAGTTATCCTTATCATTACGAATTGTTTGGTTTTTTAATTTCCATGAATAAAGATTGGCATTTTTATGCTCAAAAAAATGGAGATACCTACTCTCACATTTCGTTTTATGAAAAAACATTACACATGAATTTTTTACCCATTGAAGATTTTAATCCTGATCATTACGATTTTATTATTAATCATACCGATGATAATGTAAAAATTATGAATCCTACTAATAAAAATTTAGAAAAATATATAGTCATTGAACATGAATGTTATCATCGTTGTCATTTCAATAATTCATTTCGATTTTTATCCGTCAACAAATTTTCGTATGAAAAAAGACCCATTATTGTTCCCGTTTTTAATTTTATTTCTAAACAGGAAAAACAAGAAATTTTAAAAAGTCAAGAAAAATTAACCATTATTTATTTTAATAACGCGGTTGATTGTTTTGATATTGATGGATACACCGATGCATTGTATAATTTGATTAAAAATACAAGCGGGAAACATTTTATTCGATTTTTTTATAGACTTTCGGAGTGTAATAAAGATTTAATTTCTAAATTATTAACAGAACAAAAAGTTGAATTGATTGAATTGAAAGATCCATCTATGGAATATTTGATGAATTGTTATAAAGTTTCCCATTACTCCATTGTAGGAAATGAATATTTGAAACACTCTGGAAATATTGGTCTAAGTTTATCGGCTGGGTGTCAAATATTAGCTTCTCGTCATCGTATGATTTCTTTGAATACAGTGTCCGCTCTTTGTTTTAATGACCTTGATGTCTTGACTACAAAAATTAATCTAGATACTATTTATCAAGATATTACAGCTCAACAACAGAAAAATCATTCAACAATTCATCAAATGATGAATGGATTTGATTTATTGTAGAAACTTTGAGAAAATCAAAACTTTTTAAATCTTGGACAAAATTTTCGATTGGTTTATTAATTTTTTGATCAAGATTGGGTACTTGGATTGAATAATTTCTATTCATAACGGGTTGATTACATTTTGTATGCTTATCGATGGAATTAAAATCTGGATGTAAATCAATATCAAAAGTTTGATTTAAAATATCTAGCAAATTTTTACCTTGATCTTTTTGAATACTTTCTAAATTGATAATAAAGGCGTTATCTACTAATTCAAAAAATTCCAAATAACTTTTAATTTTTGCAATACGTAAATCAATAATTAATTTATTTTCTTCAGGATTTGTATAAATGTCATGAGTTTTGTCACTCTCATAAATAATCATGGGATTATTTATAAAATTTTCAATCGTTTTAGGAGCTTTATAATGATAAGGATTTTTAAACATGGATATCAACCAAGGTTCTAAATCTCGAATCAAAAATATAAATAATGTTTCTTCTTTTTCAAAAAAATCTAATTTTGGATAGCCATGTTTCCAGCCAGTTCCTCCATTATGAGCTCCAGAATAAATATTTACATTAGTAATATTGGAATTTAATAAATTTTGTAAAAATGTGGTGCCACTATTTCGTTCTCCAAATATTTTTATATTGTTAATCAAAGGCATTTCTATAGTAGGTAATTATTTTTTAAAAATTGAAAAAAAATATTATTTGTCAGATCTCATCAACTTTAAGTTATAGAAATTTTTTATTAAAACTACTTTTCCTACCCTATTTAGAAAAAAATGTATGGATGCTTTAGCCCAGTTCTTGTCTACGGTATTGTTGAACCAAAGGAAGATGTTTGTATTTGTCAAGAACTGCTTGATCAATATGATCTTGAATTATTTGCCGAGGAGGTTATCAAGCATTATGCCACTAGGTGTGTCTACGGTGTCTATGTAACCTTTGAACAACTTGCCTCTGTAGATTTTCCAGACAAGGAAAAAGTTGACCAATTTTATAAAGATTTTAATACAGAGATCCCAACTTTTCATACAGCTTTACGCGGAGATTTTGAATTAGTTCTTGGCACTAATTTTTATGATCCAAGGCTAAAGAAATAATTTATTATTTTGAAACATTTCTGCAAAATCATTTCCTCCTAATATTAACCTTTCTTCATTATATCCCGGATATTTAGAATTGATATAAATTTTTTTATCTTCTTGTGAAAATACAAGACCCGATCCTGGTATTTGCTTATATGCAAAAGCAGTATTACCTACTAATTTTCCATCTAAATTTTTAATTGTATCCCAAGGTAAAAATTTGATAATTCTTTTTATAAAGGAACCATCATTTTTTTTGATACTTGTTTTTAATGTATTTCCTTCAATGGATGTGTCTATACACGTTCCTTTCCAACTTCCGTTGGGTGGTGGTAAATTACAATTGTAATCAAGGATTTTTATTCGTTTTGAATTGATTAGAAAAGTTCCAGTTTTAAAAGGTTGTTGTATATTAAAATATTGGCTAAAAATTTTTCCCAAAATTTTTGGTCCCGTAATGTCTACATCACTCTTGTATTTTTTATTTACATCTATGTTTTCAAGTAATTTCTCCAATAAATATTTCATAAAAGGTTCTTCCTTTTTACACGCCATGAATCCATTCCAAATACTCGAATTATCCATATCTCTACATAATACTATATCATTTTCGTGATATAAAGATTTACAAGATTGGTGACAGATAGTATCTATATCACTGTAAATACCTCCATATTTATATAATAAAAATATTCTTGCCAAATCGGCTTTAAAAGCATAAGGGCGAATTTGTTTAAATTTTTCTTCTAGATTTGGAAATTCATGTATTTCCCCTAAGAGAGAAATTTCCGTATAAAGTCTGTAATTAAAATCTGCGTGTTGATCTTTCCACGTTTGAACTGCATTTTTCATATTCTGTGTAACAAATTTAGAGTCAATCCATATTTGGAATAAACAAGGTTCATTTTCGCTTTTAAAAACATTTTCAATTTCCACTTTAAATTTAAAACCATTTTTGAATAAATGGGAATAATGAGTATTAGTGCGATCATTCTCATATGCGGGATATTTGGTAGTGATAATCTTTTTACCATGCGAGGTAATTATTTTTCCAGGATGTTTTACTATTTTTACATTTTGAAAGGTTCCTTCTTTCCAAAATTCTCCATGAAATAAATTAAAATAATCATTAAGAGCCGTTGCAAATACAGCTGGTCCGGTAATTCCTAAACTTGTAATTGTAAACCAAGAATAAATTCTTTCATAATCAGTGTGACGTATAATACGATCTGTAGTAAAATTTAGAATGTGTTTAATGATTGGATTCTTTGGGGAAGCCATGATAAAAGCTTGATACACATGTGGATACATTTCTTGAGCGGGTGTATCTTCTACAACTAATAAATCCATATCTTTATCAATAATGTGGTCTAATGGTTGCTCGCACTGTGCAGAAATATCAATCCAAGTTCCTCCGTGAATATATAAGACGCATAATCTAAATAAATCGGCTTTATAAGCACCGGCATACAACATTTCATATGCTTTTATAACATTTTCATCAAAATGTTGACGAATAAAATCAATAGCTTGATCATCTGTCCAAAATTTGTAAGTGTAATGAGGATTTAATAATTTCCAAGACGCACAAGCCAATTGATTTTTAAATTTTATTGAGTTTGTTTTGTAACTTTGATGAATAATTCTAGGAATGTTATATGTAAAATTTGAATTGTTTTCTATCAATTCAAATGGACAAGAATAAGTTTTTTCAAATTCGGTCCAAAAATTTTTCAAATCAATCTTGATATGATTATTTTCATTATTCTTATCTATAACAAAAAATTGTAAAGTTCCCTTGTATTCTTTTTTTTGATGTATTAATTTTAAACTGCATTTAAATTGATGAATTGAAATATATTGAATACTAATGTTTACGATAACATTAGTATTAAAAGCACTTTCAAAAAAATCGTCATGTAAATCAAATTTTATAAATATATTTTCAATATTTGAATCAACATAATTATCATTTGGAAAAAACATTTTTCTCTATAACTGATCAATATTAAAAAAACTTTTCATGAATTGGGCACTTAATTTTGGAGTTCTTTTATAATTTTTTTCAAAATCAACATGAACAATTCCAAACGTTTCATTGTAACCCGAAGCCCATTCAAAATTGTCGAGTAAAGACCAAATAAAAAATCCTTCTATATTGGTCATTCCATTCTTTCGGCAATCCATTATTTGATTAATATATCCAGATAAATAATGAACTCGTTCAAAATCAACGAGACTATCATTTTTTTGACTAAATCCACATTCGGTAATTAAAATAGGAAAGTTGATATGATAATAATCTCGTAAATAATACATGAGCTCTGAAATACCACGAGGCGCGTCATAAAGCCATGTAGATTGTGCTTGAAACCAATCAGGACTGGTACTAATTTGACCCAATTCATTTACAATATAAGTAGTATAATGATTGATACCAATAAAAGTATAGGAATCTTTTAAAATTTCTATTTGACGAGGAGAAAATGGAGTTACACGATGTTCAATGCTTTTTGGAAATGTTCCATTCAACAGCGGTTCTAAAAATAATCCTAAAGAATCATCCATTTGAAATTTGGCATGGTATTCACTTTGAGGAT
>Ga0114973_10002549_pt1 | contig 13156 bp, 15 predicted proteins | sample M_140807_MF_Meta_FD_87025 | JGI IMG/M metagenome (GOLD analysis project Ga0114973, IMG submission 87025) | Freshwater microbial communities from Lake Montjoie, Canada to study carbon cycling - M_140807_MF_MetaG | ecosystem: Environmental > Aquatic > Freshwater > Lake | place: Lake Montjoie... | reverse complement strand
TGAAAGCTCTGACTTTCTCCATATCAAGTTTACCACATTTGAGCCGGAGGCACAGCTCGCGTAGCTCCTCCAGAGTGTGATTGTGTTCAAAGACTTTTTGTACATCCATCTACTTACTGTAGTTCATTTTTCTGAACGGACGATGCTTAATCATCTCCATCACATCGCGCCCATCGGGCTTATCAGCAGACTTGCCACCGAATGCAGACTTTTGAGGCGGGATGATAGCCATAGGAGCAGTATCGGAGGTCTGGACTTTTTTATGAGGCATTATATTCAGTGCCAAGAAATTAATAGGCTGTGAGTGTGGTGCCACTCCAATAGGCTATAAGAATCTGTCCGTTTGTTGTTCCTGCTGCAGTTCTCCCATGTAATGTTGTAGCACCTGAAATGCCCGATAATGTAATATCGTTTGCAGTATTGTTACCGTTTTTCAAATAGACAAAGAACCCTGCATCATTTGTTGTTAATGCTGTCGTCACAAACGCTATCGTGCTCGGCACCGCGCTTGTGATAATATATGTTGAACCAAAGCTCGTAGGACTGAGTGTAATAGTATTTGGAGCCGTAATCAAAATAATACGAAATGCCGATGTATTGTAGGTTATTTCATATTGAGATGCTCCTGCTGTAGCATTATATGTCAGCATGCCACTGTTCGCTCCATAAGATGACTGAGTAAAAGTTGTGGGTGTTGCTGTTGCTGTGCGAATGGGGGCTATTTTACAAGTGCCTGATGCTCCAGGACTTAGAACGGCTCCTTGAGCATTCAAAACAATTGTTTGTCCCAATCCAGCACCAACAGGGACGCCTGTGGTTGAGCCAATATAAATGCTATTCGTGCCTGCTCCTGAACCAGCATTTGTGCCTATGGATATAGTTTGAGCTGCGGATGTATTTCCAGCACCATTACCGATTGCTACAGCATTCGTATTTGCAGTATTACCAGCATTCTGCCCAATATTCACACATGTCACATCTGCCGCATTACCCGCACCACGACCTAATGTAACAGTTGTAGAACCATTCGCCCACTGGTTGCCATCCCACGCGAGATAATCACCAGTTCCACCTCCTACCGCATTCAGGCCTTGCTGAACGGATTGCAATACAGTTCTTGTAACACCAGGAGCAATCCAAACAGCTGTTGAACGAGCCTGTATGTTTCCGTATGTTAGAGATACAGAACCAGCACCTGTCTTTTGGATACACTGAATCAAGGGTGTTCCTGTTACAGCACCTGAACACACAAGTGTAGAATTGATAATAGAAGCAATCACACCAATCGTATTCGCAAACTGGACGCAACATTTGTTTCCTCCTGTATCCACCGTTGCTGAAGTGTATGAAAGCACAGACTGATTGAAATCAAATATCTGTCCTGCTAAAACGGTGTTTTGAACGGATACCAATGCTCCCGCGGTCGCAGATGCGGATGTAGATGTTACAGTAGAACCCAACAATGTAAATATACCAAATCCCGTCGTCTGGATTACATTCGTTGCCGCTGGTGTTGTAAAAAGACACTGAATGCAATTTACCTTTACATTGCTAATGGTCGCAGCAACCGTATCCGTAGCAGAACAAACCACAGCATTCATGATAACCGAAAAGTTCTGCGCCCCACCTTGTGTAGCCGTAAAAGGTACAACCGTTGAAGGTGCTATAAGAATCAGCGATGTCAAATAGTATTCTACCGTGTTCACAGGTGTTCCGCTAATCACAATATTTCTACACTGAACGCCTTGAATTCCTGCAGTATTGAATGACAGAGTAGATGTCACAACCGCCAATGTAATAGAACCATTAATCACCGTTTCTTGTGCGGTAATCGTTGCTCCGCTCAAAAATGTGTTAGAGCGTGTAATCGTAATATTCTCTGTATATGTTCCAGCAAACAACTGAATCACAACAGGAATACTATCTGCAAATGTAGCAGCAACCGTGAGAGCTTTTGCAATCGTTGCATAAGGTGTTGTCGCTGTTCCAGTGCCTGTTGTATCACTGCCTGATACATTAGACACAAAAATAGTTGTAGTAGAACCAACACCGCCTGTAGCTTGTAGAGTAATCGTTTGATTCGGATAAGTACCTGTGTTCCCAATCGTTACAGAACCATTTGGAGAACTCAGAGCCAGCTTGGGAACATAAGTTGTTCCCGTAGCACCGTTAGTAAATGGCAAAACCCCATCTGTAGCAATCGCAGATGTAAATTGAGTATTAGGATTGCCATTCGGTTGTATCTTATTGACAAATAAATCTCCGTTATTAATCGTTACTCCCGTGATTCCACCATCCAGCGTCACACCTGCGCCACCCGCTACTGTGGTAGATGTGCCACCCGCAATGTTAATTGGCCCAGCTGTCGTCAGGACCTGGACACCAGCTCCGAGACCAGAGAGCAGGTTCACAGCACCAGGAACATATGCAAGAGTGCCAAGAGCACCTGCAGAGCAGGTGACCGTCGCTGCCTCTACATTCACTCGGCTCAAAGCGAGTGGTGTCAGACCTGATGCACTGTTTGCCTTAATATCTACTAAGCCGCCCTGCTGAAATGTTAATCCATTTCCAGGATTCGCTGTCAAATTGATATTGCCAAAAAGACCATTTCCTGTTGTTAAAGTTATATCTGCTGAACCGCCTATAAAGTTGCCCCCATCGTTGCTCAATGTGATATTTGCCTCTGCGAATACAGCTGCTGAATCTCCTCTTATAACTGTGTTTGCAGTATTGCTGCCGACATTCCATGTTGATATTGTACCTGTAGGCCCTATGTCACTTATGGCTGGATATAACGACCAATCCGAAACAGCACCCGACGGCCCACCTCCTCCAACAGGTGCATTATTGTAAAAGAGCACATTGTTGCTGGACGCGATAGGAACAGGTAAGAGTGTGACTTTATCGCACAAGTTCAGAGTGCCACCGGCACTTGGTCCTGTGCCTACTGTCAGACTGGGGCCTGAAATATAAGTCGTGCCAAACTGTGCTTCCTTGTTGTCGTCTTGACTAATGTTCTGAAATACCTCTACCTCCCAAAGATATGCAGTGCCTGTATTCTGTTGTAGGTTGGCCACTTGGTCCAAATCGCGCCCATCCATATTGACCGTTCCTTGAGCAGGATATGCCCACCAGTTACAGGCCGACCCCTCATTCCCTGTCGTGATTTTTTGAGTATTCCAAAAAAGGTCTGTGCCTGTTGCATCTGTTGCCAGTGAGCCGTATGTTAAGAGTGCTGGGTCACCTACACCATTCCCAAGACCAACTCCTTGTGTAAAATTAGTTCGTGCAGCGCCATTCGGAGCCACATAATCAGCTTCAATTGTTCCATCAAAGGTAAATCTAAAACCTGCTGGACCGGTCTGGTTGTCATTATTAAAAAACATCTTTGTAGCACCCGTCGGACCATTGATTTGACCCACAGTGAGAATACCCGTTTTTACATCCAAGGCATTTGATAGAGTCAATCCTCCCATATCCACATTCGTCTGAGCAACATTGGATGACCATGTCGCAGCCACAGGTGCACCATTGATTTCCAAAACATTATTGTTCGTTAAAAGAATATTAGATGCACCTGGCCCAACAACTGTTGCATCATTCATCACAATCAGCTGCGTATTGTAAAGTGCTTTATCGTTCATATCCACATTACACACCGCAGGATACTGTGCCCAGTCCTCAATATTGGATATGGAACCAGATGTTATTAACATGTCACCATTAAAGAATAGGCCCGTCCCTACACTCTCCAAAAGCTGATTACCAGCAATATTACTGAAATAAATCAAGGAGTCTCCGAGATATGTATTTGACAGATTCGCATTTGCAGCATTTATTGTATTGGCATTCAGAGTCTGTACATCAAGATTGCTGATAGGACTCGGCACGAAAAAGGGGTTAGATAAATTGCCTCTGTATGTCTGGTTAGGCATCAGCTTGCCAGTATAATCTACCGTCGCTGGTGTCGTAATCGTCATAGGAGTCTCATAAAATGTGACGGTCTTTGCAGGTCGGTGAGGTGTTGGAACGATGACGGGAGCAGGTGGTGGTGCGATATTCAAAACAAGTGGAACAAAAGGTGCTGGAGCCGGAGCAGGGGCAGGTGGTGGCGCTGGTGCGACATATACGGTCGCTGTGCCTATTGGGTGGCTATTTGATACAACCGAGCGTCTCATACTATTATAGATATTTATTAAATATACCGAATTGTATGATTAAGCAACTACGCCACCAGGATACCAGACAGCATCAAATATCAGAGGTGTACCACACTCTGCAATAGGTTGATTTGCCCCATTGATATAAACAAAGTTATAGCCAAGTCCAGAAATCGGTTGAGGATTTCCTATGCTTGTCACATTGTAAGGAACGCCACACGCTGCCCTCACCGCCGCAATATCCAAAAAGACTTTTCCGAATGAGCCAAATGTGTATAAAAAGGTGCTCCTTGAGGGGAAAGAGGGACTGTTGGGTGGCCACCTCAGAGTTTCATTGGGGAGTGTTAGCCCAAGGTTGCCATTAGCTTGGAGAATACCAAGTGACATATTTCCTGTTGTCGGTTGGTCACCACCTACAAAAGTCTGTATATTGCCAAATAAGTTAGGAAAATACATTAGAATCGTGCCGGGCAAACCTGCGGTGAAAATAGTAATTAGCTCATCTGAAAGCACAAAGCATGCCGTCCCGATGCCGCCATTGGCTGGCATCTGGGTCATGTTGCCATTTGTTAATACACCATTCACCCTGTATATTCCAGAGTATTGGGCACTCGTCAGAACGGGAACCGACCCTGCTGCACCTGTCGCACTCAGAGTAATGCTCTGACCATTTATTGATATTTGAGTACCAGTGCCTTGTAATAGAGCAACATTGCCAGCGAGTGAATTAAGAGTAAGCACACCTGTATTGGCGATAGTTATATTACCTGTTCCAGCTGGTGTAACACTCATTCCAGCACCAGCAGTAATATTCACAGCGCCCTCCAAACCATTCAAAACCTGCAAACCACCACCCGTAAGATTTATAGTTATTGTATCAACAAAATCTGTAATGTCAAAATCAGTTCCAGCAGACTCAATATCCACAGCGCCAAGTATGTTATTGATACGGCTGACTCCTGCTTCCCCAGCAAGAGCCCACAAGCTCTTAGTAAAAAAAGAACCAGATATATCACCAGTTGGTGTTATACCATTGAAACCAGCAGTCTGGGTTGTTTGGTCGGGAACAACGCCACCATTAATAGTTGTAGGCATTCTATATATCCTATACATTTATTTTATTGCGCTCCAAGTGGGTAATACACGGAGCTAAATCGTAGAGGATATGCTTGCTGATAAACCGCCTTGTTGCAAGCATTCAAATAGCCAAACACATAACCGGTGCCACCCGATGTTAAAGCGTATGGTGGTCCAATAGCAGCACGAACAGCGTTAATCGGGAGATTGATGTTGCCATACATACCCACCGTTCCTATGAACGAGTTATTTGCAAAGAAAACAGGTTCGTCTGTCAATGGATAATTTGTTGCTGCACCTGCACCATAGAGAGTCAGAGTAACAGCTCCCTGACCCACATCTCTCAACCCCCACCCAGCTTGCCACTCTACAACATAAGAACCAGTAGCACCATTCGTAAAGTCAGTAACCATCTGAGCAGAAAGACCAAGGTCTCCAAATGCGGCTTGACCAGGACCAATTGCGACAGGATTCGTGCTGCCTCCAGAAACCGTTACACCTGAATAGGTGCATGAGGTCAGAGCAGGAACACCGCTCACGCCACCCGTTGCGGCCACCGTAATGGTCTGGCCAGCAGGTGTCAGAGTAATACCCGTACCTGCAGCCAGAGTCGTAGCACCTGATAGAGAGTTAAGACTCAACACACCGCTATTAGCAACTGAAATATTGGGTGATGCAACCGATACACCAACACCCGTACCTGCTACAACAGCGAGAGACCCCTGCAGAGAGTTAAGCTCCGTCACACCCGATGGCGTGCCCGTAAGTGCTAAAGTAATAGTTTGTCCAGACTCTGTTACAGCTATACCCTGGCCACCAGCAACAGTAAGAGCACCTGTAAGGGCATTCACTGACCCGACACCTGCCTCCGATGCCGCAGCATATATGGGCTGACCGTTTGCAAAATAAGTCTGAGACGGTAGTAAAAGGGGCATTATATACTAAACACCAACATTTTTTATTTTACTAACATAGCATTTATCATTCAGAGTATCAATGCAAAAGAAATTATGGTCTTGTGTCATTTCTTTGTACATATTACACATCTCCGGGATGCTCAGTGAGGAGGGAAAATAGCTACGCAAATATGTCTTGATTGTATCCTCCACTGCCGTGTCGGTGTTTTGTTTGAAAAGACAAATATAATTTACATTCGCACGACCCGTAGCATTCAGCATCTGTAGGCGCTGTCCACATATCACAGCACTCATTCCCGAGTTACGACCCACTGTGAGTAAGCGAGTCATCTCCATATCATTCTTACCATCCATAGCTAAGTCATCAAAGATAAGACAGAAATTGTATTTGTTATTGGTTTCGTGATTCAGTTTCATCGGCTGCTTGATAAACTGCTTATTGTAGCCCTCCGATATAATAGCTTTCTTTTTCATCGGGCCGTAGATGTCTGCCTGACTGGAAAGCGTCATAAGAATGGTAATGTGTTTCTTAAAATATTTCTGATACAGATGGCACATCATTACGGATTTACCAGAGCGGGTAGAGCCTATGACTGCAAAAGAGATGCCACCATTCGTAGGCAATGTGCCAACGATGTCGCTGATGTCCTTACGCTCAAAGGGTTCCCCGACAGTCATTTTATCCCTTGGAAAAACGGGACGGGTATAGGGCAATCCAGCCTGGGTGGCTTCCCTCCATCCTTTTGCCACTTCCTCTGCTTGCTCTTTGGTGTACTTGCGCAGAGAAATAGAGGTGGTTTTGAGTTGCTTGTCGGGCGTGTATGCTGAAATCTTAAGCGCCTCGGGCATTCTATAACTGGTTAATAATATTTTCCAACTGTAGAATGCAGAATCAGTTTCTGAATGATTTTATGAAAATGAGAGCGCGAATGAGCTCCGCCCCGCCTGCTATTGGGTCATCTCTTGGCGGGATGTCAGCATCCAAAGTCACACTCAAGACATTAATAGCGTCAGAGGCATCGCCCAAAGATGTTAAAAAGTATTTCAAAGCGCTTGCTGAAAAACTCAAGGCCGAATCATCCGACGATGACTCGGGCTGACAAAGTCAGCACTCGTCAGCTGTTTCGCTTTGCGAAACTGATGACCAGTTCCTAACGGCGGCCAGGGCTCCCGGGATAATGCATAGCGCCAATATCCTGATGGGTACGAGATGGTTTGACACGGTGTGTCTCAATGCCCCGGGTAGATTTCGCATCATCAGTGTGGCGGCGTTCGGGCATCCCGGAATTAACCATTCCCTCAATTGCATGGCGCTGGAAAGGCGTGAGCATCGCAGACTGAATAATACCATCGGCTACTCGCTTAGACGATTCGTGTTGCATAGAGCCTCCGTGTAAAATAGTGGGTGCATGCATTCCATACTGCATTTTCTATATTAACTCTTGAGAAATTATTTCTAAGGAGTAAATATACCATGCAGTCTGAAATCGTTGAGTCTGTTCAGCACGCTGTAACCCCTGGTTCTTGTGAGGATATGTATTACCCCGGAAAGGAGAACTCCGAGCTGCAGTGCTTTCCGTCGGTTCTCAATAACCGTTTTTATGTAGCTCTGCCCTCGCTCAACGGTGGTGGCACCTCTACAGTAATTTTTAATCCGGACCAAGGTCTCTCCGACATTGTTCTGACGCTCCAGCTCCCCTCGGCGGTGGCTGGTGCCCCGAGCTCTTACCTGAACTGGGCCATCAACACGGGTTGGGGGTACCAGTGCATTGACACGCTGGCCGTGCGCATTGGTGGCAGCTCGCTCTACTATTTCTCTGGCGACCAGCTGCTGAACGACATTCTCAGCGACTGCGAGGACGACCGCAAGAAACAGGCTGTCTTTGCTCTTGGTGGTGCACCTTGCCTCCAGCAGTCCGATTTCGCCGGCACTAACCTCTCGGCCTATGTCTATGTGAAAATGCCTTGGAACAGCATCTCGGCGCTGCAAAAGACGCTGCCTCTCTGCACGGACCTGCTCACGCAGCCCATTCAGATTCTCGTCACATTCAAGCCTTTCTCGGCGTGGTTCTTTCCTCTGTCCAACGGTGCCACGGCGGCCCTGCCGTCTAACCGCCCTGATGCTTTCGCCAACGCGAGCTGCAATTTCAAGCAGACCAACCTGAACGACGCTGGCCACCTCCTGGCCCGTCGCGAGAACATGAACGAGAAAGCGCTCACATGGCCTCTCCGCTATTTCACCCAGACGGTGTTCCGTACCACGGTCGCGGCGGTGGCTGGCCAGGATGTCCAGATTAACTTGACTGGTTTCCGTGCGGGCTCTCTGAAATACATCACACTATGGGCATGCAAGGCATCTGACTTTGCTGGTGGCAATCAGTATAACTGGGTCCCTATCTCCAACGCTCGTCTGTCGGTGAATGGTCTCGTGTACTACGATTCGCGCAGCGGCTCCAACCAGCTCTGGGCGCTCTGCGACCGCATCACCCCTGCGGCGGTTGACAACACGGTGCTCGCCGACGGCGGTGCCGGTCTCGCGACGGCCACCTCGGTCAGCTCGCAATGGACGGTCGTGCCGTTCTCGCAGGTGGAGCAGGCCCAGGCGTTTGAGAACGAGCTCTCTCTGGGTCTCAGCATCATGAACTCCGTAGTGAATCTTGTGGTGCAGCTCCCGACCACGGACTCGTATGTAATTTCCGCAAGCTATCATTACGCAGCAAGCCTAATGTTCAGCCGTGGCACGGCGGAGTATGTGTTCTAAAAATTCTGTATGACGGTAGTGTGATTAATTTCGCGCGGAAAAAAAAATTGCAACTCCGATTTCCCCGACTGGCTCTGTAGTAAGACGAGGAAAATGGACATGGACAACATCAACAATCTGTGGTATCTGGTGGCTGACGACATGGATGATGAGTATATGTGGTTTGTTAGTAATATGGATGACAATGACGAGGAGTATGACGCCGATGAGGTTCAGAAAATAAAAAACTACATGGAGCAGGAGATGTGGCAGGAGGCTTTTGACATCATGGTTAAGAACGATTGGGGTGTGTCAAATCTGCATGATATTCTTAAAGGCTGTGTGTTCCTAACTATGTTGAAAAAGCAGGAGACGAGTAAAATGGACATGGAAATGGACTACATCAACAATCTGTGGTCTCTGGTGACTGACAACATGTGGGATGAGTATAGGTGGCTTATTAGTAATATGGATGACAATGACGAGGAGTATGACGACGATGAGATTCAGAAATTAGAAAACTACATGGAGGAGGAGATGTGGCAGGAGGCTCTTGATACCATGATTAAGAATAACTGGGGAACAAAGCTGAATGATATGATTAAAGGCTGTGTGTTCCTAACTATGCTGAAAAAGCCTTACAGCGACAAGCAGGAGACACATTAATATTTTATTTCTAATCAATAGAATGCCTGAAACATACAAAAACAAGTTCAATAAAAAATATGGTTTTCCGAAAGACCAATCACATACAATCAGTGAAATATCAAAACTAACTGGTTATAAAAAGAGTGGATTAGAGACTATACTGGACAAAGGCCGAGGGGCGTTTTTTAGTAATAGTGCCAGCGTGAGACCACAAGTAAAAGACCCTACTCAATGGGGCATGGCCAGAATCTATTCTGCAGTAATGGGTGGGAAAGCAGCAAGGGTTGATGCATCACACCTAATAAAAATATTAGCCGCCTGAAAATCAGGGCCTTTGATTGTATAGGTTCCCGGTTACATAAAAGCAACATTAAGATATTAATATCTTATGCACACAGTAATTTTTATTGTATGCATAATAGATGAAAGAATGGTCACATATTGTGAACACCACAATTTTTGGTAAGGGAAATCTCATAACTGCAACTGTACCTCTCAGCCACCATTTTACCAGAGCCTCCAGAATCACTTTGCATTCTGTAGTCTATAATAAGGAGTATCAGCAGGTGGTGATTCAGATAATTGATGACGGTGAATCTAAGGGCCAACATACCCCCAGGATAGTCGCCATATATGAGCCAGCAGATAGCCCGCTCGCTTAATCCTCCGACACTAATACGGTAATCTGGAAATCGGGGTAAGAACCAGGAAAATCAGCTAATACACCTAATGTTTTAGACGGCAGCGAAGGCAGCGGCACTAAATCACCATACTCATCCAGCACACTGATGTCCAGCCAATCCACAGTCGCATCAGGATTCCAACGAACAGATTTTGGACATTTGAACTGTCTGTAAATCGTGAAAGGACGACAAGTATTAGGGACTGGGTTTCCTGTTCCATCAAAAAGATAAGGCATAGATGTCTCGTCATCAGCGTAGAGTCTGCAAATTAGATTCTGCGAGGTGCTATTGGATGAGGAACCGTCTTTGACTTTCACATAGGTGGTGATACGCTGCGAAACGATGTCTACATAGTTCGTGTATTGAGAAAGAGTTGGCTCACCAGTAATAAAATCCCCAGGCTCTAAAACCGAAATATTATTCACCTGTTGCAAAGTAAAGCCAAGAGTTTTTAAGAGCCAAGGACTACCCGTATATTCACTGTAGGTGAATCCATTAATGCTTTCGGTTGTGCATTGTAGGCTATATGTCTCGGTAGAGCCCACAGGATTTGTAATAGTGTATCGCTGGTTAATAGCATCATAAGTAATAGTGGGTCTGTTACCTACAGTTGGAACGGCAGTCGTAAATGCAGAGGTAATTGCTGCAACAATCTCTGCTGGTGTATAAAAACTGGGAGGTATTGAAATCAGAGTTGTAGCAGGCGTTGTGATATTTTCTAAATAAAAGCTGTTATTAAGAACTGAGATATTAGGAATAGCCCAGGGAAATCGTACCTCTGTAATATTGAGGCGTTTTGCGAATGCACCCAAGAGCTGCTGGGGGCGCTGGAGCAGGAACTTGTTCCAGGGTAGAGGTGCTGTAAGAAATGTGTCATTAGGACCAACAGTAGAGTTCTGATAGCGGTCAGCAGAGTTTAGCACGAGCAAGGATGTAGATGCCGTTTCACTGATTACGGCTTTTGAATCGTGTCGTTCCATACCCATAGGCAAATAAGACATTCTATAAGGATGTATTATTTTTTTTATGAACGCCTCCCAAATATGAGTTTGTAAGCCATCGTGTCCTCAAACCGTGGGGCTGGTGTCTCCTCTTTTTTCTCCCTCTTTGGTGCCTCTTTCTTGCGAGCTTGCTCTTTCTGTTTTGGAGGAGGTGCCTCGTCGTCGGAGGATGAACTGTCGGAATCAGGAACAACAGGTTTTACCTTTGGTTTCGGGGTCCGTTTCTTTTTTGGCTTTTCCTCTACAGGTACAGGTGCCGTAGGCAGAGCAGGAGGTGCACCAGGAGTAGCAGGAGGTGCACCAGGAGGAGCAGCCTTAGCTGCTTTGCGAGCCTGAAATTCCTCTTTGCGTTTCTGTTTTTCATCCTCTTTCTGTTTCACAAATGCATCAAACTCGCGCTTGAGTTTTTTATCATTATACTCTTTCCTACGCCTTGCTATTCGGTCCTCAGGGTCCTCAAACTCATAGGGGTCAGGTGCCGGACTTGCTTTGATTTCAGAGCTTACTTTTTCAGGTGCAATAGCTGCTGGAGCTGTAGAGGTCATCTATTAGGAGGAAAAGATTAAAAAGACATAAAATAAGAGTCTATAGTCATGAAATAATAGTGTCATAAATGTTAATTCTAATACAGTTCTATAATACTAAGAGTCATAGTGTGATAGTTGTTGATACATCTTTTGAAATTCCAAGACTACCTTAGAAAACTTTCTTGAGTAGGAGGGAGTTCCAAATATATGTATCACTTACTATCACTCTCATAAATAGATTATTAATACCTTATTAATGTCATAAGAAATTACTAAAAAAATATCTATGATACTAATAATGTCATAATACTCTTTTACTGTTATTCATCACTTTCCTCTGTTTCCCCTACTGCACTAAGCACCAGAGGAATGTCTTTATCAAGGTCATTCATTTTATCTGATATCCACTCGTCACAGATTTGTTTTTCATGTTCAGTAAGCTTTCCTACCTCACATAGCTTTTCTAATAGTTCCTCTAATGCAGCCATCCTGTCACTCATACCGTCAGCTGCTGCTTTCTGCTTGTCATACATTCTCTTGTACCGTTCAGCGTCCCCATTGTCTGCCTTAACCGACTCAGGCTCTTTGGTTCCAGAGAGCACAAAGTACCTTTCTTTCATTGCTTTCAGAGCCTCTTGGTGCTTGACCAAGCAGTCTTTTTTCGTCGCAAAGTGTGTCCTATACCTGTCCCTCAAAAAGATAGAACTGCACCCAAAACAGAACTCGTAAGACTGGGTCCTGTTAACATCCATGGATGTAAGGTCTTTTACCTTGTCCGTAAGCATACCTTTCAAACGCCCACCATTCATCATCACAATATCGTCATAGTGATGGCGAATAATGTGAATACCCAATAGCGTAGTTCTGAAATCCTTAGGGCAAAAGAAACACTTGTGCTTAGGATTACACGACGAGTTAGTAGCCATTTTCTAATAGGCATTGAGAAAATCTTTTAGGTGTGATACATGGTGATAGTTGCCGGGGTTATTTCCCAGCCGGTTCTCAATTTTTGCCCCGGTCCAGAAAAATGAGAGCGAGCTATGACGGTAGTGTGATGAGGAAATCACACGCGTTAATCAGCTATTAAGTGTTATATGTTATGGATGACGATTCGTAATTAATTAATATGTAGTCATATTAGAATGCAAAAAAAGTATCAGATAATGGTTATAGAGTTTGATACGGAGCAAGCCAAGGAGTATTTCAGAAAGCATGCCCGGATTATGAAAGCTAATAGCGTAGCTGAGGTGTGTGAGTATTTGGACATGACCGCCTATTCGGTCGCTGAGGCTATTAAAGGCACCATTGAAATTGATAATTTCATATTAGACCGGTTTGAGTACACATCCAAATACCACATCAAAAAGCGAAAAAAACAGGAGGCCGCTGCTACTCTACCAAAC
>Ga0114973_10002547_pt1 | contig 13159 bp, 15 predicted proteins | sample M_140807_MF_Meta_FD_87025 | JGI IMG/M metagenome (GOLD analysis project Ga0114973, IMG submission 87025) | Freshwater microbial communities from Lake Montjoie, Canada to study carbon cycling - M_140807_MF_MetaG | ecosystem: Environmental > Aquatic > Freshwater > Lake | place: Lake Montjoie... | reverse complement strand
GTTTTTACACAAATACTGGAATCGTTTGGTGTGTGCGTATCTAATTGTACTGTTAATCATTCATCCTATGCTGTTCTTGTACAGCGGCGCAGTATATGTGTGGTGTTCATTATTTGTGGGTATACTGAATACCTGGGCACATAGATTGACCGACACAGATTCTTATGCCCAAACATTACCCGTACCATGGTTTTTTTGGGGCGAAAATTATCACCAGATGCATCATGCAAGCCCATACCAATTGCAACATGGAAAATGGGACACAGGCTATTGGGTTATTAGAATATTAAAGGCCTAGCAAATCACCCGATAAATATCAGTATGCATAAATTGAACTGGTATTTCTACAAGGTGTGGCTACCACTGCATTTGTTGTTAGTGGCTCTGCTATTTTATTTTCCTGTCAACTGGACTCAGGTTTTAATTGGATGGATTGTGTTTGGCCCAATTGCAACAGGAGTCGGACTGCACAGACTGTTTGCACACAGAGCATTCGAAACTCACCCGTGGATAGAAAAAACACTGGCATATCTTGCTACACTCACTGCGTATGCGCCTATACTGTTCTGGGTGTCGCAGCATCAATATCATCACAAGCACAGCGACACTGAAGAAGATCCCACATCACCCAAATATAGAGGCATGTGGTATAGTTTTTTATACTGGCGTTTTCTAAAAGAAAATTTAGCCAAAACCAGCTTGCTGAACTATTGCTCAAAGCGTGTGATGAAAGACCAAACACTCATGTGGTTTAATAATAATTTTACTTTACTGATCTGGGCACATGTTGTTATACTGTTTATAGTCAGTCCTGCATTATTGCTGAGCATTTATCTTGTGCCTATGATTATAGAATCCACTAGAGTGAACATTTTAAACTCATTTAGTCATGTGGACAATCTACCACTCAGTTACAGAAACTATGACACGCCTGATAAAAGTTACAACAATGTTATAATTGGTTATCTGAGTATGGGATTTGGTTGGCACAATAACCATCATCACGATCCAGCAAAAAACATTGTGCAGGATCGCTGGTGGGAAATAGATATCGAAGGATACATTGGATATCTATTATCAAAATTAAAACCAAGGAATAAACATGAAAACTAAAAAAGAAGTTGAAGAACAATTCATTGAAATGATCAACAAGTTTCTGAAACTAAACCTATCTTTCCCATTACCACCAGACCTATCGTTGATAGATATCAAGAAATACAACGAGCAAATGAACCCTCGGCCAGAAGGTAAAGCATCAGACATCGCACCACTAGACAGCATTGATGTGCTTGAGTTAGTAATTCAAATTGAAGAAGTTTGGGGAGTAGCAATCGACGACAAAGAGATCAAGTCGTTACTTAACTGGAATAATCTGATAGAGTATATAACTGCGGCACAGAAAGCATAGTACATGAAAGATATTTACGTAGTAGATTATCTGGTTTACGATTGTCTTGGCAAAGATGTTGCAACAAACTATATACAAATGCCTCAGACTCCCGGTGCAGAAACAGTGTATAGATACGACCCTACAGAGTTTCCGCAGGTAAAATGTTCCAAGGCCTTTCAGGCAAGTTATCTAGATAATAGTTATACTACTTATAAATTAACAATGGACATTGTTGATAGTTTTGCAGAAAAATATGGAGCTGTTTTACCAACTGACTCAGCAGTATTATTTGGGTCTTTTGCTATTGGGTCCGAAGGAGCAAAGCAAGAGTTTAATGAAGCATTTGACAAACAGTTGTCCAGATACAGTCCAACAAAACTTTTTTCAGTTAACTACGATTTACTGTCGTCGGCTGTGGCTGGAAAATTAAAGCTAGAAGGAATTAACACAGGACTAAATGGTTCATGTTCAACCAGTATGTTTAATCTGCAATTTGCATCAATGTTAATTCAGACTGGACAGGCACCTGCGGTGATAGTAGGAGCAGCAGAGATGCCAGTGCTGGCCAGAATGCAGTACTACTGGCAATGCACAAGTGCAATATCACACCAAGACGGTGGCTACTGTAAACCATTTGACAATACCAGAGATGGATTTATTCAAGGCGAAGGGGCCTCACTTTGGTTCTTATGCGACGAAGAAACACTGCTAAAGCATAATCTGACTCCTAAAGCAAAAATTAGATCCATCGCCAGTGGCGCAAAGATAGCCAGCATGACTGCACACGATAAGACTGGTGAAAATCAAATTAGAATAATTAATAATGCATTGCGCTCAGCAGGAATGGTTCCAGACGATATAGGATTTTTTAATGCTCATGCGACCAGTACCTTAGTGGGAGACGACATTGAGTTTGATGTATTTCAAAGAGTATTCCATGATTGCGATATTCCTATTGTTTCTTTCAAAGGATATGTTGGACATACAATGAGTGCATGCGGGTTGATTGAATCAGCATATGGAATAGAGGCTGCTAGAACTAAAAAATTACATCCTAATTATAATCTGACAGATCCTTTATCATCAGACACACGACTTATTGTGCAACCTACAACTCTTGACAATAATATTTTTATGAAGACCAGTTTTGGATTTGGTGGAAGAACATCCGTTGGAATTTTTGAGGCTTTATAATGGAAAATTTTACAAATATGGATTTTTTTAGAGACGTAGCAAAAAATGAATACGTAACACCAGGCCCTCATAAACATCTAGTTGATATACTTCCTAAAGAATATATTCAGCGTATGCAGGAATTAAGCAATGATTATAAAAACATAAAATGGTTACCTCTAGACATTCCAAAAATTGAACTAGACAATCAGCAAGAATTTTTCGAGATCTGGAATAGTCAGTCTGTAGATATTGTCCGTCAGCGTACTGATGTAGCTGAACCCTGGAGTAAAGAAGACCATCCATTGGGTACAGAAAGTAGTTGGAATAAAGCACAGTTTAAAGGATTAACACTGTGGAGGCATCCAATGGTTCCTTCCACAGTAAATCCATTTTCTTCCAAGAAGTATGACGGGGAAATAAAACAGTTTGATGGGATTGTTGAACAGGTATTTGAATATTACCCTATGCATACTGTTGTAGAGATATTTCTCTGGGAAAGTATTATTCCAATTGGCCCACATAGAGATGAATCCAGTTACTGGCAATGTCCAACCGAATTTAGAACAATGCTGTACGATGAGAATGATCAACCAACATTATATGTTGTTGACGTAGAACACGGAGACAAACATTACATTGATTTGCCCAAAAGTACCAATAGTTTTTGTTGGAGCAATGGTAAACAAATTCATGGCAGTGATTTTTTTAATAAGAGAAAAGTTATTTTATGTGTAAGTGGAGTACAGCATTCAACAAAAAGTAGAGATTTGTTTGAACGTAGCGTATCAAAATATAAAGACCAACTTAATTATAAATTAGATTTATGAAATACTGGAAAAGAATCAAGATTGATTACGAAGAAGAGATACGAAAGAAAAGTTTAGAATTAATAACTAAACATTCTAATATTCTTGATCGGTCTCAATTTAAAGGTAGCTTTATAAATATGCCGCCAGAGTTTGTAAAATTTAACACGGCAATTGATCATGCACTAGAACCCTACGGTCGCGTGTGTGTTAAAGCTGGAATCTACTTAATGTGGAATAACCTTGATGCTATTCCGCACATTGATGATCAAGAAGCAGTGGCTAGAGTAAACATACCGCTATTAAATTGTGAAGGAACAAGTACTATCTTTTATGACAATGTGCAGACAAAGACATTGTTATTACCTACTGGTGCATCTTATCATGCTGTGGTTAATACCGATTATCATGAAGTAGATCGAGTAGAAATAAATAGTCCAACAATATTGAGAATTTCTGCACCTCATTCAATTGTTATGAACGAGGCTCGTGCTCCACGATTAACATTAACACTAACGCTAACTCCTGACATTAGCGATTTATTAGATTACGATTGATCTAGTTCCACAGTGCTTACGATAAATTCTAATCCTTTTTGTGCAGCCATGATTTTAATATACTCGTAGATGCTGCGTATTTCATCTCGGTTCATATATGTGTCGTATGCTTCTTTGTCTTCAAACACAATCATGCTGGTATAAGACTGACCAGATGCATCTTCATTAACTACCAGTTCTTTTCGCACAAACCCATTTGAATTAATAAGGTCATTTAGCATGTAATTATACATACTTTGATTTTTAAGAGAGTGCGTGAACTCCCACAGATCTTTATTGGTAAGATCTGCATTATGCATATAGGTTTTTTTAGCCCACATGGTTGATCTCTTTAGCTGAGTCATTGAGAACGCCCATACGTATACGAATATCAACATCCTGGATACGATTACCTGCGATCGCTTGTTGGTATGGGTATTTTGGCATAGTACCTACAGGAATAAAGCAGTCATCAAAAAAGGTATAGTTCCTAGCACGTGGCATAAGTTTTACACCTATATTAGAAGCTAATAATCTATCCATGCTTCCAGCTTTTTTCACACCAACTTCGTTTTGATCATCTGGAAATGACCAGAAAAATCGATTTAGTTTTCTACGATCTTCCATTTCTTCGAACAACTGGTCAGTTAGCATCTTTGTTATCTTGAATCCATCTTCTAACCAAATACTTGTGAGCTTGCCTGGTTTATGCATCCAGTATCCCCAGGTCCAAGCCGGTTGGAATTCAAACTCTTTTGCACATAGTATTCCTGTTAGTTCGCCATCGAGTTCAGTAACTAATGTAAAATACAACGGATTGTTTATTAATGTAGGAATCATTGATATCATTTCATCAATCAATCCAGGTGATCTTTGCATAAGCAGTGTAGTAGGGTTTGATTTAAAAAGCGAAATCAACTCGACTTCGTCTTTACTTGCATCTAAGGGGCGTATAATATAATTCATGTTGAGATAACTTATAGTTGATGTAATGCTAATTAGGAAACACTGTTCCAGATAATTTCTGCGCCTGCTTTACCATTTATTTCTAGGACACTTGAGCTAATGTCAATAACAGCAGAGTCTGGGATCACAGTTATAATACGATAGCCATGATCTACCCAACCAAATTGTTCAAAGAATATATTTTTTGCTGCAAGATAATCTTGCATTTCTGTGCTTTGTAAAACTGAGTTCCAGTTCTCTAAAGACTGATTCGCTATAAAAATATAAATTTCTATATCCTCAGGAGAATCAAAATAGTAAAAAGTTGGAACAACAGTTGGACTGGCTGCTTCTACTGCATGCTGTATAATAATTTCCAGTTTAACTAAATAGTCTATTAGAATTTCTGTAAGATCTTCTTGTTCGGGCGGAACAACTTCAAATAGCAAAGACTTGTCAAGGTATGTATTGACCCTGGCTTCATCCTTTAGCGATATTTTTTGCATTATTCCCTTAATTTCATCCATGGTATTCGTCCTGTTAATATGTTTATTTATTTGGAACAACTGGGCAAATAACTAAATGTATTCTTTCGGTTGTTCCGCCGTTGTAAACATAATGATTTCGTGTAGTATCAACCTGGTAAAAATTTCCATCGGCTGGTAAGTGATAGCAGATAGCATGATTTTTGGGTTGACTATCACAAATATAACAATATTGGTTGGTATCAAATACATAGTGGAATCGCGGCTCTAGGTCATTATGCACAGTTAATCCTGTTTTAGGTAGCAGTCTCATATAACGTACTCTTCCAATTCCCCATTGATACGATCCTAGCAAAGTAGCCACAATAGATTTTAGATACTCGGGTGCAGCAGGGTTCCAATTAGCAAATACTGATTCATTAGCATTATGGGTATTTGACTCGTAATCGTACAAACTACCTGCTCCGTCAGTCCAGTGATCTATCGCACCAGTGCGATGTCGCAGACCAATTTGATTACCAATTGGCCACGGGCATACACTTAAGACAGTATTAAAATCTGTCAGCATTTGTTCTGCGTCAATATTCAGTGATAGTTTTTGTATAAATGTGCCCATAACATTATTTAATTCCAATTATCATGTAACGAGCAAACGACCAGTCTGGGTATGTAAATCCAAGTTCTCCTCTGTAGAGTTCTTGCGCCAGTGGAAATTGATCACAAAATTCGCCAAGGCTGTTTGCATTGCTCATATGGTCATCGTGTTGCATATTGTTACCTTGCAGTGCTACAGCAGTGCCTGCAGGAATGTTTTCCCACCAGTCGCGGCTCGCAAAATGTTCAGTGCTGGTATTGATAACCAGGTCTGCTGCTGTTTGTATCGTGTTGCAGTTTTCTGTAACTGCTTTGAATCTCCAATCTTGCCAAACCCAGTTTTCATTTATCATGTCTGCTACTGCTTCACAAGCAGGGTCTATATCGTAACTGCGTATTTTTTCAACATTGAATTTGCCTCTGCTGAGCAAGAGAAAAGCAGTGACACCATACCAGCCACCGTATATGGCAGTTTCTTTACTGTACAGGTCTGTGTTTTCTAACTGCTTGCACAGCCAGAGTTTGCTACCAACTTGCCCACTGCTGAATGCATCTTTGTTTACAGGAACTAATTTATTTGTCATATAGGTCTCCGATGCGGGGAAATAGCAATTTCAATTCTTCGTTGCGAATAGTGTCAAGCTCTTGTGTGAAATATCTAAAATATTCAAATTTACCATTGTCTTCAGGATTGTAATAGTGCCCATAAAGGTCATGCCAGTTTGCATCGTTGATCTTTCCACTCAGTGAATCAATTTTTTCCTGTCGCACAGCTTTTGGCAGCGCCAGTGCCATCAGATAATCTGGACTGTGTGCATGATTATAACGTAACCTTATGCTAATGTCATTGTCTCTAAGGAACTGTTCTAGTTCTTCGATGTATAAAAAATTATACACACTAATGGTTTGAGTAACACGATAGATAAATTTATAGTTCTCTAAAAACAACTTTAGATTTTTAACTGTTAGGTCCCAATCGCTTAGGCTGCGTATATAACTGTTGCGTTCAGCTACATCATCAATGCTGAAACTGATATGTACTTGTTTGAATTTTGCCAGCAGATCCAGTGCTGGCCGAAGCTTTTCAAAGTTATAGTTTAGGTTGGTATGATAGTGAATGGCAATGTTGGTACGCCCAATGCTGATCAATCTTTCCAGTAGTTTAAAGTGCATGGGCACCAAGAATGGCTCTCCGCCGCTGATGTGTATCTGTTCTAGATTTGGTGAAACTTCGATTAGACTTTCGTAAAATGATTCGTCGTCCACCCAGTCAAAGCTAAACACAGAGTTTGATTTGATCCAGTCATAACCGCTGGCTAATTCAACTTTGTCTTTTAGTTTGTAGTAGTCCTGTATCCAGGCAGTGCTAGAATCAGCATTACAGCTACGACATTTTAGATTACAAAAGTTGCCTAGTCGTAGCTCTATGTGGCGCAGGTCGGGAGTGATACTACCATCAGGTGCTGTTAGTTTATCAAAATCTAGTTTTCTAAATGATTCTCTTTGTCGCTTGCTTTGACCACCAGCTTGCTCCACCTGGTGGCAACCTTGGCATGCTTCTGGTACTCGATCGTTGAGCATGTCAAGTCTAATAGATTTGTAGTTGTCACAGTTAACTATCTCAGGAATAGAATTGTTTTTAACAGTGAGGTATAGATTTTCTTTGCCTTTTGGATTCCTATTCCAACTGTGCCCATTGCGGTCACCTATGTGTTTGGCCACACAACAGATTGTGCAGTTGCCTTGAGGAAACGTGCTTATGTGTACCCAGGGAAAATCACAAATAAATTTTTTATCCATTTAACCACCTAGCGAATTCTGCGGGAAATACATCCAGCGATAATTGTTTTCTTGTTGCATATTGTTTGGCAAACTCTTTAAGGTCATGTGTTTTGTTTTCTGCACTGTCTTGGTCCTCTTGGCTACGTTCTACTGTGCGCAGGTATGTGGACAGTCGTTTTATTTGATTGCTTTCATGTGGACTCAATCCTGCCACAGAGTCCAACCAGGTGTCAATATTCACTGCCAGGTTGTTTTTCATTTCTGCAGGCAGCACATTGATGCTTTGGAAACTAGGAAAACGCAAAAGGTTAACCGACATGTGAAACTGAAACCCACCAAACTGTTTTCTCAGTGCCAGCATGTCATCCATGAATTCTCTAATGGTCCAGATGCTCAATGCACTCACAGTGAGCATGACATGAATCATCTTGTACTTACCGTGCGTTGCAAAGTCCACCAGGTTCTTTCTCCACAGTTGATAGTCAAGTCCACTGCGCACAAACTCTCCGTGTGCTCCAAATCCTTCACCGCTGGTATATAGATCAAACTGTTTGAATCTAGCACTGGCCTGGATCAACTGCTGCATCTTGTGTTGATCCATCACAAGATTTGTGTTCACAGCAAAACTAAACTCAGTGCCTTCGCATTCGTCAACCAGTTTCCAGAACCACGGACTACGTGTGGGTTCTCCACCTGTTACTCGTAGTTCTGTTAAATTATTCTTTAAGCTCTGATGAAACCAAGTAAAGAATGCTTTAATATACGGATTGTCTTCGTTCTTGTTACCGTATGGCAATGCATGTGCGCCAGCATTTCTGAATGTGCCACCTCCAGGAGTAATCAGATTCTGATACGGCCCGTTTTCTTTAATATCAGCTGACCAGGTGCTACTAAACTCAGAGTTACAGTAACTACAGCTTAGATTGCATAGATTGTCAAAACTTATTTCTAGTGTTTTAGGATCAATGTTGCCTGCATCCTTTAACGCACGTATATCTTGTTCATTGTAGATACAGGATTTATAAACTCTATCACTGTGTACATCGTTGTCCTTGTTGTCTTCCACAGTCCAGCAATAGGCACATTCATCACAGCGTATGCCATCCAGCATCTCTTGGCGTCGTTGTTTTTTGTATTTGGTATTGTGCAGTGCCGACACATCCACTGCAATTTCTTCCAGTGGTATTGAATGTGCAAGAGGCAAATGACAACTGGCAGTACGTCCATTACCCAACCATATGGTAGCATTGTACCACTTGGCCGCACAGAAGCTTGGACTGATCTCGTTCACAATCTCAATTGTTCGTTTTAGTGCTGTTGGCATATTTGATAGAATTCTTTTAGTTCAGGAAATGTGTTAACAAAATCTGTAGCACGTCTGTGATCATATTCGTTTACAAATGCAAAAAAATCCTTGCGCATCTGTGCTAGATTATCAGGCACAGTGTTCATATAGTTAACCATTCGTCTCAGTTGATCAACTTCAGCAAACGACAGTGTAGCCAATCCATCGTAATTGCCACGCTCTGTGATCAGTTCTTCCACACGTTCAGCAAATGCTTTTTTTGATTGATCATCCAGTAGAGTCAATGATAGGAAATCTGGGTATCTTAAAAAATTGGTCATGAACTGCACCTTGTTAAAGGTAGCATTCTTGTTATAGTGCCCACGTAGGTCCAGCAGATAGCGTATGAAGTCACAGTAGCTGGGCGCACTGGTTAGATTTACAGTGGTCATCACACACACAATAAAATTTGTTTTATCCAGCGACTTTTCAAGATTTGTTTTCCACTGTGTGTAGTCCAGTCCGTAGCGTATGTACTCTGCTTGTGCGCCCACAGCTTCACCACTGGTGAACAACTGCACTTCTTTGATCTTGGTGCTGATGCTGTTGAGTTTATCAATCATCTGATCAATCAGTTTATCTGGCACACCCATGTTGGTATTGATTGCAAACACCAGCTCAGGCTTGTTGCTCTGTTCAATTGAATCCAGCATGCGCCATACATCCTTGCTCAACAATGGCTCACCTCCGGTGAGCCTCAGTGTATGTAGTTTGCTATACAGCTCTGGCCACCATTCCCAGAATGCATCAATATACGGATTTGGATCATTATGATGTATGGGCATTTTGCCTATCTGCTTGAACCAGGTGATATCATTGTAGTTGCGACTGGTTGGGTATGCGCCGTGTTTGTTGATTTCATCTAGCCATTGACTACTAAGGTCCGGAGAACAGTAGGCACATTTAAAATTACAAATGTTGCTAAAACTGATTTCTAGATAGCGTGGCTCAACATCTTGTGTGCGTGACTCTATTGCTGTTTCAAAGTTGTAGTAGGCCCACTCACTGGCACTCTTGTACACACGGTCGCTGATGTTGCCGCTGTCTTCAGCTCGCCAGCAGTAGTCGCATTCACTGGGATGTTCTCCGTCCAGCATCAACTGCATCTGTTGTTTTTTAAATTTGGTATTGTGCAAAGCCTTGTGATTAACTTCAATTTCTTCCAGTGGAATCTTGTGTGGCGAAGGGTGGTGGCAACTGTGATTGAATCCATTCTGCAAGTATAGTGTGGTTTGAAACCATTTGGCCAAGCAGAAACTTGGACTTACTGTATCCAGTCTTTTAATTACGATTTCGCGCTTCTTTTGTTCTCTATCCATTGAACATTTCCTGCAAGAAATCATAATCATTGATTTTTTGCATGTTTTCTTTTTGTGTTAGGCCAAACTCTTTTCCTGCTTCTGCACCTTTACGTGCCCATTCACTGTGCTGGCCTTCGCTGGAATTCAACCACTGCTCTAGTCTATACTCTGTGGACTGGTCAATTTGTCCATTGATTGATTTTGATGCTAATTTTGCACATTCTCTAAATGCACTGCGCCAGGTACTAAACGGATCGGTATTAAATCTGGTGATGTTACTAACGATCGGCATTACCCTAAGTCCTTCGCCGATGGTAGTGGTCATGTCAATATAGCCGTCGGGCAGTTGATCAAATGCACGTTTTGGAAATAATTTTACACCACCATACCCGTAGCATAAATTGTTTGTTGGATTTATTGTATGATACACATGAGTGTATCTAAGATCTATATCGTCTTTGTCAGTTAAGAATCTAAATGTATCAATGATCCAAGCATCTGCATCCACAACATAGAACATTTCAGTTTCAGCAAGATCTGCGGCAGCCTTGTGTGCATTCAGTATGCCCGATACACCATCCACACGATGTATCTTGCAATGTGTTTTTGGTGCAACTTCGAGTAATCTCTTCCAGTGTTCTTCTGCATTAGGTTCACCGTTGCTGATAAAAACGATATCAAAGTATTGTGGCAGTTTAACCTGTGTAACAAAATTTGATGATGAATCTAGTATCTGATTGCTACGTGGCAGGTTGTTGTATGTGGCCTTGTAAAAATTACTCTGCGGATGATCAAATTCTGCAATTGGTATGGCCAATGTAGTACTAAGCTCTTTGCCCAGTCTGGCAGATTCAGCTTTGAGTGCAGTCTCGTCTGTCAATGATAATTTTTTTTCTTTGAATAAATTATTCAGGTATTCAAAATCTCTAACCTGTGTGTAGTCCCAATCTGTACAAGTGGTCATGTAGCAGCCAAGACGTGCGCCGTAGATGGCCCATAATCCATTTTTAACATCTTGCCCAATGGTCATCCATATCAGCAGTCGCTGATAGTTCTGTTCGGGTAGTCTGCGTTTGAATTCTTTAGCAGATGATTCTGTTAATTTAATACCGTTAAGCAAGCACATCTTAACGCCTTCACGGAAACCTGCTCGCCATGCTTGCAACGGAGTAGCGTTATTGTGAACCACACTATAGCAGCCTGTCATGTGATGATATCGTGGATCCCAACAGAAGTCAACTTGATTGGTATCATCTGCTGCAGACTCATGCGTTTTCATATTCCACACATGTTCACGGGTCCAGCATTTTAGTCCACCGTTACCGTACATGAGCTGATTGATATTGTTGAGTCCGCTCCAGCTTAGTTGGCTGTCAGCGCCAGTCTTAAAATGATTTAGATCAATTTCTAAATCAAAGAATTTTGGATCAATGATATTATCTCCATCCACAGTGATAAAATGTTCGGTGTCACTTTGGTCAGCACAGGCCTTGTGCGCGGCATCGCTGCCTTTTACCCCATGCACACGTTTCGCCCAGGGTGCTTTGGTTAGAAGATCTGCATAGTTATATTCAGCATTGGGTTCGTCATAGCTGAGAAATATGCAGTCAAGTTCGTGTAGTTTAATTAGATTGCTCATGTGAATAACTCTCGAAAATTTTGCGTGTGTAAAATCTCATTTGATCACTGCCGGTGTAGGTCTTTACAAGTGGAACCGTGCCTAGATCAGATGATTTAATAAACCACTGCCACAGTATCAAGTGAGGATCCGATGGTACGCAGGCTATTAGGTATATTTCGTCTCGATTAAAAAAATTGTTTGTTCTCCACCAAGCATCCGCTTTGGTGTTAAGAACAACTGCTATCGTTTTTAAATTGATATTTTGTGTTATAATAAATTCGGCATTATTGCTATCAACAGGTACAAGATAAACTCGATCGTGTATGGTTAGCGGTGATGTAGAAACAGTAACTACATTTTTAACTTTTATTATTCCGCCACTGGATAGTGTAGCATCCGGCATCACATAATAATCTCTTGGGTGTATGGATCCTTCTAAAAACTGTGTGCCGAGGTCGTCGCCAACTTCAATAAACGGATCAACTGCTCCTACGTCAATGATTGGTGCAACCATTACAATGTTGCCATCTGGATTTTGATAGTATACGTATGTCATACAAATAGCTTTCTTACATCGTCTGTGATGAAATCTTTGACCACATAGTGCAGGATACCAGACTGTAGATGATTGCCTAAACGCAGCTGAGATTGGCTAATATAAGTTCCTATGCTGTCTCTCCAGTCTTCGGAATAACTATACCAGCCCTGGCATCCACTTTTCATATGAGTAAATGTAGGATAATCACGGGTGGTAGTAACTTCCTGTTCAATGTCAAGTATTTTTATTGCTAGAGCCATTGCCACATCCATGCTAGGCCATGATTGTTGATTTTCTGGTGCATGAATTTTTATCCACTCTTCCCAATTGTTAATAATACTGGCAACCAATTTAAAAAACTTTTCAGCCAATGGCGTTTTACGAAAGTATGCGAATGCTGAATATGCATTAGGCAATTGATTATTAACAAAAGTCTTGCGGTAAGGACTATACTCTATCCAGGTGTCTCGGTAGGTTTTAACACGATTGGTTATTAGTAGTTCGTGCTCAGACAAATGCTGCCACCAGTGACTTACATCACTCAAAAACAACATGTCTGCATCTAGTATAACAGTTTCATCATAGGGTGTAAGATCATAAAACTGACAACGATTATGTATTTTCCATTCAGCATCACCAG
>Ga0114973_10002544_pt1 | contig 13168 bp, 10 predicted proteins | sample M_140807_MF_Meta_FD_87025 | JGI IMG/M metagenome (GOLD analysis project Ga0114973, IMG submission 87025) | Freshwater microbial communities from Lake Montjoie, Canada to study carbon cycling - M_140807_MF_MetaG | ecosystem: Environmental > Aquatic > Freshwater > Lake | place: Lake Montjoie... | reverse complement strand
CCCGCCACCGTGCGGGCACAAGCCGAGTTGCCCGCCACCGTGCGGGCACAAGCCGAGTTGCCCGCCACCGTGCGGGCACTTGGCTGGACGAGTTTTCTGACGGATCTCTCCAGTGAGGCGATTTATCCGCTCCTGCCCGCGTTTGTGAAGGGGCTCGGGGGCACAGGGGTGGATATCGGTCTGATCGACGGCCTCGCCAACGCCGTGGCGGCGGTCGTGCGGCTGTTCGCCGGCACGCTCTCCGACCGACTTGGCCGCCGGCCGCTCGTGCTTCTGGGCTATGGACTCTCGGCGATCCTGCGTCCGCTCATGGGGCTCGTGGCCACGCCGCTCGGGGTGGTTGCCGTGCGAACGGCCGACCGGTTCGGCAAGGGGATCCGCTCCGCGCCTCGCGACGCTCTCGTGACCGACCTCGTCGAGCCGGGCATCCGCGGCCGGGCCTTCGGCCACATCCGCGCCATGGACCACGCCGGCGCCGCACTCGGGCCGCTCATCGCCATGCTCTTTCTCCTCGCCTTCCCGGGCCGCGAGCGGACGCTCTTCCTGCTCGCCATCCTGCCTGGGCTGGCGACGCTCGCCGTGATCTGGAAGTTCGTCCGCGACCCGCCGCGGCAGCCGGTGACCGCCCGGCCCGCGTCGGCTGCGCTGTCCGGGCCGCAGCTGCACCTGCTGGGCTGCGTTGCGATCTGGGCCCTCGGGGCCGCGAGCGAACTATTCCTGCTCCGGAGGGCCGAGGATCTCGGTGTCGCCGCCTATGCCATTCCGCTCGTCTGGTTCGCGATCGGCGCGGTGAAGAGCGTCACAGCTTCCCGTGCCGGGCCGCTCGTCGATCGGCTCACCCCGCGGCCGACGCTCGTGATCGGCTGGCTCGCCTTCGCGGCCGCCTACGCCGGACTTGCCGCCACGACGTCGCTCGTGGCTGCAGTTGCCTGCATGCTCGTCGTGGCGGTTGCCTATGGGATCGCGGAGCCGGCGGAGCGGGCACTCGTCGCGGCCCTCTCCCCCGACGGCCGTCAGGGCACATCCTTCGGCTGGTATGCGCTCGTGCAGGGACTGATGGCGCTGCCCGCCGGCCTCCTCACGGGATGGCTCTGGGACCGCGGCGCCGACGGCGCCGGCACGGCGTTCGCCGCGACGGCGGCCCTCGCCGCGGTCGCGGCCGGCCTGCTCGCTGCCAGCGGCCGCTGGCGGACTCTGCCGTTGGCGTGAGCGTCGGTCAGCCCACGAGCAGCGACCGCCAGCCAGCGTTGGCCGCCGCCGTGACGTCGAGATCGGGATCGTCGCCCACGTAGAGGAGTTGGTCGGGGCGACGCTCGAGCCGCCGCTCGACGTGGCGGAAGAACTCCGCCGCCGGCTTTCGCCAGCCGATCTCCGACGAGGGAAACACGGCGGCGGCGCGGGCCAGCGGGTCGAGGTGCGGCGCGATGGCGAGCAGGCGTTCGTCGAAGTTGCTCGCAACCGCCACGACGAGCCCGGCGTCAATCGCCGCCTGGGCCAGGGTTGCACCTCGACGCACGGTCCGCCACGACGCCGGCAGGGCGAAGTGCGCCCAGAGGTCGGCGAAGATGGCCGCGGTCGCGCCGCCTGGGCCGAAGACATCGGTCACGATCTCCCGCCACCGCTCTCGTTCGCGATCGCGGGACGTGGCAAATGGGATCGCCGCCACCGCGTCGATCGATTCCTGACGCCGCCAAGCGGTGGCGAATCGTCGGGCGACCGTCGCCGGATCGAGGTCGACCCCCTGTCGCCTTCCCGCGGCCGCATAGGTGTCGGCCACGGCCACTGCCGGCTCGACGAGCGTGCCGACCACGTCGAAGACGATCGCCGTGACGCCCGCCGGTGGAAACGCGTCCGGCGCGGCGATCACCGCCGACCGCGGGCGAACGACCATGCGGTTACCGCCTCGGGATCAGTCCAAGATCCAGGCCGAACACGAAGAACATCAGCGAGAGAATCAGCGCGAGCCCAAGGTAGCTGAGCACCACCACCACGCCCTCGCTGGGCGGCTTGCCGCGGATCCACTCGTAGGCCAGGAACACCATGTGCCCGCCATCGAGCACCGGGATCGGCAGGAAGTTCACGACTGCCAGGTTCGCGCTGAGCATCGTCAGAAAGAGGAGCAACCGTCCGAAGCCTTCGTTGGCCGAGCGGCCCGCCTGCTTCGCGATCTCGATCGGACCGCCAAGGAGCCGCGGGCTGATCTGCTGCCGCGTGAGTTTGCCGAGAAAGCCGTAGACCATCGAGAGGTCTTCTTTGGTCTTGAGCAGGCCCCGCCGCAGCGCCCCGGCGATCGACCCCGCCTTCATGGTCTTGTAGATCGGCTCGAAGACCAGATCGCGATCCGCGACATACGCGCCGTTGGCCGGCTCGGGCTTCACCATCACCTCCCGCCGCCCGCCTGCCGCCGACTCGACGGTGAGAGCGAGCGTGGTGCCGGTCGGCAGATGCTGCAGCAACGCCGCCACGATCGGCCAGTTGGGCTCGGTGTCCGAGAAGTCGATGCCGGCCTTCGGGTCGGGTTGTTCATCCGGTTCGACGATGAAGGCCCGCACGATTCGGTCGCCGACGGCGATGCCCGCTGTGGCGGCGGGGCTGTCGGGGGCGACGGCTGCGACCGTCGCCTGCACGGGAATCGCGAGTCCCAGTGACGCGATCGACAGCGGGCTGCCGATTCCAGCTGTTTCATCGTCCCGCCAGGTGACGGCGCGGGGCTGGATATCGACGGTGCGGCTCGTGCCTTCGGGCGTGGCGAGTGTGAGCGCTACGGTCTTGCCGACACGTTCCTGGAGCCGGTCGTCGAGCGTGAATGGGTCGCCGACCGGATCGCCGTCAATGGCCACGAGCCGCTCGCCGGGGCGAACGCCGGCAGTCGCCGCAGGGGAATCGTCTTGCACGGCCTTGATGGCCAGGGGCGTCATGGCCATGCCGGTCACGAGCCGTGGCTGCGGTGGCAGTTCGATCGACACGGTCGACGTGGGGCCAGCCTTGCCGTCGGCAGCCTTGGTCCGGCGGTCGACCGTGAGCGTGACGGGGGCCGCCGGCTTCGCGGCAAGCAGGGCGAGCAGTTCGGCATAGGTTGAAACGGCCGTGCCGTCGACTGCGCGGATCGTATCGCCCCCCTCGAGCGCCGGCTTTGCGAGAGCCGCAGCCCCCGCGAGCCCCTTGGAGATGTCAGCTGGCAGTGTGAGCGAATAGGGACTGGTGACGCCGATCGTCGGAGCCCCGAGGTCGGTGTCTGGCTTGAGGACGATGGTCCGTTCCGATCCATCGCCCGGCCGGCGGATCGTAAACTCGATCCCCTTGGCGACGCTCCCGACGGTCACGCCGTGACGCAGGTCGTTGAAGATCGGATCCTTGCGGCCGGCGATCGCGACGATCTCGTCGCCCGTCCGCAGGCCGGCCCGCCAGGCCGCGCCTCCCGTGCGGACGCTCGAGAGCGCGCAGGTCATCTCGCGGACACCGATCCCGTAGGCCAGCGACGCCATCAGCACGGCGAAGATCACGTTCATGATCACGCCGGCCGAGATGATCGCCATCCGCTTGGGGACGCTCTGCGCGGGATAGCTGCGGGGATCCCAGGCGGGGTGCGGTCCGGCGACCGGCTCGGCGGGCAGGTCTCCCGAGAGCTTGGCCCGCTGCGACTCGGAGGCCGCCGCGGCCGGGTTGTCATCCTGGCCAAGCATCTTCACGTAGCCACCGAGCGGGAGGATGCCGATGCCGTACTCCGTCTCGCCAGCTTTGAAGCTCGCGAGCTTGAGCCCCCCGACATCGAACCCGAGGAAGAACTTTTCGCACTTCACGCCGCAGGCCTTGGCGACCAGGAAGTGACCGAGTTCGTGCACGAAGATCACGAATCCCAGGCCGCCGGCGACCTGGAGCACGACCCACAGGTTCGCGGGCTGCGCGAACCATTCCAGCCACGTGCCACCAAGAAGCGGCACCACCTGCACCATCAGCAACCCGACCACGTCGCGACCTCCTGTCTGGCCCACGAGTCGAGCCTGAGAATCTCGTCCAGCGTGGGTTCCGCCTCGAACGGATGCTCATCCAGCACCCGGGCGCACGCCTCGGCAATGTCGGTGAATCGCAGCCCGCCCGCAAGGAATCGGCCCACGGCAGCCTCATTGGCCGCATTGAGCACCGCCCCGGCGGTGCCGCCCCGGGCGGCCGCCTCGTGGCCGAGCCGCACCGCCGGGAACCGCTCGACGTCCGGCGGCTCAAACTCCAGCGTCATCGGCCTCGTGAAATCGAACTTCCGCGCCGGGCCTTCAGTTCGCTCGGGATAGGTGAGGGCATACTGGATCGGGAGCCGCATGTCGGGCGGGCTGAGTTGGGCGATCACCGATCCGTCGACGAACTCGACCATGGAATGGACGATCGACTGCGGGTGGACGAGCACGGCGATCTTCTCGGCCGGCATGTCGAACAGCCACCGCGCCTCGATGATCTCGAGGGCCTTGTTCATCATGGTGGCGGAATCGATGGTGATCTTGGGCCCCATCGACCACGTGGGATGCGCGAGGGCCTCGGCCGGCGTGACCGTGGCGAGCGCCTCCCGTGGCTTCGTGCGGAACGGCCCGCCACTGGCGGTGAGCACGATTCGCTTGACGTCCGCGTGTTGGCCGGAGCAGAGGGCCTGATGCACGGCCGAGTGTTCGCTGTCGACGGGCAGGATCATGGCCCCGCAGCGTGCTGCAAGCGCCATCACGAGCGGGCCGGCCATCACGAGCGTTTCCTTGTTGGCCAGGGCCACCGCCTTGCCGGCCTCAACCGCCGCCCAGGTGCTCCGCAGGCCGGCGGCACCCACGATCGCCGAGACCACCCGGTCGATGGCCGGATCGCGAACGAGGTCGTCGAGTGCTTCCGGCCCGACGGCGAGCCGCGTGCCTGCCGGAAGCGACCGTGGATCGACGTCGGCGGCCGCCTGCTCGTCGACCACAACCACCCAAGCGGGCCGCATGCGACGGGCCTGTTCGAGCAAGGCCGAGGTGCTGCGGTGGGCTGCGAGCAGCCACGTGCTGAACCGACCGGCGGAGGCTTCGATCACGTCGAGCGTGCTGCGGCCGATGCTCCCCGTCGACCCCAGGATTGCCACGCCGAGCGGTCCGCCGCGTTCGCGGGGCTGGGCACGGGTTGCTGTCACCATGGGCGATCCCCCCGAGGAGGGGTCGTTCATGTGGGGAGGGAAGGCGGAAGTGGCAAAACGGCCGGTCATCACGATCAGGGAAGTCTATGGGGTGTCGCAGGGAACTTCCACCGCGATCTGAGAGGGGGGGTAGGCAGTTTCCGGCTATTTTTCCGCAGGTCACGTGACTGGGTGGGGGAGTTCGTTTGTCGCGGGCTATGCGTGCGCTTACCATTTCCGGATTCCCAATCGGTCAGCTGCGGCCGGTCGGTGCTCCATGGGCGGTCGAGCGGCATGGCCAAGAAACGCGACAATCCCAAACGTCCTGCGGATCGGAAGCCGGCCGTGGGTGGAAACCTCGTCTGGTCGCTGGTGGCCGCCGGCGTTGCCAGCCTGTTCGCCCTCAGTCTCGTCAGCGTCGTCCCGGATCTCGAGATCTCCTACAGCGATCTGCAGCGGCTGATTGCGGCCTCGGCGACCGATGGTCCGGATCGCTTCGTGACCCTGCAGAAGTCCGAGGGTGATGCGTCCGCGATCCGGTATGGCGACCTGCACGACGTGGTGATCGGCGCCTTCGAGGTGTCTGGAAAGGTTCGCGAGGCGCCGCGGGGCGTCGCCGACGCCCATCCCGCCGACGAGTCGAGCCAGCCCCGCCGGCCGCTGGTCGGCGGCCTGGCGCATGGGGAGCGGCGGTTTCGCGCGGCCAAACTCCCCAGCGAGAACTCCGAGTCGGAGTTGATGAAGACCCTCAAGGAGTACGGGGTTCCGTTTCGCTACGAGGATCCTCCGAGTCCTTGGCGGAACTGGCTACCGATGCTGTTTCTGACGGGCCTCTTCGGCGTGCTGTTCTTCGTGATGATGCGGCGGATCGGCGGTGCGGGCAGCCCGATGGCCTTCGGCCGCAGTCGCGGCAAGATGTATGCCCAGGAAGATCTCGGGATCACCTTCGACGACGTTGCCGGTATCGATGAGGCGGTGGATGAACTCCGCGAGGTCGTCGAGTTCCTCAGGAGCCCCGAGAAATACCAGGTCCTTGGCGGCCACATCCCCAAGGGCGTGCTCCTCGTTGGGCCGCCTGGCACCGGGAAGACGCTCTTGGCCAAGGCGATCGCCGGCGAGGCGGGCGTGCCCTTCTTTGGTCTGTCCGGCAGCGACTTCGTGGAGATGTTCGTGGGCGTCGGGGCGGCGCGGGTTCGCGACATGTTCCAACAGGCCGCCGCGAAGGCCCCCTGCATCATTTTCATCGACGAACTCGACGCGCTCGGCAAGACCCGCGGGACGAGCGTCGTCGGCGGCCACGACGAGCGCGAGCAGACGCTCAACGCGCTGCTCGTGGAGATGGACGGCTTCGGCAGCAACTCGGGCGTGATCGTGCTCGCTGCGACCAATCGTCCCGAGACGCTCGACCCAGCGCTTCTGCGGCCCGGACGGTTCGACCGCCACGTGCTCGTCGATCGCCCCGATGTCCGCGGCCGCGAGGCGATCCTCAAGGTGCACGTGTCGAAGGTGAAACTCGATCCGTCCATCGACATCGGGCAGATCGCCCGGATCACCTCGGGCTTCGTCGGCGCGGATCTGGCCAATCTTGTCAACGAGGCTGCCTTGCTCGCTGCCCGCAACAACAAGCCCGCCGTCGGCATGGAGGAGTTCAATGAGGGGGTGGAGCGGGTCACTGCCGGCCTCGAAAAGAAGAAGCGGGTGATCCACGAGGACGAAAAGAAACGGGTGGCCTACCACGAGGCGGCCCATGCTCTGGTCGCCTATTCGCTCCCCAACACCGATCCCGTGCACAAGGTGTCGATCATTCCCCGCGGCCTTGCGGCGCTCGGCTACACGATGCAGCGGCCGGAGGACGACCGTTACCTGCTCACGCAGAGCGAACTCGAGAGCCGGATCCAGGTGCTGCTCGCCGGCACGATCGCCGAGGAGGCGGTCTATGCCGATGTTTCCACCGGCGCCCAGAACGACCTCGAGCGTGCCAGCGAGATCGCCCGGTCGATGGTGATGGACTACGGCATGAGCCGGCTGGGGAGGGTGACCTACCGGGAGAGCCCACGGTCGCCGTTCCTCGCTGCCGCCGGCGCCGACCTGCCCGCCGCCCGCAGCCACAGCGAGCAGACGGCCCGCGAGATCGACGAGGAAGTCCGCCGGATCATCGACGAGGGCATGGCCAAGGTGAGGCGGATCATCGAGACCAGGCGGTTGGCTCTCGAGGCGGTGACCGCTCGGCTGATGGAGTGCGAAGTGATCGACGGTGCTGAACTCAAGGAGATTGTGGAGGCCTCGACCGGGGCCCCGCAGCTTGTGCCCGGCACCGACACCGAACGCCGGCCAGTGCGGCCCCATGTCGCCGATCACGGCGACGCCGCCGCGGCTGCCGACGCCTGACACGGGTCACACCTGATCCTTGCGGGTCGCCGTGAATCCGCAGCCGGCCGGTGACATGCTCGAAGCCGGCGGCATGTGCGAGTTCACTGCTCGTACGGAATACCCGCGCCCGGCGTCCGCACATGTTACCGTCATCTGCGCGTGCCTCCGATCCGGCTGCTCCCCCTTCCGGAATCACACTCGAGCCCAAGTCGAACTGGGAAGACACACACAGGTTGCCAACCTGTGCTACGAGAGGCCGCGAGGGGCTCTGCCCGTGCCCGGGAGCCGGGCTATGGGAGCCAGCGTAGCCAGGATGGCGAAGCGCAGCGGACATGCAGAGAGCGTCGGGCAGGATGCCCGACGCGAACGTCCGGCGACGGGGCATGGGCAGCCCCGAGCCTCGTGAACGCGTGAGGATCACGCGTGAACCGTATCGCAGCGGCATCGGCCGCACCCGGCACGGCCGGCATGACCGTTCCACCCTGCCCGAGTCGCCCGGCTGTTCACGCGGCAGGCGGTTGTGTGTCGATGCAAGCAGCACGGTCCGTCGGGTGGTCGACGGTCCGGTGAGGAGATGCGGCCCAGCCGCGGCAGGCAACGATGACGAAGAGCGTGCTTCTGGCGGCCGGAATCTTCGCCTGCGTCTTGGGCGTCGAGATGCTCCTGGTCGATTCCGCCGTGGTGGTGCCGATCGATGGCAGCGGTCCGGCAAGGACGATGACCGCACCTGATTGGGCTCCGTGGACGCTACTCTCGATCGGAGCGGGGACGATTCTCCACTTCGGCAACCTGAGCCTGCGGCCGTCGGCGGGGCCAATAGGCCGCGGAAGCGTCGGCCATCTCTAAACGGGAAACCACGCCCGCGTTGGCGGCGGCACCGCCGAGCGGTTAGGAGCATGGAGTCTGCTCACAGCCACCGGGGCGCCACCATGGCCCAGGCCCAAACACCGTCCGCCCCGCCATCTCCGCCGCCCCGCGACACCGTGCTCTACGACGGCAACTGTCGCTTCTGCCGCGGCCAGATCTCGATCCTTCGCCAACTCGACCTCACCGGCCGGCTGGAGTTCACCTCTCTCCACGACCCCCGTGTTTCGGAGGCCTTTCCGGGTTTGTCGCGGGAGGAGATGATGGAGGAGATGGTGGTGGTGGACACCCGCGGTCGGGAATGGCGGGGCGCGGCGGCCGTCCGCTACCTCTCCCGACGACTGGTGGCCCTGTGGCCGCTTGCCCTGCCGCTCCACGTGCCAGGCAGCATGCCGCTCTGGGCCGCTCTGTATCGCCTTGTTGCCCGCAACCGCTACCGCATCTCGGGTGGCTGTGCCGATGGATCCTGCCGGCTGCCCTGACCAGCAGCACACAGATGGCCGGCCGACAGCCAATGGGGCGGGCTTGGCCGGGACAAACTAGGCGGCCGACTCGTCATCGGTGGCAGCCTCGCCGCCCTCGATTTCCTTGAGCAGCCGCGTCATCGTGTTGGCGTGGACACCAAGAAGCTTGGCGGCATTCGCCTTGTGACCGCGGGTCATCTGGAGAGCCTCGCGGATCGCCTGCTCGCGGAGCTTGGCAAGGTCGAGGCACGGCAGGCGTCCAGGTGCGGTGATCGCCGCTGCACCGCCTTCGGCCGTCTTTCGAGCCGGAATCTTCGGCTCCATCTGCAGGACGTAGGCCTGCTCGATCACGTGCTCGAGTTGCCGGACATTGCCCGGCCACTCGAACGAGCAGAACTCGGCGAGCGCCTCGGCGGTCGGGCTCCACTTCGGCAGCCGGTAGCGATCGGAGAACTTCGTCGAGAAGAACTCGATGTAGGCCGGGATGTCCTCGGCCCGCTCGCGGAGCGATGGCACCCGCAGTTCGATCATGTTCAGGCGGTAGTAGAGATCCTCGCGAAACGTCCCCTTCTCGACCTCTTTTTCGAGATCGCGGTTGGTGGCCGCGACAATCTGAACATCGATGGGCTCTGGCTCGTTGGCGCCAACAGGGAGCACCTCGCGCTGCTGCAGGACGCGGAGCAGTTTGGCCTGCAGTTCAGCAGGCATCTCGCCGATCTCGTCGAGAAACACCATGCCACCCTCGGCGGCCCGGAAGATACCGAGCGAACGGCCATTGGCGCCGGTGAACGAACCCTTCTCGTGGCCGAAGAGTTGGCTCTCGGCAAGCGATGGCGTGAGCGCCGCACAGTTGACCGGGATGAAGGCTTTGTTGCGGCGGGGACCGCTGCGGTGGAGCAGCCGCGCCCAGAGTTCTTTGCCGGTGCCGGTTTCGCCGCAGACGAGCACCGTGCACTCGACCTCGGCAGCCCGCTCGATCGACTTCGCGATCCGGCGCATCGCCGCACTGTTGCCGAGCACCCAGTTGGTCGACTCGCCTGCAGTCGAGAGTCGCGTCCCACCCGACGCATCGACGATGACCGCGGGATCAAGCGACCCACCGCGCGGATCGCGTACGGCAGAGTCTGCCGACGAAAAACTCGATGGGCGAATCGCCATGGGACACCAGCAGGGGGGGCAGCGGGACCCAATCCGGTCCGGGGCTGACAACGTGCATCAGTATCCGCCTGCCCGAAGGCGAATGCAACCTGGCGCCACCGGAATAATCGGAACCCGGCCCGTGGGGGGGCCGAAACCCGGAAATTCACGGTGTTTCTCGGCCAGCGGCCCGTTCGACCGGCCGCTGTGCCCCGAGGAACACCAGGTGCTGCCAGGGGAGGCGGTCGAACTCGCCGACCACCCGGAAACCGGCTGGTTGGAGTTCCGAGCGGATCTGGGCCTTGGTCATCTTGTGCAGGGGCTTGATCGGAACGGCCGGATCCTCGCCGCGAAACTCGACCAGCGCGAGCCGACCTCCGTCGGCGAGACTCTCGCGGACGTGGGCAAGCATCGCGTCAGGATGGGAGAACTCGTGATACACGTCGACGCACAGGCAGAGGTCGATCGCGGCGGCCGGCAGCCGCGGATCGATCGCAGTGCCGAGCACCGGACGGATGTTCGTCAGCCCCTCCCGGCCGGCCGCTTCCGCAAGCATCCGGAGCATCTCGGGCTGGATGTCGACCGCGTACACGAGACCTTTGGGGCCGACGCGCCGCGCGAGTTCAAGCGTGTAGAAGCCGTTGCCGCAGCCCATGTCGCAGATGGTCTGGCCGGGCCGCACGTCGAGCGCATCGAGCATCAGCCGGCAGTCCTCCTCACGTTGTCGGCTTTCGCGGACGAGCCACGGGGCGCCGGTGAAGTGCATCGTCTGGGCGATCTCGCGGCCGCAATGGTGCGTCGCAGCCGGCGGAATTGGGATCGATGCATCGACTGCGGTGTCGATCGGCAGCGGCCGCCCAGCCGTCCCGTCAGCGGCGTTGCCGTGGGTGGCCATCGCCGCGAGGCAGAGCCAGGTGACGAGCGAGCGGCGGAAGACTCGGGCGAGCATACGCCGTGAGTATAGGGTCCACCGGCCGGTGGTTGGGTTCACGCCGCGGCCGTCAGTCCCTCGACGAGCGGAACACCGCCGGCATCGTGGCACGAGACCACCGAGAGGCCCAGCCGACTGGCGGCGGCGGCGACTTCGGGTTCGTCGATGAGGATCGTCTGGCCCGCTTCGATCGCGAGCACGACCGCGCCGGCAGCCGCTAGTGACTCCAGCGTGCCCACGCCGATCGTCGGCATGTCGAACCGCAGATCCTGTTGGGGCTTCGCCACCTTCACCACGGTCATGCCGCCGGTCGGACAGAGCCGGCCGGCGCGGCGGATGCACTCGTCGGTGCCTTCGATCGCCTCGAGCGCCAGCGGGGCGCGGTTCTTGACCACGACCGTCTGGCCGATGTCGAGTCGGCCGAGTTCCTTGGCGAGCCGCCAGCCGAACACGACGTCGGCAAGCTGCTGGTGGGTGGGGGTGGGGCCGGCAATCACGCCGTCGCCAGCGAGCAGGTCGGGGGCGAAGTCGGTAGCGGGGCAGATCGTTACGCCCGCCGCGTCGAACGTGGCGGCGATCGCCCCGAGCAGCGAGTCATCGCGATTGTCGCGGCAGCGGCTGACGAAGTGGGGCCAGAACGTCGCGAGGCCGGTCCAGTCGGGCAGGTGGCGGGTCCACGCCCCACGGGCGAAAATCTTCGACTTGTGGATCTTGCCGGCCATCGTCGCCCTGCGGGCGCCGGCGTGGCGAAAAAAGTCCACTGCCGCGCCGATCTCCGCGACCCCAACATGGCCATGCACGTCGGCGAGCGGCTCGAGGGCGGCGTCGGCGTGGTCGCGGATCGCGAGGATCGCGGTGCGGCCGCCGCGGCGACGGATCTCTTCGGCGACGACGACCGGGTAGCGTCCCCAGCCGGCGAGAATGCCGACGAGCTCTCCTTCAAGAGGACGGTCGCTGGCGAGGATGCGAGGCTCGGGCATGGCGTTCCTCGTCACGCAGCCTCGGCGGTTCCCCGACCGCCTGATCCTTCGAGGCCGGCGACGCGGGCGGTGAGTTGCTTGAGCTCGCGACGCATTTCGGGAAGCTTCGAGATCGTGGCGAGCTGCAGCTTGCGATCGCGGAGGTCGATCGCCGGTTCACCGAGCACGGTCTTCCCGGGCTCGACGTCGTTCGATACTCCCGAGCGGGCGCCGAGCACCGCCTTGTCGCCAATGTGCACGTGGTCACGGACGCCCACCTGGCCGGCCATCACCACCCAGTCGCCGGTCGTCGTGCTGCCCGCCACGCCGACCTGCGAACAGATCATGTTGTGGCGGCCAAGGCGGCAGTTGTGGGCGATCATCACCAGATTGTCGATCTTGGTGCCAGCGCCGATCACCGTCGGGCCGTAGGTCCCGCGGTCGATCGTGGTGGCGGCGCCGATCTCGACGTCGTCGGCGAGTTCGACCCAGCCGAGTTGGGCGGAGATCGTGTAGCCCTCGGGGCCCGGTTTGTAGCCGAAGCCGTATGCGCCGAGCACCGCGTTGGCATGGACGATGCATCGCGCACCCACGACGGTGTTCTCGTAGAGCACCGCGTTGGGGAAGACGATGCTCCCCGCGCCGATTCGGCAGCCGGCCATGATCCTCGAACCGGAGTGGATCGTGGCCCCGGCCGAGATTTCGACGTCGGCCCCGATGGTCGCAAAAGGATGCACGTCGACGTCGGCGGCGAGCCTCGCGGTGGGATCAACGACGGCCTGGGGGCTCACTCCGGTCCGCGGCTCGCACCGCGACGGCCGGAAGGTGGTGATCGCAGCGGCGAATGCCGCATGGACATCGGCGACCTCGATCGAGGGCCTGTCGAGCGGGCCTGTGCCGGCGTTGACGATCGCGGCGCCGGCTCGACTCTTGGCAAGGAGGTGGAGCTTGTCGCCTGCGTCAACCAGCGTGATGTCGCCGGCTGCGGCGGTCTCAAGCGTGGCGACACCAAGCACGGGGTGCGTTGGCGCACCGCCGACGAGGGTGCCGCCAACCTTCGTTGCCAGTTTTGCGAGCGTGATCGCCATGCTCCAATCCTCCCGTGGGCCATCCATCCGGAATCCGGGCGGGGCGGGAGGATAGGGATCGACGACCGGCCGTGCAAGGCTTTTTCGTCGGGCTTCAGGGGCTCATCAGGGCACTTTTGATCCGGAGGCGTTCACGAGGCTCGGGGCTGCCCATGCCCGTCGCCGGACGTTCGCGGATGCCATCGTGGCATCCGCTCACTGCATGTCCGCTGCGCTTCGCCATCCTGGCT
>Ga0114973_10002539_pt1 | contig 13182 bp, 12 predicted proteins | sample M_140807_MF_Meta_FD_87025 | JGI IMG/M metagenome (GOLD analysis project Ga0114973, IMG submission 87025) | Freshwater microbial communities from Lake Montjoie, Canada to study carbon cycling - M_140807_MF_MetaG | ecosystem: Environmental > Aquatic > Freshwater > Lake | place: Lake Montjoie... | reverse complement strand
CAAGACACAACCAAAAAGCAGACGACGTAATATTTAGCGTATTTGCGCGCCAGCAAAGATACGCGAATCCTCCAAAAACCACAAATAAATCTACATTGCGTACAAATCCAAGTTTAGGGTCGTTCCAGTGATTTATCGACGTTAAAAATCCGGCAAAAGTTATTACTGCAATATCGTATTGTTTTTTTACTAATGCGTAAATTGCGGTTACGGAAATTAAAAACGACAACGCAAACAATATGTCAGATTGTTCTTTAGGAACAATATTGTGGGTATATTGGACAATTCGGGAGCGAAGAATGAGCATAGGAATTGGATGATTCTCCAGAGAAACTGATGTGGGAAGTTTCGTCGGAGAATGATTCATTTTGACAATGCGAAAAAATAAATCAAATATATATATAAAATGAACTGGTTAATTTCTCTTTACATCGCTGTTCTTTTCTTCGTTCTTGTCCCCGGCGTATTTGTTAGTTTGCCACCAGGCGGCACCAAATTCACCGTTGCTGCTTTCCATGCGGTGGTTTTCGCCCTAGTCTACCATTTCACCCACAAGATTGTGTGGCGTCTAGGTGAAACTACCCAACTATAAACATCTGGATAATTATCTTCCCCATAAATAAGATAATTATGACGATTCAATATATGCAGTAAATGACACGCACCCCAACCCAGATAGCAAATATTCCTCCCCCATTCTGTCGACAGGGAAACAAATATCCCATGCGAGAGGATATAATTCGCCTAATTCCTCCCCATAAACGCTACGTCGAACCATTCTTAGGGTCCGGCGCAATTTTCTACAATAAACCCGCCGATATGTCGCAAGAAAATGTGTTGAATGATTTAGACAAACATACTTACGACCAACATCGACTCCTCTTGAATGCGCCGTCCACTCCCTCAAAATATCCTGCTGCCATGACCACGATTCCTGCCATAAAACGGTTCTACCGGAAAACCGCCAAGACTGCCGCGCACAAACTGATTCATGAGAAAATCGAGGCGTGTAATGGATTCTCCGGTTCACCAGTTCGCCTCTCGTACGGGATTTACCGGAAAGCGGACCCTACTAAAATCCTGCGTAATTTGCCGCATTATCAGTCGCGACTAAATGACCGCACAAAATTGTTAAATCAAGATTATGCGACAGTAATTCGCGCCTACGACGCACCTACCACGTTCTTCTTTCTAGACCCGCCGTATGAAAAAACGCGCGCCAATTTCGGATACGGCGAGCATAAAGGGTTTGACTACGACAAACTACGAGAGGTTTTGCGCAGTATAAGGGGCAAATTCTTGATGACCGTCAACGACAGTCCTACTATGCGGAATATATTTAGCGAATTCAATATAAAGAGCACCGACGTATATGCGCGGTGGTCTCGCAAAACGAAAAAAACAGGGGTTAGAAAAGAGTTACTAATTATGAATTACTGAGAGGAAATATACATATGTGATAATGAGAGGAGCATGCATTTATATATGTTTTTTGTTTCTTATAAGTCGGACTGGTTGATACGGTTTACTCGTTCGACCCATTCCACCGCTTTACTGTCCGCAAATGTATAGTCGGCGGTTTGGCGCTCTAGATGTTGCTGATATTCTTGGTGAGTAAAATACTTATCTGGTATGTGGGTTATTGTGAGCAACGATAGACTGAGAGGCAGACACGGCAAATCGGTTAATCCGATAACATTTACGATTTCCAGCGTCTCTAGGCACGCCAACACAGATAAGTCGGGCAGGTATCTGATGTGCGAATTGCCGGTAATATCGAGGTGCTTAAGATTCACCAGTCTAGACAACCATTCTGCAGTAGAATCCGTTCGAGTGCCGTGCATAATCAGGCGTGTTAGAGAGGTCGGCAAGGCGTCGAACCCTTCAACCAACTCATCTTGAAAAGACATGTACAATGTCTTCAGGTTCAAGAAACGCGAGAGGTCAGGGATTCGCATAATTCGCTTGTTGGTCGGGTCCTCTCGACCAAGGTCGATGGTCGACGTGTCGAGAGGCATTGAGTCCACATAATGCTGTGCTATCTTGTGCGGGTTTAATAGCAATTTATTTACCTGTTTTAGTTCGGTCTGGAATTTATCTATCTTTAGTTGAATCTTGGAAGCGCGCTCTTCCTCTCGCTTGACCGCTGATTGCTTATTTTTCTGCACCGAAAGGCGCGCAATCGACTCGCGAACCTCGTATAAATTTGAACTTAGTATTTTTATATGCTGATTGAGTAATATTTCTTGTCGCTTCTGTGCGGCAATATAAAGAGTTAGACTATTGATTTTGAATATTGACATGTTTGATGTATTGAGAGGTTTAATTGATATGGAGTGTTGTTTGTTAAGAACTTTAGGGGGTGATTATCTGTCTTCGTCGACAGCAAATTAAAAAGTTGTTCAATTTTTATTATTATTAGAATCATCCATTCGACTTACGAGATTCCCTTCGCTGCGCTTCAGAAATCTCTCCAGTGAATCCTTGAACGCCTACCACTTCGTGTCCGGCGTTCTACGCAATTCAGGTTGCTTATTCCTACCTCTCAGGAATTCCAGCATTAAATCTTACATTTTTGATAGGTGCTAATCCATAATCGCATCTCCGGAAAATACGTTTGATATGGTGGGTGATGAAATCTTTTCCGGAGTTGCAGGTCATATACGTCCATTATCGCGTCGCAATCGCCAATCCATCCGCCGTGCTCAGCAAGGATACGAGCAATGCGTCCCGGGTTTAGCATAATTCTTGCGGTTTCAGAGAGGAGTTCATCGCGAATCGCATCAAATCGGTTGACGCGATTTATCCTATAGACAATTTCACTTGCCGCACCCCATTCATATATATATGGAATGGGGTTATGTTTGCGAGTTTGGTATTTGTGAATTCGATATTCACCATACGTAAGATACTTATCTGGTATGTAGGTGATTGTTATCGAGTTCAAGGCGAACGGTAAATTCGGCAACTCGGTCAATCTTGGTAGGTTCGATACAATTAATTCCTTGAGGTTCTGTAATACAGATAGGTCCGGTAGTTTCGTGACACGCGAGTTATTGCTGAGATTCAGGCACGTTAGATTTGTCAGTCGAGACAACCATTCAACGGTTGGACCCGTTCGGGTACCTTTCATAATGAGGTGTTTGATAGTAACTGGTAAGACGTCGAATCCTTCCACCAACTTGTCTTGAAATGACAAATCTAGCGTCTTCAGTTGAAAGAAACGCGAGAGGTCAGGAATTTTAGTTATCCGATGCTCGTCGCTTTCCTTTCTGGATAAGTCGATGGTTGATATGCCGTATGATAGCGTGTGAATGTAATCTTCCGTCATCTTGTCCGTATTTGCCAGCAGTTTATTTACCTGGTCTAACTTACTCTGTAGGTCTTCGCATATAAATTGCATTTCTGTTGCGCGGTCCGTCTGGTAAGCGAGTTCGCGCTGTCTATTTTTCTGGGTCTTTAAGCGTTTAACGAGGTCGATAACAAACCACAAGTTTGAATCCTGCAATTCGAGTTTTAAATTGAGTTCGGCAGCAAGTCGTTTTTTATCGAGAATATAATTACGTAAACTATTGAATGTCATTTTGTTATAGGATTTACGGACTTCGAAGAAGGTAGTAAATCCGAAATTTTCAGGAGATGCGACGCAGGAGCATCGAATGAAAATGAGAGGATATAGGATTAATATGGGTGTTTGGTTGGGTATTTAAGAACTTTAAGTATGAATATGTCGACCTGGAAGCAAAATAAAAAAGGTGTTCAATTTTCGCCCTATAATATAAATGAAATATCTGCCGTATATAGTACTTATAACCGCATTTTTGCTATTCGTTTCCCTTGTAGTCCCGTATTACATAAATACTCCGACGGGTTCGAAAGAGGGCATGACGGCAGATGAACTTGACGAATACGCCCAGACATTTAAGGAAAAAGAGAACCGCATGTTTCCCTTCCGCTACTTCACAGATGAAAATGACCGAGTTTTGCCCATAGTAGCAGTGACCGGTTTTTTCAGAGAGAAAGCAGCAGAGGAACGGTACAACGAATACATCGAAAACGGCATATACGTATTCGGAATAACCGCATATAAATCATTTCCGAATCGCGACCTAATAGACCCAACCGAGGGCGAATACGAACGTAACGACACGTTCGATTACACGGGCAATATACACGATTGGTTATGCTGTTTTGGTGACCCCGCGGCGAATGGGTTTACAGAATGGAACCGCATAATCGATATTAGCGAATCCGATTTCTATAACGCGGAAGATGATTCTGTCCTCTCCATTCCCAAGAAATACGACTTCATATATATTTGCAATAAAGACTCTGATTTGTGTCCTCTCGACGGTTGGAATGCGGTCAATCGCAATTTCGATTTAGCGAAAAAGTGTTTCCCCATTATGTGCTCGGAGTTCGGACTTAAAGGACTTATAGTCGGCAGGGAAAATTGCGGGTTAGAAGACGAAGAATATGGCAGTTATTTAGAGGTAGTCGGTTGGTTGGATTGGAGTGTTTTGCAAGATAAAATGCGAGAGGCGCGGTTCCTGTTTGTGCCGAATGTGTTCGACGCCTCTCCGCGTGTAGTGGCGGAATGTATTACCAAGAATCTGCGTGTACTGATGAACCGCAAAATAATGTGCGGATTTAAATACATCAATTATAATACCGGTGAACTATTCAACGACGAAACGGACATAAGACAAGCACTTACTAATTTGTTAGCGAAACCCGCTGCGGTGTCTCCTAAAAAATGGTGGAGCGAGAATTATAGTCAGGATACGTTGCAGAAACGATTACGCGACTTCTTGGCACCCGCTGTTCCTCTCGATGGTGTAGAGAGGGTGAAATTCATTTTGTAACGCATAAAATTGATTTCCTAAACAAATATAAATAGTATGCAGCAAAATATAATAATCGACGTTAAAACAAAAACCACAAACCACAAACCATAAAAATGAATACTATTGCAAAACATGCCGATTTATTAAAAAGGTTCCCTAACTTCGAACTTTCCTATGAAACCGTTTCGCATAAGAAAGTTTCCAATGCTCCTATGTCGCATCTCCGGAATTCTACCATAAACGCGGTTGCCATTGCAGTGCCGTTAGGTCGCAAATATTTCATATGGCACACATATGCCGGTTCTGAGGACGTTTGTTATTTGCTGGGGTTAGACAAAAACAAACGCGTTTGCTCGGTGGATAATTACGAAAATGGTATGCAAATGAGCATCGAGCATTCGTTGGGAACGATTGTTTACGGAACTATTTACGAAGAGAAAGAATCAACGGGCATATTCGTAGCAGAAGACATTTATTATTATTGCGGCACCAACCTCTCGAAACTGTGTTTTGGAGACCGTGTTGGATTCTTGCGCGACTACATTAAGACACAACCCAGTTTAGCGCTTCCGGTGATGTGGTTTAGCAAAGAGTACGCAAACATGATACCGACGGAAATAGCAAAGAAAATGGGGTATACCGCACACCATATTCAGTACCGCGAAATAGCGAGGGTTGCTCCTTATATTAATGTGGAGATACCGAAACGCGGTGCCGAACCATCTGTCAAGGTGTCTTCTGCCGAAGTGGCGCAAAAAATAACGGCGACTTCGATGATGAACCCTGTACCCCGATTTGATTATTCTAAACCCGCTTATCGATATCATGCAGTGTTTAATGTGACCGCCGACTCTCAATCTGATTTGTACCATTTGTACGCATACAAGCAAAACAACCCGCCTGTATATTGCGGTTTAGCGGGAGTACAGTCATTAAAAACCAGCATGTTTATGAATCGACTATTTAGGCGAATACGCGAGAATGAAAATTTGGATTTAGCGGAAGAAAGCGAAGACGAGGCGGATTTCGAGAATACGGATTCGAATAAATATGTGAATTTGGATAAGATTTTGCAGGTAGAATGCGTTTTCAACCAGAAACATAAAAAATGGGTTCCGGTGCGTTTGTATAAAGACCGAGTGGATGCGACTCTGGAGCATCTCTCGAAAATTTCGGATGCGAAGTCAGTATTTTCATTCGATGCTCCTGCGTCGCATCTCCTGAAAATTTCGGATTTACTACCTTCTTCGAAGTCCGTAAATCCTATAAATCCTATAATACACATCGACAAATTGGTTGCGGACAATGAAAGACCAAGTAACAGAAAATATATGCATATTAAATATAGAAAATAAATATGGACGATTTTAACCCAAATCCCGAATTAAAAGTAACGAAAGCAATGATGAACGATAGACCTACCCGAAAAAATAGGAAACATAAAAAGAAAAACATGTCGCAAAAAGATAAAACCGCAATTAAAAACTTGGTAAAGAAACTGGTCGCGATAGAGCGCAAATTAAACGCCAAAATCAAGAACAAGAAAGGATGCAAAGAAACGTCTATTAAAGAAATAGTAAAATCTAGAAAGTTGAGTAATATTGCAAGACGCAAAAGACGGGGAAGTAAGAAGAAGAAGAAGACGGGTTCGGATATTGCGCCACCAGTTTCAGAGCAACCGTCTCAGGTTGACACAGTGCCGGTATATTCTAATGATAATGAATCGCAAACTGAACAACCCGCCGTTGAACCGGAACCAGTTAATTCTACGCCGGAAACTGAGGTCGCTGAAGAACCGCAGTCAATTACACCCACAGAAGAACCCGAGAAACCGAAAGAAAACAGTGTGTTGGAATCTGTTGAAAATTCCATGAGTTCTGTGGCAAGTGCAGTCGGATTGGGGTCCAATTCTGCAGAATCAGAAAAGAAAAAAGAAGAAAATAAACCGCCCACTGGTGGTAGACGACGGTCTAAAAAGGGTAAGGGTAAGGGCAAAAAATAGACTCATATTATATAATGTCATCAAACGCAGCAAATACTATCATTCAAACTAAAGATAATGGCGTTTTTTCTGCTTGGAATTATAGTTCAAATGCGGTGGGAGGAAAACGGCGACGAACCCGTGGTAAAGCGACCAAATCGACCCGCAAATATAGACGAGGCAAAATAAGCAAAGGACGTAGAACTCGTAGGGTATAACCATTCTCCTGCGAAACTTCCTTCGTCAGTTTATAGGATTTACGGACTTCGAAGAAGGTAGTAAATCCGAAATTTTCAGGAGATGCGACGCAGGAGCATCGAATGAAAATCTCCGGAGAATATAAAGTTATATATATGAATTTTATCAAAAGTTTGACTTCAGAAACGAATAATAACAATGAACTTTTGCAAAAAATACGCGACAATGCGGAAACAAAATATACACGCCAATTTGGAAAATTACTAACTGGAATTGATTTTTTAATTGACGAAAAAACCGATTTAACCTGGTCTGCAATGGTATTAAAACGGGTTAATGACCAGTTACCGTCAGTTATAAAAAAACTGAAAGATTTGTTTGCTAGGTGTAAAAAAGAATGCAAAAAACACGCACCGTCATATACTATAGAGCAGTTTGACGATTTAGAGACGAACAACAAATATTCATATGCACAAACTTGCAAATCGATAAAAATAATCGAAGCGTGTATCAAATTCAATTACTTGTTCTCGCTATTTGAAACTCGCCTCAACCGATTGTACCGCAAGATAAAATTGCCTAAATCCAGAGAATCTAGGTCCGCTTCTAGGTCCAGTTCTAGTTCGAAAAGTAAATCGAAAACGAGACGAGAAAGTCCAAAATCGCCTACCATCAATTCGCTAGACAAATTCATTAAAACTTACAGAGAGTTTGTGTTGTTTACGAAAAGACAATAAATCATACAAATATATAAGATTATATTGTATGATTTGCCGATGTTTTATGAATCCAATATAATAACCGAATTATTGACCACTTATTTCTCCGAAGAATGGGTGACCACGGTAGTTCTCATCATACTATCACTCATCGTCAACGGCATACAAGGACATGGCATATCCCGCATAACCGCAGAAATTGTACAGTCCATCGAGAATATCAACCACGAACGAACGGTGCAGGTGTTTTTCTACCTATGTATCGCGTTTTTCCTATTCTTGTTCGTGAGTTACATTTACAAACACTTGCAGATTAATCTTCTAACCAAAATGCGACAATGGTTGAGGTATAACATGCTGGATTTATTGCTTAAATCCAATAAAGAAAACATGGACGAAATTAATTACCCGCGAATAAGTTCGCCCATCAACCGAACTGCCTCTATATGTTTCATGCTGTTCAGTCTAGTATTTAGTTACATTTTGCCGGATACTAGTTTCATGTTGATTATAGTCGGATTTTTTATGCTCACTCGCCCCGAACTAGGAGCGTTTTTCCTATTCGGCAATATAATTATTGCTTCAATCGTGATATTAAACTGGGATTTCATGTTGCAGAAAAACCGGTTGGCGGTGGATATCGAATACGATAACGAGGCACGTCTTCTCGAAATTCTGCATAATTTCGACAAAATCATTTATCGCGGACAGACCGAGCAGGAGTCGCGCGCGTTCGGCGAAAAATCGACGGAAGCGTTCGAAAAAGCACTCGATTTCCAGACCACATTAGAAAACTACGGACTATTCATTAATGTGATAGTCACTGCACTAGTAGCAATAATATTATGGTTCATTATTGGTTACTACTATTCGAAAGAAGTGAGTGCCACCTATTTCATCACCGCAATGACTATGCTGATTCTCTATCGCGAAAAAATGTCGTGGTTGGTTCAAATCATACCCGATTGCGTGGAATTCGTAGGAAGAACTAGCACCCTTTTGCAGCATTTCAACGGGGTTTCTGTCGACAAAGCAGAGAAATCTTATGAGCAAAAGGAGTTGCCGTTTCATCGCATCGAATTCGACAATATTGCGTTCAAATACAAGGCGAGCACCGCGGACGTCGTCTCCGGCATGTCCGTCGCATTTGATTGCCGTAACCACGATATTATTGGAATAACTGGACTTTCAGGTAAAGGAAAATCGACGATTATGAAAATACTGCTGAAGATGCATTCGGTGAAGGAGGGGACCGTTTATATCGACGGCGTCAATATCGACGAGTTGTCGCCGGACTATATCCGCAAGAATATTACTTATGTGAGTCAGAATGGGAAATTGTTCGACCGTGTTGTTTTGGAGAATATGCTGTATGGTTGCTCTCATCCGGAGACGTGCTCTAAAGAATTGCAAAATGTTATGAAATATCAGAAGATTCGCGACTTGTTCCGCAATATCGATATTGAGAATAAGAAATCGGGCAATTTAGGTGAGAATTTGTCGGGGGGACAGAGGCAGATTGTGAATATTATCGGGGGACTCGTGAATCCTTCGAAGATTCTTATTTTAGACGAACCGACGAATGCTCTCGATAGTGCATTAAAATGGGAATTGATGCGACTCATACAGGATTATAGCGAGAAGAAGAATGCAATACTGATTATTACGCACGACAAGGAGATGGACCAGATTTTCACCGGAAAAGTAAAATTATAAGGGCGTAAAACCCGACAAATATTTTAATTTGCTACATATATGTAAATTAAAATGAGTTTTACTACTGAACATAATGGCAGGTTATGCAATCAAATTATTCGCAACATAGCAGCAAATTTTATTGCAGAAAAGTTTGATTTGCATATATTATATTCTAGTCAAGACCGAATCAATCGTTTAGGAATACCACTTTTCTGTGGGTCGAAAAAGTACAATAACACAATTAACGTAGTAGATAGCAATTATTTTGAAGTATTAAACAAATCCGAATTATACAGCAATGTAAATTTGAACGAGGACTATTTTCAATTTAAAGAAATTATGGTTATTATTTGCGATTATTTGAGGTCTAAAAAAGAATACATTATTGAAAAAAAAACCATTTAAAGACCGATATCAATCAAACAATGATTGCGTTCTTCATATTAGACTAACCGATGCGCAATCATGGAATCCAGGATTAGATTACTATATTAACGCAATTCAAAACATTGTTTTTGACAATTTATATATTGCTTCAGACGATTTCAATCATTCGTTAGTAAAAAATATTCTGCAAAAATATCCAAATGCAAAATTAATAAAATACGCCGAAGTCGAGACAATACAATTTGCTAGTACGTGTAAATACGTGGTGACTTCACGTTTGACGTTTTCTACTATAATTGGTTATTTAGCATTTTTCTCCAACGTATTATCCCCCCTCCATAAATAACCCAGATTAAGCATCATCTGCTTCATCCAAAACCACCATACATTTATTCGGTCCAGTCTCTGCAAAGTCTTAATATTGGACGAACCTACCGATGGTCTGGAATGCGAGTTAAAGGTAGAGATTATGCATTTGTTTGGGGATTACGCGTGAAGAATAATGTGATACTGAAATAACACATGATAATGAGAGGAACAGATATTAAACTAAAATGCACGCATATAATATAAAATGGGCCAGTGGTTCGAATATAATTTAACCCAATTAAGAGATTATGTTGAACAATTACCTATGTATAGTGCTACCGACCAGTCTAATTATGACGAAAATTGGAATACCGAATTTAATCCGCGTGATTGTGATAGGTATTCAGGCAATTTTTATACGGGAGCTAAAGAATCATACAAGTTTTTTTCAGATATAGTTGACTCTAGAAAACCTTATAAAATTCCAAGTTACGGATACCCCAAACATAGTTGTGTCAACCAAGTCGTGCTTGGGATAGTTGACCATATAGCAGACTATTTTTTAGAAAATGAAAACACAACCCAAAATAAATTTGTGATATTGTCAAGTCGCAATTGGTCCAACAAATTAAATTCCGCTTTAGTAAATTGTGCAACGAATGGACATTTTAGTACGTGCGATTTCGTTGTTCGTGTATTATTACCAACAAATAAAAAAAATTTATATAAAAAAACCGAGAGTGGATATACTGCAAGAGTAACCGTATTTGAGTTAAAATATATTTTAAAATTACTTTCTGAAAGAAGCTCTAATGAAACATACATGAAAATTTATAAAGATGCTGATCTTCCTTATGATATATTATTTATTGGTAATAGAACATTTAAAAATCGTTCTCCCAACATGCCGGATTATAAAGGTTCCCGTATTGAACCAGACAGTAAATATTCAGACAGTACATATTCAGACAGTACATATTCAGACAGTACATATTCAGACAGTACATATTCAGACAGTAAATATTCAGACAGTAAAAATTCAGACAGTAAATATTCAGACAAGAAAGGAGGTGGGTACCCAGATAAAAACGACCCAATAGAAGTAGAATATGAAGCGGATTCCAAAGACGGTGTTTATAATCGCACCAGTTCATTTGTAACAAGACTTTTACCAAAAGTTATTGTGAATAACAAGAATAAAGTATCAAAAAAATACAAAAAGAAACGTTCGCTACGACATAAAGTTCGAAATCCATCATTTAGAAAAAAACGCAAAAATTATAAAAAAACCACAAAAAACACAAGCAATTTCATTCGATTACCCAGAGTCACATCTCTTTAAAAATTCGAAGTAAATCGGCAATATAGGATTTAAGGACTTTATAGAAAGTAGTAAATCCGAAATTTTCAGGAGATGCCCTATGTCGTATATCCTGAAAATCGCAAGTTATGAAATGTTCAAAGGTTTAAAAAATTACTTATATATTAATCTTCATCCAAAACCACCATACATTTATTCGGTCCAGTTTTTCGTTTGGTTTCTGCATTATCTCCGTCTGAATCATCATTCGAGTCCGTATCTTCCAATTTCACAACACACTTTGCTGTGTTATGAATACTTGCGGAACTTCGATAGACCAATCGCCACGAATCCATATCTTCAAATCCCGCATATTTAACACTATTGATTGACCGAATGGTGTATTCGCATTTCTTGTAGTACCTGCGCCTCTTCGCCCACTGATTCTTGAAAACGTCGTGTCCATCCACTATATCGACTACGAGAGGTTTGTCGTGTTTCTCCCTCAAAATTCGCCCCACCGACTGCACAATATCCGTCTTCGGTGTCACCATCACCAGAGTATTTAGCGTCTTTATGTCGAGTGCCTCCGCTGCCATCGCATACGTCGCCACGACCACCTGTTTATCCTCTGTCTCTTTTAGAGACGCCTCTCGCATTCCTCCAACATAATATCCTGCTGTAGCAATGCCGCGACAAATAATCGAATCGTGTAAATAGGTTAAAATCGACCGATTATGCGCCAATATCATGATTTGCGCCCCCGGTTGCTCTTTAATCAGGTCGCCGATAACGCGGACAATGAAATCGCTACGGTCGCAATGGTCGCACAATTTCACAATCATAGTGCTGTATTTAGGATTCCCCCTAAAATCGCATTCGACTCGGTTGAATTCGGCGTCTTTGGAGACGTATTCTATCGCACGAACCTCGACGTCGTGCTCACCCCCGTCGCGCTCACCCTTGAACGCGACCTCTCCCAAGAACTGTTTGAATACGTATGTCGTCCCATCCTTCCTCTCCATCGTCGCGGATAATCCCAGCATATATTTCGACACAATTTTGAATAGTGCACGTGAAAACACCTCGCTTGATATATGGTGAACCTCGTCGATTATGGTAAGACCGAAACTCGAGAACACTTCCGCATCATAATCTTTTTGCGAAATCGACTGCAACATTCCTATCACAATATCTTTGCCGTCGATGTCGATTTCGGGTCCTTGGATGCGACCGACCTTCGCCCCCGGCAAAAACTGCAATATCCTCTCGACCCATTGATTTAGCAAAAATTCTTTGTTGACAATGACGAGGGTTTTCTTTTTCAGGCGGGCAATAATATTAAGCGAGAGGACTGTTTTGCCGAATGCGCAGGGGAGTTCTAGTAGACCACCACCACCCATGTCACTGCCCGGTTGATTGACCGCATTCAAATATGCTTCGACGACGGGAACTTGAATGGGACGTAATCCCCCGGCGAATTCGATGGCGATGTCGTCGCCGGGATGTATCGCCATCCTCTTGACCTCTCCAAACACGGACTTGCCGTAGAAACGCGGCATATATATTTTATTGCTGGATTCGCGGTAAATGGGATACTCGACTGCGTCTGCCGCTCCATACATAGCGCCGCCGGTTACCGGTTTAACGGTCAGCGTTTTTCGGATATTCTGGAGTTGCGCTTCAGATAATTCCGATTTAGGAATGGTATATCCTTTCGGTCCTAAATAGGTGTTTAGTGTT